>Ga0137399_10000055_pt1 | contig 37525 bp, 33 predicted proteins | sample czorhiz316metaG_FD_104810 | JGI IMG/M metagenome (GOLD analysis project Ga0137399, IMG submission 104810) | Vadose zone soil microbial communities from Angelo Coast Range Reserve, California, USA - czorhiz3.16 metaG | ecosystem: Environmental > Terrestrial > Soil > Vadose zone | place: USA...
CGGCTTGGAGAAACCGAAAGCCGAAGCGAAAGAGAAAGCAAAGACAAACGGCGCAGTTTCTGAGGACGATGTTTGGAACCAGCTCAAGCAATGCTTCGACCCGGAAATTCCCGTGAACATTGTCGATCTTGGTTTGGTTTACGATTGTCGGTTGAGCAAGAAAGACGACGGCGGCACGAAAGTGGAAGTGAAAATGACACTGACTGCGCCAGGTTGTGGAATGGGACCGGCCATTGCGCACGACGCCCAAAGCAAAATTTTGTCGATCGACGGCGTGGATGAAGCCGATGTGCAGCTGGTCTGGGACCCGCCTTGGAACCAGAGCATGATCAGCGAAGCCGGGCGAATGAAGCTCGGGATGATCTAGCTAACCGCGACCGCGCTTCTTATGCGCGGGTCGATTGCTCAGGGCTTACCGTAAGGCGTCGGACTTGCGCGCCTTTTACCCTTACCAGACGTGCCCGTGCCGCGCGTGGATTGAGTCGGCGTCCCTTGCCCTTGAGGTTTCCCGATAAACGTCTTCGGCGGCGTTGGAGTGCCGCGTTTTCGTGATGGCGTTGGCGTTTTTCTCGCCGGTGTCGGCGTTGATTGAATACCAGGGATATAAGTGCGAGGCGGGGTCGGGGTTTGTTGCGGCGGCGGAGTTGGAGTGCGGCGCGGACGACAGTTTCTGGCCGCTTCTTCACGTGAACCAAAACATTGCCCCTCTCTTTCGCGGCAATCCGCCACCGGCACCTGAACGACCTGACCGTTGATGCAGCACCAACACAATTGTCCGCAACGCTTCAACGCTTCTTCTCTGGACTGGTAACATTGGCCGCCGCGTTCCTTGCATTCTGCAGCGTTGAGCTGAACAAGGTGTCCATTGATGCAACACCAGCAGAGATCTTTGCAATGTCTGAGCGCTTCTTCGCGCGTCGGATAACATTGACCTTCGCGTTCGCGACATTCCTCGGGCGTTGTCTGGACAACCTGGCCGTTAATGCAGCACCAACATTGACCCGGAGGAGTCGGTGTTGGCGTTGGCGGAGGCGGCGGAGGAGGACACCCGGGACAACAAGGAAGCGGCCAATTCCAGCAAGGCGGAGGCTGAGGCGGACACGGCGGATGTTTGCCTGGAGGGCCACACCATTTGTAGCAACCGCAATTCGACTCCCAGCACCAGCCCCCTCCGTCTTGTTTCCAAATCCATTGGCAACAGTCATAGTGCCACTGCCCGCCAGCGACCTCGACCGGCGTCAGTTTGAAAGCGTGCTTATCGCCATTGGTGGTGATTCCGTCGCCGATGATGACGCATGAATCGCTGATCGTCCGCGCGACCGTCAGAACCTTGAAACCGCTCTGGGAAAGATCGCAGAGCGTGTTGAGATCGAACATTTTGTCGCCGACATAAAGAAAAGCGTGTTCGGAATTGTCGGCTGTAGTAGAGGAGCCGACGATCATGCCGGCGGCATTCATGCCGTGACCGACCACGCTGTTGGCAGTGGTGGTGTTGCCACCAAGCGTTCCGAGATCGGTAACAGTGAAGGTCAGCTCGGCGTTAACACGAACAAGAGCGCAGGCGAGAACGGCAACGACTGCAAGACAGATCTTAGTTTGCATGTTCATGGGAGAGTGGTTTTTGCGGAAGAACTTCGGGTTAGCGAAAAAAGCTTTCGCGCACAAGCACAAATATGGTGAATCGAAGTGCGCGCATTTTAATTTCTGTTCGCGCGTTGACAGTGTGTGAGTGCGCTGCTTGTATACATCTTCGCGCTCGCGAAAATTTTCACGACCAATGCCATCGACTGAAGTTATTCTAACCGACAACGTGCCCGGCCTTGGGGCCGAAGCCGACGTGGTGAAGGTGCGTCGCGGCTACGCGCGCAATTATTTGCTCCCGCGCGGAAAAGCTTACGAAGTGACGCCGGCCGCGCTGCGTCAGCTCGATACTCTGAAAAAGAAACGCGCCGAACGCGAAGCGCGAGAGCTGAATGAATCAGAAGAGCTCGCGCGCAAGATTGGAAAAGCCCGGCTGACGTTCACGCTCGCGACCGGTGAATCTGGAAAAGCTTTCGGTTCGATCACTGCCCAGGACATTGTGACGCGGATGAAGAACGAGCTTGGTTTGGAGATCGATCGTCACAAGGTTGTGCTAGAGCGGCCGATCAAGGACACCGGCGAACACGAAGTTACGATCAAGCTCCATCATGACGTGACCGCGCAATTTAAATTTGATGTAAAATCGGTGGAGGGATCCCGCGCGGCGGCCGAAGCCGGAGCCGAGCAGCCTGAGAAAAAACACCGTTCGTTTTTCCGAAGAAAAAAAGAAACAAAATAAATGGCGACTCAACCATCGTCCTCGTGGACGGGTGAGAAGCCTCGCAAAGATTCGGGCAATGGGCCCGGCCGAGGCAGGCCGGGAGGAAACGGCGGAAGAGTTTTTCCCACTTCGCCAACAGGTTCTGCGCAGGATATTCACCGCGCACCGCCGCACAGCGTGGAAGCCGAGCAAGGCGTGCTCGGCTCGATGCTGATCTCGCCGCGGGACGCGATCGCCGAAGTCGTTGAGAAAATTAACGAGGAATACTTCTACGTTCCCGCGCACCAGACTATCTACACGGTCCTTGTCGATCTTTGGAACGCCGGCCAGGCGATCGATCTGATCACGTTCACCCAGGTGCTGCGCGATCGGAATTTGCTCGAAACAGTCGGCGGCGCGGCGTTGGTAACGAGTCTCTTCACCTTCGTGCCGACCGCCGCGAACGTCGGTTACTACCTCGAGATCGTCCGGGACAAATACATTTTGCGCTCCATTATCGCCGCCTCCACCGAGAGCGTTCGTCGCGCTTACGAAGAACAGGACGAGGTCGGAAACCTTCTCGACGAAGTAGAACAGAAAATTTTCGCCGTCGGCGAAGACCGGTTCAAAGGCCAAATGCTTTCGATGAAGGACCAGGTGATGGAAGCGATCGAGTCGATCGAAAAACTTTATGAGCGTAAAGGCGGCATCACCGGAATCTCGACCGGCTTTGTCGAATTCGATCGGATGACGAGCGGAATGCACGCTGCGGAAATGATCGTAATCGCGGCGCGGCCGAGCATGGGAAAAACTGCGCTGGCGATGAACATTGCCGAGCACGTGTCGATCAACGAAAAACTTCCGGTCGGCATTTTCAGTTTGGAAATGAGCAGTCAGCAACTTGTTCAGCGCCTGCTTTGCTCGCGCGCGCGCGTAAATTTGCAAAAGGTGCGCGACGGATTTTTGGGCGAACGCGATTTTCCGAGCCTGACCGCAGCGGCTTCCAAACTCGCGGAAGCAAAAATCTTTATCGACGACAGCGCGAGTCTCACGATCCTCGAGCTGCGCGCAAAAGCACGCCGGCTCAAGGCGCAGCAGGACGTCAAGCTCATCATCGTCGATTATTTGCAACTGCTAAGATCGACATCGCGCCGCGCGCAGGACAATCGACAGCTCGAAATCTCGGAAATTTCCGCGGGACTGAAGGGTTTGGCCAAAGAGCTAAAGATTCCGCTTATCGTTGTCGCGCAATTGAATCGTCAACCGGAGCAGCGCACCGGCGGCAAACCGCGTTTGAGCGATCTGCGCGAGTCTGGTTCAATCGAACAGGACGCAGATCTCGTTGGTCTCCTCGTTCGGCCCGAAATGTACGAAGAAGACGACGAAGCGCGTCAGGAAAAATCCGGCGAAGCTGAATTGATCATCGCCAAGCAACGAAACGGTCCGGTTGGGGAAATTCCGCTCACCTTCCTCAAAGAATTCACCCGGTTCGAAGATCGCGCTCGCAACGTAACCGAGCCCGAAGAAGCGTTCTAAAGCGATTTCGCTGCGTCGATGACGTGTTTGGCGTCGATGCCGCGTTCTTTCATCACTTCGACACCGGGCGCACTCAAACCGAATTGATGCAGCCCGACGACTTTGCCGTCGAGGCCGACATACTGATACCAAATCTCGGTGACTCCAGCTTCAATCGCGACCCGTTTGCGACACGATTTTGGCAAAACTTCCTCACGGTATTTTTCTGGTTGGCGATTGAAGCGCTCGAAGCAAGGCATCGAAACAACACGCACTCCATCGCCAAGCTCTTTCGTCGCCACGAGCGCATGCTGCAATTCGCTTCCGCACGACATGATGATCAAATCGAGTTTGCCCTTTTCCTTTTGTGCGATGTAACCGCCGCGCGCAACGCCTTCGCGCCGCAGTTTAACATCGACATCGTTCAAAATAGGAACGACCTGGCGGGTGAGCGCGAGCAAAGTTGGGCCATCGATCCGTTGCATGGCTGCGGCAAACGCTCCGGCTGTTTCTTCCGGATCGGCCGGTCGAATGACATCGATTTGCGGCATCACCCGAACGGAACTCACGGTTTCGACGGGCTCGTGGGTCGGTCCATCCTCGCCGACCCCGATCGAATCGTGGGTGAAAATGTAGATGTTTGGCAGCTTCGAAAGCGCCGCCAAGCGGATCGACGGGCGGCAATAATCGGTAAAGACCAGAAAGGTCGCGCCCGACGCGCGGAAAATTCCGTGATACGAAATGCCATTCATGATCGCGCACATGCCGTGCTCGCGAATGCCGAAGCGGATGTTACGACCGCTCGGAGTCTCGCGCGTGAAATCGCCACCGTCCTTGATGTAGTTCAAGGTTGATCCATGGAGATCGGCGCTGCCACTGACTAAGAGCGGCATCGCTTGCGCGATCGGCTGGAGCGCTTCGCTGCCGGCTTTGCGCGTCGCGAGCTTCACGTCTTTCGGAAACTCGGGAATCTTCGATAGAAGATCGACATCCACCTTTCGATTGATCGCGGCTTCAAGCTGCTTCGCCTGCTCCGGGTTTTTCTTTCGCCAATCGTTGTAAGTTTTTTCCCAACGATCGTAATCCGCGAGCAACTTCTTTTTGTGCGCGGCGAAATAATCGCAGGTCTCATTCGAGACGAAATAATGTTCGTCCGGCAATCCGAGACCTTTGCGCGCAGCGTCGACAAATTTCGCGCCGGCCTCACCGTGCGCTTTAAAAGTTCCCTCCACCTCCGGGATCCCTTTTCCAATCAACGTGTGCGCGACGATGAATTTCGGCCTGCCGTTATCGCTCTCCTTCGCGATGTTGAGGGCGTCGAGAAACGCCTGCATGTCCTGGCCGTTGATTTCCTGAACGTCGAATCCGTAGGCTTTGAATCGCGCAGCAGTGTCTTCGCTCTGGGTCATCTTCGCCGGGGCGTCGAGCGTGACCGCATTGGAATCGTAAATCAGGATCAGGTTATCGAGACCGAAATGTGCCGCGAACGCGCTCGCTTCCGCCGACACGCCTTCCTGGAGACAACCGTCGCCTGCAAGACAGATGCAATGCTGATCGAAAATACGGTGTTCGCTGGTGTTGAATCGCGCCGCCGCCATTTTCATCGCGACCGATATACCAACCGCGTTGCCGACGCCTTGTCCAAGCGGACCGGTGGTACATTCAACGCCAGGCGTGTCTCCAAATTCAGGATGTCCCGGCGTTTTTGAATGCAACTGCCGGAAACGTTTGATCTCCGACATCGGCAAATCGTAACCGCTCAGGTGCAGCCACGCATAAAGAAACATGCTGCCGTGGCCGGCGGAGAGAACAAAGTAATCGCGCCCGATCCAGCGCGGCTGGTCCGGATTGTGTTTGAGGGCATAGCCATAAAGCACCGCGCCCATTTCGGCGCAGCCTAGCGGAAGCCCAAGATGGCCGGACTGCGACGCCTGCACTGCGTCCATACAGAGTCCGCGCGCTTCAGTCGCCGCGCGCGATAGCGCTTCAATGTTCAAGCTCATGACAACGAAAGATAGTTTATGGTTTTAGATCATAAATTGCGCAATCTCTTTCCAAGATTATCGCCTTCCTGAGTCAATTTCGGCGGAGAACGTGCGAAATACTCGTCGCTGGCCCGGGCCGATCTCGACGTTTAATAACTTGTGAATAAAAGGCCGCCTTTAGCCTGTTTTATTCACAGTATTTTGTGAATAAGGGCTTAATTTTTAAAGCTTCGCGGCCTAAGTTGTCGATCTTCAATGAAGCTGTCCGAAATTGCTGCGACTCTGCGGGATATCGGCGTTTCACCGGTCAAAAGCCTCGGCCAAAACTTTTTGCACGATCGCAACCTCGCAAAATGGATTGTCGATCAAGCCGATATCGACCCGGAAGATTTCGTCATCGAAGTTGGTCCCGGACTGGGCGCACTGACAGAAATTGCCCTTGCGAACGCAGCCGGTGTTCTCGCAATCGAGAAAGACAGACGGCTTGTAAAGTTTCTCCGCGACAAATTTCAACGCTTCACGCTTGAGATCGTGCACGGCGACGCGATCGAATTTGATACGCGCACGTTGTACACGAAGCGGAAAGTAAAATTTCTCGGAAATCTTCCCTACTATATTTCGAGTCAGTTGCTGATGAAGTTCCTGGAATATCCAAGTCCCATCTCGCTGTGGTTGTTTATGTTACAGAAGGAGTTGGCGAAGCGTTTCGTCGCCGCGCCTTCGACGAGGGATTACGGTGCGCTCACGTTGCTTGTCCAATTGCATCATCGCGTGGAATATTTACGGACTGTTCCGGCGAGCGTGTTTCTTCCGAAGCCGGAAGTTGATTCGGCGCTCGTGCGCATCGTACCGCGTGATCCGCACGAACTTCCAGTCTGCAATTACAAAGTTTTCGCAGAACTGGTGCGGCGCGGTTTCTCGCAGCGACGCAAACAACTTGGAAAACTTATTCGGAAAGACCTCTCATCCTGGGAAGACGTAGCCGTTGAGCTTGGCTTGAATAGTCGTGCGCGCGCCGAAGAGCTTTCTCTGCAGCAATGGATCGCGCTAACGAATCGGATTGCTCCGATCCCCGCGGAAATCATCAATGATGCACCCGAAGAACAGTTCCCGGTCGTGGATACCGAGGATCGCCTCAAAGGAACCGCTCCTCGGACCAAAGTACATGCGAATAACTTGCTCCACCGGGCTGTCCATGTCCTGATTTTCAATCCAGCCCGGGAGGTCTTCCTCCAAATGCGCTCCCGATGGAAAGATCGACATCCACTGGCCTGGGATTCGAGCGCGGCTGGGCATGTCAATGCCGGGGAAGACTACGATCAAGCGGCTTCTCGGGAACTGCGCGAAGAACTCGGCATTGAAATTCCTTTGAAAAAGGTGGCGAAACTGTCCGCGTCGGAGCGGAGCGGCTATGAATTCATTTGTCTCTACCGGGGGTCGTACGATGGCGAGCTACGGCTGAACCCGAGCGAGATTGAGGCCGGCCGATTTTTTCCGCTAACGGTTGTGGACGAGTGGATCAAAGCGCGCCCAAAAGACTTTGCACCCGGATTCGTCGAGTGCTGGAAAATCTGGCGCGAAAAAAATCCTTAACGCCTGCGCCGACGACGCGATGTCGATCTTGCCCCGCGTTTGCCAGCGCGCCCCATGGCCGTGCGCTTGAACTTCCGCGCCGCGCGCCGCGCGCCTTCCTTTCCGCCGTAAAGGGAATCGCTAAACATCCGCGTCACCGCATTATTTCCGCGCAAAAGGTGCACTTGAAAACCATGCGTTTGTTTTTTCGCGCGCGCCTTGGTGTCAATGCGGCGGATATTCGGTTCCGAATCGGGATTAGATCGTCTTCGCATGAGCGTTGCCTAACAACTACGTCAAACAACGCGAGAATCAACGAGTCGCGCTGTTTTTATCGCGGCGGAGTTTTTTCGGCGGTGGTAAATCCCATCCACGCCATTTTTTTTCATACTCGTCGGCAGGCAGGAGCACGTAGCACGGGTGCCGCGAGGCGCGCATCCACGCGATCATTTTCACCAGCTCCGGTTCCGCCATCGTCGTGCAACCCGTCGTCGCACGATTGACGCCGCGGCGAATGTGGAAAAAAATCGCGCTCCCGCCGCCAGGAACCGGCGGATCGGAATTGTGCCGGATCTCGACCAGCCAATGGTAGGCGAAATCTCCCGAGCGCATTTTTTCGTGGGTGTAATTGTCGGGGGGATTTTTTGGATCGATGACAATGTGGCGATTGTAATTCGGCGAGCGCGGGTCATCGCTCCAAATGTCGCCTTCCGTCACTTGGTGATAGGGATAATCGCCGCCGGGCGGTAACTTGGCGTCGTAACCAAAAACGTTACCAATTGCGAAAACTCCAGCCGGCGCGCGCCCATCGCGCTCTTTTTTGTGTGAGCCGGGCTCGTCTTGACCCGCGAGGCCGCTGCCCCAAGCGAGACCATTCTTGCCAAACAAAACCGGCACCGGCGATGTCACCGGATTCCAATCACCGCCGCGCGTGCGCTCGAACAACTGCAGTTTGCCACGCATCGCATTCCAGTCCGGCGCGATGGCTACAATCAACTGCGAGCAATCCGCCGGGACGCCATCGGCACGAGCGTTGCTGGCCATAATCGCCACCGCTCCAAAAAAAACTCCAGGCAAGGCCTGTCCTGAGCGGAGTCGAAGGATCGACATAAACATTCGCAAATGTAGACGCACGGCTTATTGATTTCCTCGTTTGTCGTGAAAAAAATCTGGGCGGCTTTAATCCTGATCGTTGTTGTCTTCATCAGCTATGCGCCGGCTGTGCGCAATGGTTTTGTCTGGGACGACACCGCGCTCGTCTTGCGCGATCCGCTGATTCGCAGCTGGCGATTGATCCCGGAAGGTTTCAACCATTTTCTTTTCGTCGATGCGACCGCTTCGGATTTCTACCGGCCGATTCAACGACTCAGTTACACGATCGATTACGCGGCCTTTGCTTTTCGTCCAGGACCATACCACGTCACCAGTTTGGTTTGGCATAGCTTCGCCGCCATCGCGTTGTTTTTGTTCGCTGAAGAATTGCTGTCCATTTTCGGAATCGACCGCCGAAGATGTCGTTTAATTGCACTGGTCGCGGCATTGGTCTGGGCAATTCATCCGGTCCAAAGCGCTGCCGTTGCTTACGTATCCGGTCTGGCGGATCCCCTTGCCGCTACATTCGGATTTCTTGGTCTATTTCTGCTGTTGCGCGCGTCGCGCGCGCTTGGGCCGCGCAAAGCCCTTCTCTTTGTCGGAAGCGGGATGGCATTTCTTTTGAGCGCGCTCGGCAAAGAATCCGGACTTATTTTCCCTTTGATTGGGATCGCCTTTTTTCTGTGGAGACAAAATTGGACCGATCTTTGGAAAACGGCAGCGATAGCGGCTGTTGTTGCCGCGAGTTACTTCAGTTTGCGCGCTGGAGCCGAACACAATCCAGCGCCATCGCTGAGTCCGCCTCCTCCGTTGTTGGTTAGGCCGGTCATTGTTGCGCGAGCCGTCGCCGAATACGCCGGACTCATTCTGTTTCCGATGAATCTGCACATGGATCGCGACGTCGAGACCCAACCCAGCGGGTTCAACGAAGCCAGTCTGGCTCACGCGGCCTGGCGCGAACTGCAAACATTGGTCGGCCTGGTTTTGATCGCGGCGTTTTTTTATTGGCTGCTCCGAGCGCGCAAACGCAATCCGGCAGTATTCACCGCTCTCCTCTTCGCATTGATCGCTTATTTACCCGTGAGCGGAATTGTCGCGTTGAATGCAACCGCCGCGGAGCATTGGATTTATTTGCCGAGCGCATTCCTGTTTTTGGCGGTCGCTCTCGAAATCGTCGAGCTCGCAGAGAAATTGAAATCACGAAGGTCGCCAGTCGCTTCTGTCCTAGTTGGATTGGTTGTGCTCTGGTTTCTGTTTTTGGGTGTGCGCACTTTTGTGCGGACGTTCGATTGGAAAGATCAACGCACGTTTCTTGAACGAACGATCGCGCACGGCGGTGATTCGGCCCGAATGCTCATCAACCTGGGCGGGCTCGAGTTGACCGAAGGAAAATTAGAAGACGCCGCCGTGCATTTGCATACTGCTCTGCAAAAAAAACCCGATCAACCGCTGGCGATCATCAATCTTGCCGCCGTCGCATTGAAACAGAACGACTTCAAGCTCGCGCGCGAATTACTTACGCGCGCGACGCAAATGCCGCTGGTCGACGCACAGGCGCATCAGTTACTGGTAGTCCTCGAAAGCAAAGAGAGCGGAAAAGTCGACCTGATGCGGATGCGATTGGCAGCGCGAACGGGTCCGCCAGATTGGTCGATCGAAAAACGTTACGTCCAATTACTCGATCAGACTGGTTCGACAGCGGCGGCGATCAACGAATTGCTCACGTGTTTACAGCCGCAGTGGTACCGCGCTGAAAGTTGGAAGTTGTTGAGCGACCTGCACGCAAAACTTGGGCATTCAACTCAAGCAACGGAAGCGCTCGAGCAGGCGCGCGCCTATGATGTCCACCTTACCGCCTCTAGCGGGACGATGGAAGCGACAGCGCAAAATCATTCTAAGGCTCATCCTTCGCCGAATCTGCCGGCTGCAGTGAACGCGTCACCCGCGACTGGCGCTATACCAAACGCGACTGCGGCCACCAGCGCGCCGGATTCACCAAACCCTTCCGCGAAGAAGCGTCAGCACAAAAGGGCGAGCGCCGAAGACGCCGAAACCGCGCAATCACCTGGAGGCGAACAAGAATAATTATTTAACGGCGTAATTGCGCCGCGATTATAAAACGGGAATGCCGAAAGGCGTTCCCGCTTTGACTTTAGATCGACATTAACTTTGGGCCGCTTCCACTCTCGCGGTGTCAGCCGGGAGATATTTTACGCCCATCAACCAAGTTACGCCGGCTGCGAGCATAATTCCCGACATGAATAAAAACGCCACTCGCATGTTCGTATGGCCGCCGATGTATCCGAGCGCCGGAAATGCCGGCACATCGCCAAGCAGATGAATGACGAAAATGTTCACGGCAAACGCGGTCGCGCGCACGGCGGGCAATGACACATTTGCCAGCGCGGTATTCGAAGGCCCGGTATTCATAAAAATGAAAAAAATCGCGACGAACATTGCGATCCAAGCCATCGGAAACGGAATGTAGAGGCTGGCCACGAAAATCGGACAGGCGATGACCATACCGATCCCCGAAACTAAAAAATACGAGCCGGGAAAACGCGGACGCAATTTGTCAGCGATGATGCCGCCGGCCAGGGTCGAGATCAGGCCGGCGACGACGGTAATCCCGCCGAAGATCGACATTCCCACTGCAGGACTTTGATTTCGGAACCGCAAATACGCCGGCACCCAAAATCCCAGACCACCCACCGCGAACGTCATCAAAGTTTGCGCAATGCAGTTGATGAGGTACGAGCGCGTGCGAAAAAGTTTCAAGTAATCCGTCAGGCCGCGACGCGGAGATTTTTGCAAGAGGTGGTGGGCGGCAACGCGCGGATCGCGCTGCCAAAAACAAAGCAGCCCGAGCAACAACCCAGGCGGCGCGACCGAATAAAACGCCCAGCGCCACCCCAAATGCGCGCCGATCACACCACCAATCACATATCCGAGTGCGCTGCCAACAGGTATCGCAGCGCAAAAAATCGCCATGATCAAGCCTCGCCTTTCGATCGGGTACAGATCGGCTAAAATGGTCGGCGCCGCCGGTCCGTAACCGCCTTCGCCAATGCCAACGAAAATTCGCGTTACGACAAGAATCCCGAAGGTTGCAGCGAGTCCGGACCCACCGCTGGCTAGACTCCACAAAATTACGGCGCTCCCAATGATGACCCACCGCGAAAATCTGTCCGCGAGAAAACCGAGGACTGGCGCAACGATCATGTAAGTCACAAGAAACGCGCTACCAAGCAAACCGCCGGTCTTGGTCATCGCGTTCGCGTCGCCACTCGAAAAAAACGTCGCCCGAATCTCCGGCTCGACCGCGGCCAGGATTTGCCGGTCGATGTAGTTGAACAAATTGATCGCCAGCAGCAGAAGCAATGCAATGCGGGCGCCAGGGGGCGGACGATATTTCATTTTCGGTCAGCAGTTGCCGATTGGCAGATAGAGGGCCTCACGCTAATTGTAAAGGCAAACGATGCTTCACATGTCCGCCGGTGAGCGCGCGCTCCATTTTTTTGGCCGGCCGCTCGTCCGAACTTTCTATCGTGTCCGCGCGCTCGGTCTCGAAAATCTGCCCGAGGACGGATTTTTACTTATACCGAATCACATCACTTGGGTAGACGCACTCGTTCTTCAGCTCAGTTGTCCGCGCCCGATTCGTTACATCATCGACCAGGAATTTTATCACAAGCCATTCCTGAAAACGATTCTGCGAACGGTCGGCTGCATTCCAATCGATTCGCGTAAGGCGCGGTCCGCTATTCGCGCCGCGACTGAACAGATTGCCGCCGGCGAAATCGTTTGTCTTTTTCCGGAAGGCCAGCTCACGCGCTCCGGGACGTTGCTGCGGCTGCGTCGCGGTTACGAGTTGATTGCGCAACATGCGAACGCGACCGTTGTTCCGGTTTGGCTCGATCGGCTCTGGGGCTCGATTTTTTCGTTTCAGGGAGGGAGGTTCTTCGCCAAGTGGCCAAAGGAAATTCCGTATTGTGTGACGGTCGCGTTCGGCCAACCGCTCGCTCCCCAAGCGGCCGACATCGCGACAGTGCGCGAGGAGTTGCTCAAACTTGGCGAGTTCTGCTACAGCCGGCGACCTTCGCTAGATCGACATCTGGCCGAAGAATGCGTCCGCGGCTTGAAACGCCGGCGTTTTTCGACCGCGGTCGTCGATGGAATCGATAACACCAAACTGAGCCGCGCAAAATTGCTTGGCGCAGCTGCCGCGCTCAGTCGTTATCTTCGCCAAGAATTTCGTGATGATCGGATCGCCATTGTTTTGCCGGCCAGCAAAGGCTCGATGGTTGCGAACCTCGCCGTCACGCTTGCTGGAAAAGTGGCGGTCGATCTGAATTTCACCGCCGGCCGCGGCGCAAATGAATCGGCTTGCAAGCGAGCAAATCTCGGCGTTGCCATTTCGGCAACGCCGTTTATCGAACGGGTGAAGGATTTTCCCTGGCCGCAACGCGTCCTGAAGTTGGACGAATTAATGCCACGGCTGAAATCGCGAATCCTTTTCTGGTGGATGATGTCGATCTTCGCCCCGGCGCGGTTGCTCCTGCGTTGGTTGCAGATTCCGAAACGCGGCGGCCAGGACGAAGCGATGGTGCTATTTACCAGCGGCAGTTCGGGAGAACCCAAAGGCGTCGTGCTTTCGCATCGCAATATTGTTGGAAATGTTTCGCAATTTCGGGAACTCCTCGACGCGAAAAAGGAAGACGCCATTCTTGCGTCGCTCCCGTTTTTCCACAGCTTCGGATCGACCGTCACGCTTTGGTATCCGTTGATTGAAGGCGTCCGGATCGTCACCTATCCGAATCCGCTCGAAGTAGCCAAGAACGCGGCGTTGATCGAGAAACATAAACTCACGCTCCTCCTCGCGACTCCGACGTTTCTCCGCGGTTATTTGCGCAAAGCCGAGCCGGACCAACTCCGCACTTTGCGCTTGGTTATTACTGGCGCAGAAAAACTTCCGCTCGATCTGGCCAAGGCGTTTGAGGAGCGATTCAAGCAGCGCGTGTTCGAAGGTTACGGACTGACTGAGACCTCGCCGGTTGTGAGCGTGAATTTGCCCGAGCCGCAACCGACCAGACCCGGCGAACAAGTGCAGCCATCGAGCCGGCTCGGTTCCGTCGGAAAGATGGCGCCCGGCATCGCCGCTGAGATTCGCGAGCCGGAGACCGATCGAAAACTATCCTTACACGAAACCGGAATGGTTTGGTTTCGCGGCGTAAATATCTTCGAAGGCTATTTGCACGACCAGAAACGCACGGCCGATGTTTTGCACGATGGCTGGTTCAAGACCGGCGACATCGGCCGGTTCGATGAAGATGGATTTCTGTACATCGAAGGACGGCTTTCACGATTCTCAAAGATCGGTGGCGAAATGGTGCCGCACGAAGCAGTCGAACAAAAGATTATCGACTTGCTCGGTTTCGCCGGGAAAGACGAACGGCTAATCGCAATTGTCGGAGTTCAGGACGAAGCCAAAGGCGAAGCCCTCATCCTACTCGCCGCGGTCGATGTCGATCTTGCACAGTTGCGTGACAAACTTCGCGAAGCCGGAGTTCCTAATTTGTGGATCCCAAAAAAGATTTGCCGTGTAGATTCGATTCCCGTCCTCGCCTCCGGCAAACTTGATCTCAAAAAATGTCAGGAACGCGCGGCTACGGCCGAACCAACTTCGTGATGCGCAAAATTTTTCACTTAACTGCCAATCGCGCGGCGTCGCTATCGGCAAAGCTATTGTTTGGTTGCGTGGCCCATATCCGCGTCTTACGTCGCGAAAATGCGGAGGGCGCGGGCGGATTTTTGTTGGCGTCGAATCACATCAGCCACTTCGATCCGGTGATCATTTCGTCCGTTGTGCATCGCAAGATCGATTGGATGGCGATGGCGGAATTTTATCCGATGCCGTTCATCGGATCGTTTCTGCGCGCAGTGGATGCTTTTCCAGCGGCGCGAGATCGGGCTGATCGCAAAACGATTCGAACCGCAATCGAACGGCTGAAAGTCGGCCGCATTGTCGGCGTTTTTCCCGAAGGCGGAATTCGCGATGGCGCGCAGTCGCTGCTCGAAGGCGCGCCGCTTCGCGCCGGAGCATCGACTCTAGCACACATCGCCAGCGTTCCGATCGTGCCGTGCGTAATTCTCGGAAGCGATCGGCTCTACGCGAAACGAAATTGGTTACCGCTTCGGCGAACACCGATCTGGATCGGTTTCGGCCGAGCCATATCGCATTTTCCTGAATTGGAAAAATCAGTCGCGCGGGCACGGATCGAGCAAGAGCTGACCAACGCGTTCCAACAAATCTACGCCGAGCTTCGCGAGAAATTTCAACTGACCGACGACGACCTGCCACATTCGCCGCGCGAGCGGATGAAATGTAGCCGCCCCGCTCCGTCGGGGCGTTCTCAATTGGCGCATCAAAACACGGCGACAGAGCGCCGTGGCTACAACAAGCTGCGCCGTTTCACTGCGACCGCAGTCGATTTCGCAATGTGCGCGTCGATGAATTTGGTGCAATCGCGCCACCGCTTGAATGGACGCAGCGCGGAGGAAATGGAGCGCTACGTCGTCGAGTGCGAGAAGCTCACGCCGCATGAATATTATGCTGCACCGGACGATGTCGATCTTGTCCGAGCGATAGAGAATGGAAATGGCGCGGCAATTACCTGGCGCAGCCCAATCGAGACCAAATTTCCGCGCAACAATGTTGCGCGGGCGGATTTCTTCCCGTGCCCGCGCGGAAAAACTGCGCCGACGGTGTTCATGCTCCACGCGTTGATGTCGGCGACGCACATCGGTTATCGCCGCTGGGCAGCGCGATTCAACGAGCTCGGATGGAACGCGTGCTTTGTTCATTTGCCGTATCATTACTCACGCGTTCCCCGCGGTTATTGGAACGGCGAACTCGCGATTACGGCGGACCTGATTCGAAACGCCGAAGGCTTGCGTCAGGGTGTAATGGAAGTGCGGCAATTAATCGCCGCGTTTCGCGAAACTGGCTGTCGCGAATTTGGAATCCTGGGGACGAGCTATGGCGGTTGGATCGGCGCTTTGCTCGCGATGGTAGAGCGCGATCTGCGCTTCGTCGCGTTAATGTGCCCGATCGTGAACGTCGAACACGCGATTTGGCAAAATCCCGGGAGTGCGTTCATGCGGCGCGAGTTACGCCGCGCGAAAATCGCGCCGGAACTGGTGGCGCGGCATTTTCATCTCAGCTCGCCGCTGCACAACGAGCCAATGTGCGATCCGACGCGGGTGCTTTTTGTCTCCGGCGATTTCGATCTGATCTCGCGCCCCGGCGACATCGATGCGATTCAACAAAAATGGCGCGGCTCGGAATTGCTGCGCGTTCCACAGGGCCACTTCGGCTATCGCATGATGCGGAAAACAGTGGCGCGTCTGAAAGAACGCGGATTTTAAGCTGCGGCGGTCCCTCGATTGAGTCCGAGAAATCCTAAGCTCGGCGCAAGCCCGCTGAAGGCCGCCTCCGCGAAGAGGTTGTGTCCGACTACGGATGCGTGCCAGCCGTCGACAGCGTGAAGCACTTCGACCCGACTCAGGTCGACTTTCGCTAACGCGTCGGAATATTGCACTCGCACGTTTGGAGCATTCTCAAGGTCGCTCTGCAATTCGCCCGCCATCGCGCGCAGTTCCTCGTTCACCATTCGCACGAGACGAATCAGGTTCTCTCGATACTCCGATCGCATGGAAATTAAATATTCACAATCGATCCCCAGATACGGATACAATTTGGGATTTCTCTCTCGAAGTGACTCGGCAATGGCGCGAGCTTTAAAGAACGATTCGAAATCGACGAGCCCGTAAACCACGATGGCCGCGCGATGCTGCTGCGTTCGGGCGCGTTCGCTCAGGCGACGCATTTGCCGTGTGTAATCCTCTCGGAAGCGCCGGCTGAGATGCGGCAATCGTTTCTCTGGTTGCGCGAGTTCGTCCGGCGGACACCGCCACGCCCAATCAACATTGTTATGCCCGATCCAGATCAGAATCAGATCGGGGAATCGGGCCCGCGCGAGCAACTGAGTCACTTGTCCGGAAAAATTGCGGGTCCGAAGGATCTTTCGAAAAAAGCTTTGCCGGTCGCGTTCGTTATCGACCATGGCGCCCAGCCCGCCGTATTCAGTGGCTACGACTGGCATAAATTTTTCCAGTCGTTCGAACACACTGTAAACGCTAGACGGCGAGGGATCGGTATCGAGAAACCAATCGTTGCCATAATGCCGGCGCGCCCGCCAAAGCGTGCTGAGGGGTGATGAAACATAGACATTCCTCGAGAGGCTGTCGCCGAGCATGGCGACATGCAGCAGTTGCGCCTCGAATTGGGACCGCTTCATCTGTCGCTTCTGGTGAGCTAAATAATCAGGGTGAAAGCGGCTCCCCGGCTGAGCCGCTCTTTCCAGGTAATCCACACTGATTGCTGTCGCTGATCTCACAAAAAGGATTCGTTTGCCGACCGCGTTCAAGATTGTCGATAACTTGATCCAACCAAAACATCTCCACTAGGAGCCAGCGAAATTCCTGCTCGGCGCAGAAACGGCGCGGGCGCTAGTGCGAATCGCCGTAATCAAGCCAATGCATTGCGCCCATGATCCGGCGCAGATCATCGCTATCGGCCGACAAAGCCGGCAGCCATTCGCTGATTAGCTCGCGTCTCCACCATCCTTTCTCGCCGAGCGGCGCAAAGCGATAACGATACAATCGCGCGCGGACGTAATGCGGTGGTTTGTCTGGAAATGGATTACTAGCCAGCAATGACAAGGTGTCGGGATCGTTGTGCAAAAGTTTCCAGACAAAATGGAACGTCCACGGGTAATCACCGGGCGAAGCCATAGCCGCGAACCAAATTTGCCAGTCGATTCGCGGTTGATAAGGCGCGATGAACGGCGGCCGCCGGTTCGGATCGCCCGGTTTGGCTACGAATTCGTATTCTTTCCACCTCGTGTCACCGGTGATGACCGCGTCATCGGTGCCTTCAAAGACAATTTCGTCGCGCTCACGTCCGACCACTCCGAACGCGCCGTAGGTGTTGACCAGATCGAGACGATTGAACCCTGTGTTCATCATTTGGTGACGCGATACGAGGTTGCGCACCGGGGCGATGCTTAAATAGGCAATCAGGATCGACCACGCGATCGTGACCGCGTTGTTGACGAGCGAAGGTTTGGATTCCCCCGCAGCGCGTTCCGCGCGCTTAACCAACGACTTTGGCAGAACGTGTCGCAGCAGCGTGTCATCAAAACAGGCGAGAAATGGAATTATCGTCAGATAATTCAGGAACGAAAGATTACCGCTGATGATGAGAAAGATTTGAAACGTCACGAGCAAAGCTCCAGCGATGTGACGCGCAGTCCGCGGCCCGAATGAAAACCACGGCACCACCAGTTCGATGAAATGATTCCAAAATGTTTCAAGTCTATGAAACCATTGCGGCGCGAAATGGAGATAGCGGCTGATCGGACTTGGAATCGGCTGCGTTTCGTAGTGATAAAACATGCAGCTCAGATCGCGCCAGCATTCGTCTCCGCGCAATTTGATCAAACCCGCGCCAACCATGATTCGAAAGCCGAGCCAGCGGAAAAGCCAGATCACCAAAATCGGCGGCCGGCACTTTGGAAATGGCCGCCCATCGAACAACGGACAGAGAAAGATCGACAAGAATCCGGTTTCGAGGAGTTGGATTTCCCAACCGTAACCGTACCAAGTCTGGCCGACGTGAACGATCGACATGTACATCGCCCAAAGGACCCCGAGAAGAATCGCATTCGCGTAACCGCCCAGAACGATCAGTGATAGCGCGAAGCCAACCCAGGCGAAGATCGACATCCCCTGATCGGTGCAACCGAACCAGAACAGCGTCGGCAATTGCAACATTCCTTCCGTCCGCGAACCGAGATGCGAATGAATGTTGTAGAGATAATCATGCGCCGGGGTCAGACCACTTCGGCCAACCAACGGCACCAATTGCCGGGCCGCGACCAGAAACGCAATCGTGTAAACAAATCCGAGCAGCCGCAGGATGACAAATCGCGTCAGCCAGTAGGAATTTCCACGCGCGAAAAATTTTCCAAGCGCGCTTTGGTCATTCATCACGGTCGATATTTAACTTATAAACACGTGTCATCCCGAGGCGCAAAGACGCCGAGGGATCTCCCAAATGCGCACGCCATCACGCATGTTACACAAAGTGCAATTCGAAGGTCAGCGTGTTTTTGTGAGATTCCTCGCTTTCGCTCGGAATGACAACGCGAACAAGGCACTTCAGTTTTAGTCGCATTGACAGCGACAGTGGTGCGATTGAACGTTGTCGCCGCTTACTCGCCAGGGTAGCTCAGCGGTAGAGCAGGGGACTCATAAGCCCTTGGTCGGGAGTTCAATTCTCCCCCCTGGCACTCCCCTACTCTTTTTTCTTCGAAATATACGGCGCAAGATCTTTCGCGGTTCCGCGCAGCGCGGCCATGAAGCAAACGCCGTTCTGCTCTTTTACAACGCCGGCCCAGCGCTCCTGTTCAATAGTGCGCCAGCCGGAAAATTCCCGCGCCTTCCCTGTTTTTGGATCGCGCTCCGCCGGAAACAGAAAAAACTGCATCTTCTTTTCCACAACCCAGACTTGCGCGACGCGCTGACCTTCCTCGTCGTCGAAAACGCGGCAGCCGAGTGTTTTTAACTCGGCGAACTCCGGCGGGACGTCGTAGTGGACGAGGCGATGCTTCATGAAAAAGAAATCGCCGAGCGCGCCAGCATCCGTCTTCACCGGATCGAGCATCATAGCGTGCGTTGAACTCGCGGTGGTCAGTAAGCGGCGGGCGCTCGGTTCGCCCGGAAACCGATTCATTCGCTCCACCAGTTGAAAAACCGCAATGATAGCGATGACCAGGACCGCAATGCCGGTGGCAAGCAACGCCGGATTCTGGGCGTATTTTTTCCAAAGACGCCGCGTCGGCGCGATGAACGTGTCAGTTGGAATCCAATCGGTAATCTCCTGCGGGATCGGAATTGCTTGAACTAGCGCCGTTGCCGCCTTGTCAAAATCCTGCTGAATCGCAAACGCTTCGGTCTTGCGCGCGCGATGAAGCGCCGTGCGCAGAGCGCGATCGTCCACGCGTTCCTCGCGAATCGGCGCGCAGTGCACCAGCATTTTCTCTTTTCGCGAAAGTTGGACCGCACTCATGTCTGGGTCGACGGAAAGGTCGCGTCCAACCACGCTTGAAATTGTCGGCGTCCGTCACAGAGCAGTTTCGACAATTCCGGCGGCTTTAGCTCAGTTACCGACAGCAGGTCGCGATAATCAAATTCATCGAGATAAAAAAGCGCGAGAGCAGTCCGCTGCGGATCGGGCGCGCCGGAAACCCAGACCGCTAATTGTTGCGGCTCGAGTTTTTCGATCTGCGACGGCGCCCAGTCGGCCAGCTCGTCCTGTTCAAGATCGACATCTTCCGCCTGCAAGCCTTGCTCGCCCTTTTCGAGACAACGCCAGCGCGCGTTGCGAAAAAACCAGAGCCGATCGCGCGGCGCTTCACCGTCGGCCGCTTGTTGGGCAGCGTCGCGCAACGTAGCGTGAAAAACTTCCTGCGCTTTCGCCGCATCAGCCAGCATCAGAAAACAGAAGCGGTAAAGCTGGAGCAGATTTTGTTTCTCTTCGGCCACGCGGACTTCTTTCCCAAAGCGCCAATGTTACGCGCCTGACGTAGATCGCAACGAAAAGATATCGATCTTATTTCAACTGCTCGAGACGACGCGCGACTTCCTCGGCGTTCTCGCGACTGTTGAATGCCGAGATTCGGAAATAACCTTCACCCTGCGCGCCAAAGCCGGCGCCGGGTGTAACGACCACATTAATTTCGCGCAACATCCGGTCGAACATTTCCCAACTCGTTAGGCTTTTCGGGGTTTGGACCCAGATGTAAGGCGCATTGATGCCGCCATAAACGCGCAGACCGATTTTCTCGCACGCCTCACGCAAAATTTTCGCGTTGCCCATGTAATGCGCGATCAGCACGCGACATTGTTTTCGGCCTTCGTCTGAATACAACGCTTCCGCGCCGCGTTGCACTGGATAACTGACGCTGTTCGCTTTCGTGCTCCAGCGACGGTGCCACAACGGATGGAGCGGTAATTTTTTTCCGGACTCCGTCCGCGCAAGCAACGTTTTCGGCATCACCGTGAAACCGCAACGGACCCCGGTGAAGCCGCCAATTTTGGAAAAACTTCGAAATTCGATCGCGCAGTCGCGCCCGCCTTCGACTTCGAAAATCGAATGCGGGATTCTTGGATCGGAAATGTAAGCTTCGTAAGCGGCGTCGAACAAAATCAGCGCGTCGTGCTGCCGCGCATAATCAACCCAGGACGCCAGTTGATCACGAGTTGCGACGGCTCCGGTTGGGTTGTTGGGAAAACAAAGATAGACAAGATCGACGTGTTCCTTCGGCGGCTCGGGAACGAAATTGTTTTCGGCCGTGCACGGCAAATAAACGACGCCTTCGTAACTGCCGTCCTTTCGCGCCGCGCCCGTGTGACCCGCCATCACATTGGTGTCGACGTAAACTGGATAAACCGGATCAGTGATCGCGACTTTGTTTTGGTCACCAAGAATATCGAGGATGAAGCCGCAATCGCACTTCGATCCATCCGAGACAAAAACTTCGTCGTCGGCGATGTCGATCTTGCGATCGCGATAATCGTTCTGCGCGATTGCCGATCTTAGGAATTCATAGCCCTGTTCTGGTCCGTAGCCGCGAAATGTTTCGCGATGGCCGAGCTCGTCCGCGGCGCGCTTGATCGCGTCGATCGCCGCGCGCGGCAGCGGCTCGGTCACGTCACCGATTCCGCAGCGGATTAATTTCTTCGCTGCGTCGGGGTCCTTCTCGCAAAACTCGCGAACGCGGCGGGCGATCTCCGGGAAGAGATAACCGGCCTGAAGTTTTAAATAATTTTCGTTTAAGTAGGCCACGCCACGCTGCGGCTAGTAATTCTTGGCCACAGCGTCCCAATTAACCACGTTCCACCAGGCCTTGATGTAATCGGGCCGGCGGTTTTGATAATTGAGATAGTAAGCGTGCTCCCAAACGTCGCAGCCAAGGATCGGCGTGTTTCCATCCATCAGCGGGCTGTCTTGGTTCGGCGTGGAGATCACTTCTAACTTGCCGCCTTTGTTTTTGATCAACCAGGCCCAGCCGCTGCCAAAACGTCCGACCCCCGCGGCGGCGAATTTTTCCTTGAACTGATCGAACCCGCCGAAAGTCGATTTGATATCGTCGGCGAGTTTGCCCTTTGGTTCGCCGCCCGCTTTCGAGCCCATGATTTTCCAAAAGAACGAGTGATTGGCGTGACCGCCGCCGTTATTTCGGACGACCATTCGAATGTCTTCCGGCACGGCGTTCAAATTCTTGATCAAATCTTCGACCGATTTGCTTTCCAGATCGGCTTTGCCTTTAATCGCGTTGTTCAAATTCGTGATGTAAGCCTGATGATGCTTGGTGTGATGAATCTCCATCGTCCGCGCGTCGATGTGCGGCTCGAGCGCGTTGTAGTCGTAAGGTAATTTCGGTAATTCGTAAGCCATAATAAACACGTTAGGCCGCGAGCAAATGCGGTCAATTGTCAGCCGCCGAGAAGATATCGATCTTCCGAACGACGCGGGTCAACTTCGGCTCGACTGATAAAAACCCGGCTGGGTGATGAAGCCGTTTCGGTAATTCACGTAGGTCGCGAGCGCGAGGAGCGGGAAATTTTGGCGATACATGTCGTACTTCAAATAAAACACGCCGGGAAATCCGGTGCCGGTGATTTCCGGTTCGCCCCAGGAACCGTTCGACTTCTGCGAGCTCAACAGGAAACGCAGCCCGCGCTGGATGCTTGAACGATCGAGATCGCCGCACGCACAAATTCCCATGATCGCCCACGCGGTTTGCGACGCGGTGCTTTTGCCGATGCCTTTCATCGCCGGATTTTCGTAAGTCGCGCAAGTTTCGCCCCAACCGCCGTCATCGTTTTGGCAGCTCTCCAGCCAATCGCGTCCGCGCAAAATCCAATCCTGCGTCATGTCGTGTCCGATCGCGCGCAATCCGCGCAGCACCTGCCACGTTCCGTAAATGTAATTCACGCCCCAGCGTCCGTACCACGATCCGTCCGCTTCCTGAGTTTCAATCAAGTAGTGGATCGCGTCTCGAACGCTGCGGACTTTCGGATTGAAATTGATGTAACCAAGCAATTCCAGCGTGCGCGCAGTCAGATCGCTGCAAGTTGGATCGAGAATCGCGTTGTGGTCCGCGAACGGCATGTCTTCGAGCCACGGCGTCGTGACATTTTTGTCGAACGCCGCCCAGCCGCCATCGCGACATTGAAAGCTCAGTTGCCAATCCAGCGCGCGCCGAAACGCAGCTTCCAATCCCCAAGTCTCTTCCGGTTTCGCGAGTCGCAAGGCCATCAGCACCATCGCGGTGTCGTCAACGTCCGGATAATAAACGTTGTTGTATTCAAAAGCCCAACCGCTTGCCTCGGGATGAGAATTGTTGAACGCCCAATCGCCGCGGATGCGCACTTCCTTGTCGAGAAGCCATTTTGCCGCGCGGCACAAAGCTGGATTGTCTGCTGACAGACCGGACTCGGCCAGCGAGATCAAATTAATCGCTGTGTCCCAAATCGGCGAGAGACACGGTTGAATGCGAAAATCTTCGGGATCATCAACGAACAATCCGGCAAAATCTTGCGCGGCTTTTTTGTAGGCCGGGTGCTCTTTCGAATAACCGAGAACGCGGAGCGCGATCAAACAGTTGAGCATCGCCGGATAAACGGCGGCGAGGCCGTCGCTCCCTTGCCCGATCCGTTCGAGCATCCAGCGTTCCGCTTCCTCCAGCGCGCGTTTCCGCGTCGGACGGATCCGGAGCGGGTGCAAAACTTTCAAAACATCGTTGAGCCGAAGGAAAAAATTGCGCCACGTCCAAAAGCGTTCGCTTCGCGGCAAACGTAAATCGCTCTGCTCGGTGCCGAGCGGATAAAGTTCGTGCAATTGTTTGTTGCCCGGTAGCGATCTGGTCGGTTTGAAATGATTGATGATCGCGAGCGGAATCAACATCGCCCGGCTCCAGGACGACATTTTGTAGATGGAGAACGGCGCCCAGCTCGGCAGCAAAATCATTTCCACCGGAATGGTCGGCAGATATTTCCACGGGAATTGGCCGAGCAACGCCAGGTAAAGCTTGCTAAACGTGTTCATCCGCGGGATGCCGCCAAGACGCAGAATGGTTTCGCGCGCTTTGCGCATGAACGGCAAATCCGCCGAATACCCGGCGAGCTTGAGCGCAAAGTAGCCTTTGACCGATGCGTTGATCTCGCTCGGGCCGCCGAAATAAATGTTCCAGCCGCCGTCCGGAAGCTGTCGTTTCAAAATGTGGCGGGCGCAGCGCTCCTGAAGGGAAACGTCGATCTCGCGCAACCAGTGCATGAACAACACGAAATCCGAGCAAAGCGTGCTATCGACCAGCAGTTCACCGCACCAATGGCCGTCCGGACGTTGCTGGCGCAAAAGATTTTGCTGCGCCCGCGCGATCGCGTCCGAAATTTCGGCATCGGCCGCCAAATACGGCTCGGTCCGCTCCGGCGACGCGCTTGGCAATGGGATGACGTTTCGTGAAGAACTCATTGAAGATGTCGATCTTACAACGTCGACCGAACGATGTCGATCCTACGAAGCCTGGGCCGATTTCTCAGCGTTTTTGCCGGTGAGATGTCCGTTCCCAATCGTGACGCCGTTGAAAGCGAGAGTTTCACTGCCGCGCCCGGTCGGTTTCGGCTTCGGTCCGAAATTAAACTTGATCGTCTTCCAGGTATCGCCGCGCTTCGCCTGCAAACCGAGGCTCGCGGTCGGTTCATACCCGCAGTGAACCATGCAATTCTCGCAACGCGGATCGCGCGCGACGCCGTCAACCACGCCGTATTTCTCCCACACCACCTTCTCTAGCAATTCGGAGTAGCTCGAATAATGCGCGTCGGTCATCAAGTAGCATGGGCCTTTCCAACCGCGAATGTTTCGGGTCGGAATCGCCCAGGCCGAGCAGGTCAGATCGCGATGACCGGCAAGAAATTCGAAATAAATCGGTGTGCCGAAGAGTGTGTAACGCTGCATCCATTCCTCGATCTTGCTGAACTTCTCGACCGTCATTCTGCGCGTGAGGAAGAAATTTTCCGGCCGCAGATTGAGCCGCTTGATCATGTCCTTCTTGGCCGCGTCGTACTCGTAGCCGGGCGAAATGGTGTGGCCGTCCACGCCGAGGTCGGAAAGATAATCGAACATTTGTTCGACCTCTTTCATGTCAGTTTCCTTGTAGATCGTGGTGTTGGTCGCGACCTGATAGCCGAGAATCTTCGCCATCTTGATCGCGAGGATGCATTCCTTAAACACGCCTTCGCGTTCGACGATCAGATCGTGAATCCGTTCGAGTCCATCGAGGTGGACGTTCCAATACATCCACCTGCTCGGTCCAATGGTTGGCTTGTTTGAATCTTTCGGGCCTTTGCGAACTTCAGTCGCGTCTTTGTCGCTAATCAAACCGGCCGCGAGCAGTTCCGCGATTTTTTCCTCTACGAAATCCGGCTTGGTCGAAACCTGCGTCGCCAGCCATTCGCGCATTTTTTTGCGCATGAACATCGCGTTGGTGCAGATGTAAATAATGCGCTTCTGCTCGAGCAATCCCTGAACGAGCGCTTCGATCTGCGGATAAATCAGCGGTTCGCCGCCGCAAATGGAGATCATCGGCGCGTTGCATTCCTCGGCCGCGCCCAGACAATCTTCCAGACTCATTATGTCCTTGAGCGAGGTGGAGTACTCGCGAATCCGTCCGCATCCGGTGCACGTCAGGTTGCAAGTGTGGAGCGGCTCCAACTGCAACACGGTGGCGAATTTTTTCGTGCCGCGCAGCTTCTGCCCGATGATGTAGGCAGCGATTTTTGTCGTTAAAGCGAGCGGAAATCTCATAAGGGCGTGGAAAGTAACAACGCTCCCAGGCGTGTCAACCAGCAGATAATTGGACGAAATAGAGCCAAATGCATTGTAAAAGCGAGCAAATCTTCCGCAACGTCGGACGCCGCCTGCGGTTCAATAATTGAACCCTTTTGCGACACAGGAAACGAACTTAATATAAAGACTATGAAAACATTATTGGCAGTTGCGATTGCCGCGGTTCTCGTCGGCTCGGCCTATGGCCAGGGAACTCCGGGTAATGGTCAACCAGTTGGCCCGAAGACCACGGGGCCCGGTGCGTACTCACCGGCGAATTCGCCGTTTAAAAAATGGACGACGAAGCAGTTGCAGCAACGTCGACTCGATCTCTATCGCCAAATTCCGCAAACCCAAACAAACCTACCGGGACATCGGGGGGAGCCCGTATTCATTCACCACGGGGGTGAGGCGTTCTCCGATCAGCAAAAAGAGATCTACGCAATTGAGGGCGAGTTGAACTATCGCTACCAGCACGGCGACAAAGAAGCAGAGCTAAAACGCGCGATGCCCGGCCAGCCGCATATGTAGCAGGCAGCTGGGTAAGTTTATTGAGCGACCGACGCACGCCTAGTGCGTTTGCCAACCGCGGCGGATCAGACTGATCGCGATCGCCGCGAGCAGAAGCGCGATAATTTTCGACACGCCGCGCAATCCCTGCGTTCCCATCCAGCGCGCGAATCGCTCGGCATTGCATAGAGCGATTGCGACAATCGCGAGATTCACCAGCAACGACGCGAGCGTAAACACCAGCCCGACCGAATCGACCAGAATCAAAAGCGCAGTCAATAACGCCGGCCCGGCGATCAACGGCATTCCGAGCGGCACCACCCCAAACTCGCTCCGAATGCTTTCGGAGTCGTGCGGACCGAAGCCGACCAACTCGCGCACGGCGAGCGCGAGCAGAATTAATCCGCCGGCGACTTGGAAATCGGCCACGGTAATGCCGAGCGCTTTAAAAATAATTTTGCCCAGGAAAATAAACCCGATTGAAACCAGCAAACCGGTGACCAGGCCGAGAAACGCCTGACGTTTGCGATGTTCGCTCGATGCCTTTGTCCCAAGCCCGATAAAAATTGCGACCAATCCGATCGGATCGATCGCGACAAAAAGCGGGATAAACGCGAGCAAAAATTTCTCAATCATCTCGCCATAGATGAACACAGATAAAACACAGATTCAGCAAAATTCCGTCTGTCATCCGTGAAAATCGGTCGAGCCGTTCCTGAAAAAGATCAGTGTGAAGGGCGAAGACAAAAGGAAAGCGCCCGCCGGCCCGTCCCAGGAAAGCAGGTAGCGTCGCTCTTCTGTGGAGGCAGCCGTCTCGGCTGCGGCTTTCACCAGATGCAGGCGAGGACGCCTGCCGCCACAAACATTTGCGACGCTCAAAGAGCGCCGCTACAGAAGCATTGTCATTTCGAGCGAAGTCGGGAAATCTCTTACTATTTCCGTTATGAAAACGTTTGCCCTTTCCTGCGTCGTTCTTCTTGGATGCACCCTCTCCCTCTTCGCCGAAGACAAGGTCGCCGAGAAGCTCAAGCCTGCGCTCGATGTCATCACGCCGGACGCATTGCTCGCGCACATCAAAATTCTTTCGTCCGACGAATTTGAGGGGCGTTCGCCCGGAAGCAAAGGCGAGCAGCTGTCGACCAAATATATCGCAGATCAGTTCCGAGCGATCGGACTGAAGCCTGGAAATCCGGACGGCACTTACATTCAGGAAGTGCCGCTCGCGGGAATTAAAAGCGATCCGCACCTGCAATTTATCGTCAACGGCAAACCGCCGATGGATTTGAAATTTGCCGACGATTTCGTCGCGTCGTCGGCGCGATTGCAGCCTGAAATCAAGATCGGCAATTCCGATCTCGTCTTTGTTGGTTACGGCGTCGTCGCGCCCGAATACGGCTGGGACGATTACAAAGGCGTCGATGTTCGCGGTAAAACGATCCTGATGTTGATCAACGATCCGGCCGTGCCCGATCCGAAAGATCCCTCGAAACTCGACGAGAAAATGTTCAAAGGGAAAGCGATGACCTATTACGGCCGCTGGACCTACAAATACGAGATCGCGGCGCAACGCGGCGCGGCGGCGGCGATCATCATCCACGAAACGGTTCCCGCGGCGTATCCGTGGCAGGTTGTGAAATCGAGCTGGGCCAAGGAAAATTTCGAGCTCGATAATCCAAACAAAAACATGAACGCGGTCGCGGCGCGGTCATGGATCACGCTTGATGTCGCGAAAAAACTTCTCGCCGATTGCGGTCAGGATTTCGATCGGCTCAAGAAATCGGCGATCACAAAAGAATTCAAACCCGTTGCGCTGAATACCAAAGCGAACATCGACATCAAACAACAAGTCCGCTCGTTCAAGTCACTCAACGTGATCGGCAAGTTCGAAGGCGCGGATCCGAATCTGAAAGACGAATACATCATTTACAGCGCGCACTGGGATCATCTCGGCAAACATCCGGAACTCCAGGGCGATCAGATTTTCAACGGCGCGATCGATAATGCTTCGGGTTGTGCTGCGGTGATCACGCTCGCGAACGCATTTCCAAAAGTCGATCCGCCGCCGAAGCGGTCGATTCTGTTTATGGCAACAACGGCCGAAGAAGCCGGACTCCTTGGGGCAAAATGGTACGCCGAGCATCCGCTTTATCCGCTCGAAAAAACTGTAGCCGACATCAACATCGACACCTTGAACGTTTGGGGCAAAGCGCGTGACATCGAAGACACCAGCTACGGATTCTCTGATCTCGACGATATGCTCGCCGCTGCCGCGAAACGACAAGGACGAGAGATGATTCCAAATCCGCGCCCGGAGAAAGGCAGCATTTATCGCGCGGACAATTTCGAATTCAGCAAAGTTGGTCTGCCGTCGCTTTACATCGGCAAGAACCAGCATCTTCTCTCGCGACCCGACAATGCCGCGCTCCGCTCCGACGAATACGACTTGAAAGATTATCATCAGCCGAGCGACGACGTGAAACCGGATTGGGACCTCTCCGGCGCCGTGCAGGATGTCGATCTTCTATTCGAAGTCGGCTACCAGGTCGCCAACGCCGACAAATTTCCGGAATGGAAACCCGGAAATGAGTTTAAGCCAAAACGGGATCAGATGTTGAAGAAGTGATGACTCGCGCAAAAATTCTCCGAGCGACACTGACCCTGCTGCTTACGGGCGCTCTAACTTTCGGACACCTTTTTTACTCATGGTCGGTGAGCCTGCGACTGTACGAATTATCGGGCGGTATTCACAAATTGCCGAGCGGATGGACTCAATTTGGCGGCGCTCGTTCTGCTTGGGCGATTCCGCTCGAACTGCCAGGCAATGCGATTCTCAGAATTTGTCAGATTTATTCGAGCTCTGACTGCCAAGGTGCCCTGGCCGCGCAAATCGGAATCTCACTTACATTGCTGGCGTCAGTGGTCGTTGGCTATCTCACAGCCGCGACTCTTGTTCGGCTCGTCATGAAACAGCAGCTTTCGTTAGGCCGGTATTATTGGCGAGCGGCCGTAATTGCACTGGGTCTAATTTGGATTCCAGTTCGAGAAGACTTTGCTCCGGTGTTTCAGTACACTGTTGTGTATTGATTTCGTGAACGATTCTGCTCCACCAAATCGCCCGTTCGAGTTCACCGGCCGCATCCGAAGCTTTCGGTATGCGATGGCTGGAATTCTTCGGATGATTCGCTGTCAGCACAACGCTTGGATTCATTTGGTCGTGACTGCGAGCGTGGTTGCGGCTGGATTGTTTTTTCAACTGTCCCGCGGCGAGTGGTGCTGGATTGTGCTAGCGATCGCGATTGTCTGGACTGCCGAGGCGCTCAACACCGCTTTTGAATTTCTAGCCGACGCCGCGTCACCAAATTTTCATCCAGTCGTCAAAGAGGCAAAGGATGTGGCCGCGGGTGCTGTTCTCGTCACAGCCGTGGCCGCAGTCGTAATCGGAGCAATCGTCTTTTTGCCGCATATGGCCGCGATGCTTTAGTTGTAGAGGCGCTTGTACCAAGCGCCTGTCTTTTTGTCATGTCGAGCGAAGTCGAGACATCTCTGGATGTTTCCGTGCTGACCAGCTGTCATAAAACAGAAATAGTTAGAGATTCCTCCACTTCGGTCGGAATGACAGAAAGAGAATGCGCTGTCAGTGATTGCAGAATCTGTGAAAATCTGTGTCAATCTGTGGACAAACGATGCGCGTTGATTTTGTAATTGGCGGGACGCAGAAGGGCGGGACGTCGGCGTTGGATTCGTTTTTGCGGCAGCATCCGCAGATCTGCATGCCGACGACGCGCAAGGAGCTGCACTTCTTCGATCGCGAAGCTGAGAACACCGATTACAAAAAGTATCACGCGAACTTTAAGCCGAAGCCGCAGCATCGCGCGGTGGGCGAAGCGAGCCCGATCTACATGTATTGGGAAACCGCCCCCGGTCGGATCTGGAAATATAATCCGAAGATGAAATGGATCCTCGCGCTGCGAAATCCGGTCGAGCGGGCGTTCTCGGCCTGGAACATGGAAACGAAACGCGGCAAAGAAAAATTATCGTTCGCCGACGCAATCGAGAATGAACCAAAACGCTGCCGCGAAGCGTTGCCGTTGCAGCATCGCGTCTATTCCTACATCGACCGCGGCTTTTACGCGCATCAAGTTCGGCGCTTGTTCAACATTTTCGGCGCAGACACCTGTTTGGTTCTTTTAAGCGAAGAGCTTAGGAACGATCACAAAAAAACGTTGCGCCGAGTTTTTGAATTTCTCGGCGTCGATAGTTCGTTCGTTCCGCCGGAAGCGAGCGTGTTCGAGCAGGAATATTCTATCAAGATCGACAATCAGCTGAGATCGCGCTTGATCGACATTTTTTATTTCGACATCAAGGAGCTGGAAAAACTCACTGGGAGAAATTTGGCAGATTGGTACGAAGCGAAATCGTTGTAGAGGCGCTTGTCTCAAGCGCCTGTTTAATTTAGATCGGTGCTTGAGAACAAGCACCGCTACAACTCTGAGAAGATGAACTTACCGATTCCAATTCTGAGCGTGCTGATCGGCGCGGTGATTTTGTTTTTCGGGCGAAAACTTTTCTGGCTTTGCGTGGCCGCGGTTGGATTTGCCGCGGGCGTGGAAGTCGCGCCGCATCTTATGCACGATCCGTCAGCGGTTCTGTCGCTGAGCGTTGCGATCGTTTTCGGATTCATCGGCGCGTTGCTGGCCATGTTCCTGCAAAAAGTCGCGATCGCGGTCGCCGGATTTTTGGCCGGCGGAAAACTGGCGCTCGCGCTCGTGGCCGCGTTTTTCGTCGAAGGCGCGCGCTATCCCGGTGTTGCATTCTTTGTCGGCGGAATCATTGGCGTGATCCTGCTCCTTTCGTTATTCGATTGGGCGTTGATTGTCATGTCGGCGGTGGTCGGCGCATACTTGATCTGCCACACGATTGTTTTGCCACAGACCGGCACGACGATTCTGTTTGTCGCACTGGCCGCGATTGGAATCGTTGTCCAAGCGACAACGTTCCGGGGAAGAGCGACGGCCTAATCCACTGGGACTCGGCAGTCATGGACCGCCGCTACAGTAATTGTTGCTGACAAAGCGAAGATCGGCATGTGAAAATGTGGCCATGAACTCACAAAGAACTGGGTTGCGGATAGCCAGCGTCATTTTCGGCCTGATATGTCTTGTCCATATCTACCGACTAGCGTTCTCACATTTCACGGTGCAAATCGGCTCGCATCAGCTTCCAATTTGGGGAAGCGTGGTTGCGGTCGTTGTCACGGGCGGATTAAGCCTTTGGATGTGCCGACTCTCTTCCGCCGCCAGATAAGAAAACTAACAGCGCTGCGGTCAGCGATTTGTTCATGGTGAAAAGTCTCAGAAGATGAGGCAGTCCACGCTCGCTCTCATTTGCGGACTCATCCTTTTTGTTGTCCTGGCCTATTCATGGTGTGGACGAAATCCGGCACCACAAGGCACCACCCCGCCGGCGACACCGACTGCGACTCCGGCACCGCCCGCAACAACAGCAACTCCGAATGTCATCGCGAATCCGTCCATTTCTGTAGCACCGGCCACCGCAACTCCACCAACCCAAACGCCGCCGCCAGAATTTCAGAAAGTCGCGCAGACGGCGGCGCCAGCGATCATTGAACTCACCGTTTTCGACGCCAAAGGCCAACTCCTGCGGACCGGCAACGGCTTTTTTGTTTCCCGCGACGGTCTGCTGGTCACGGGTTGGTCGATGGTCGCGGACGCGGCTTATGGCGTCGCCAAATCTCCCGATGGAAAAATTCGCAACGTCACCGGCGTGGTTGCATCCGCTCAGGACATTGATCTCGCCGTTCTTCGAGCCGAAACCAAAACCGGGGTGCCGTTTCTTCCGCTCGCTAAAAACTCCGAATCGATTGCCGTGAACGCCTGGGCCGTGGTCATCGGCAGTTCGCTTCAACACAAAGAGCAACCCGTCGCCGCCGGCACCATCACTGCCCTCGGATCCGATCCGAAAAAAGATGCGTTCCAAATTAGTGGATCGATCCCGAATGACGCGACCGGAGCGCCAGCTGTCGATGCCGAGGGCGAAGTTGTTGGAATCGCCACCAAGAACGGCTTGCGACCGACCGGTCTGCTCGACCCGTTGCTAGCGCAATCAAAAACAGCGGGCGCCGGTCGCTGGGCCGCGGCTCCAGTTGAATCGCCGACCGCCGCGACGCCATCGCCGACGCCGAAGTTCGCTCGCAATCCGCGCGTCCTATATAATCCGGCGCCAAGATATCCTTATGAAGCGCGGACGCTTCGTTCCGGGCCGACGACAGGCTCGGGAAAGTTTCGCGTCACGTTCGATACGAACGGCCTGGTAAAAAGCGTGCAGACAGTCGAATCGACTGGCCAGACAATGCTCGACCAAGCAGCCGCCAAAGCGCTGCAGCAATGGAAAGCGGAACCCGGCGCTCGCGAATGGACGGTGCTCGTACCAATCACGTTTCAGCCTTAGACTGAAACGTAAATTTCCAAATCCCAAAACCCGAGCTCCAAAGAATTTTCAAATCTCAAACTTCAAAAGCGCTTGGGATTTGGGATTTCCGACGCGACGCGGCGGTCAGTGTCGGAAGTGGCGAACCCCGGTAAAGATCATCGCCATTTTGCGTTCGTCGGCGGCGGCGATCACTTCCTTGTCGCGCACGGAACCGCCCGGCTGAATCGCGCAGGTCGCGCCGGCGTCGGCGGCGGCGATTAAACCATCCGGAAATGGAAAGAACGCGTCGCTCGCGACCGCGCTGCCTTTAAGCGAGAGCCCGGCTTCTTCCGCTTTCCAAATCGCGATCCGCGAAGAATCGACGCGCGACATTTGCCCGGCGCCGATGCCGAGTGTGCGATCGGCCGCGGCATAAACAATCGCGTTCGACTTCACGTGTTTGACCACGCGCCAGCCAAAAAGCATCGCGGCCAATTCGCTTTTCGTCGGCCGGCGTTTGGTCACGACCTGGTCGGGCGTTTCGATCATACTGTCGGAATCCTGAACGAGAAGTCCGCCGCAAACCGAGCGAAGATCGACCGCCGGCCGCGCTTCGAGCGCGGAAGTCATAAGACGAATGAGGCGCAGATTTTTTTTCTTTTGCAAAAGGGCGCGCGCTTTTGTGTCGAAATCCGGCGCGATGATCACTTCCGAAAAAATCTCGCTGATGGTTTTGGCGAACGGTTCATCAATCGAGCGATTGCAAACAATAATGCCTCCGAACGGCGCCTGTTTGTCGGTCGCGAAAGCTTTCCCCCACGCCTTGCCAAGATCGACATCGGAGCCGACGCCGCACGGGTTGGTGTGTTTTAAAATCGCGACCGTGGGTTGGGAGAATTCCGCGATCAGGTTCGTGGCCGCGCTGATGTCGAGAATGTTGTTAAAAGAAAGCTCTTTGCCGTGGAGTTTTTCGAAATAACGATCGAAATCGCCGTAGAGCGCGGCGTTCTGGTGCGGATTTTCGCCGTAACGCAATTTGGTGACGAGCGGCAACGAAAGGGAGAACGAAGCTTCGGTGATTTGCGCGCGGTTCAGATAATTACCGATCGTCCGGTCGTAGTCGGAAGTCTTGATGAAAGCTTTGATCGCGAGATGTTCGCGCAATTTCAGCGTTGTCTCGCCATTGTTCTCGCGCATGTTTTCCAAAACGCTGTCGTAATCGGCCGGATCGATCACGACCGTGACCGATTCGTAATTTTTGGCCGCGCTCCGAATCATCGACGGGCCGCCGATGTCGATGTTCTCGATCGCCTCGGCGAGAATGACGTCGGGCTTTTGGATTGTTTTCTCGAATGGATAGAGATTTACGACTACGAGATCGATTGGCTCGAAGCCACATTCCCGTGCTTCGGCCTCGTGTTTGGGATTGCCGCGTTTGTAAAGCAAACCTCCGTGCACGCGCGGATGCAAAGTTTTGACCCGGCCCTCGAGGACTTCGGGAAACGCAGTGAAACTGGAAATATCGCGGACCGGAATTTTTTCCTTTCGCAATAAATCCGCCGTGCCCCCGGTCGAAATGATGTCCACGCCCTGCCGCTCGAGCGTGCGCGCAAACTTGGCGATGCCGGTTTTGTCGGAAACGGAAATGAGAGCGCGAGAAATTTTCATTCGAGAGACAAGATCGACAATCGCTGAGCGTCAGTTGCGTTCAGCGATCCAAGATCACGTTTCTGGCCGCTGGATACAACACCGGACAACAGCCGATCGTTTCGCAAAATGCTTTGCTGAAATGACTGAGACTGGAGTAACCGACTTCGGTTGCGGCTTCGGTCACGTTGTAGCGACCGGTGCGCAACAATTCGGCCGCGCGCTCCATTCGAAGTTTCCGCAAATACTGCGGAATAGTCAGACCGACCTCGCGCGAAAACATTCGGCTCAAATAAAACGGACTGCAGCCGACTTCCTGCCCGAGCGCTTCGAGCGTGAACGGATTCGTTAAATTCCGGGACAGCAATTCCTTCGCGCGTTCGACCCTCTCGCGCGCCACCCGTTTTTGTCGCATACAGAAAAATTCGGGGTCCTTCGGCTCGAAAAGGAAATGCGCCATCAGTTCGAGCGCTTTGCTTTGATACCAAAGAATCTGCGCCGCTTTCGAAACCGGCGGTTCGGCCAGACTGGCGACGACGGCCCGCTGTTGGATCGACATCGGACGTGTCGGCGCGACCACGGTCTCGTCTTTCTCGCCGAAGATCACGCGGCGGATCTGCGGCTCGAGATCGGCTTCGTTCTCCACGAACTGCTTTTGTAAATGCGCGCGAGAAAATTCCAGGGTTGCAAATTGGTGATGATCGTTCGCGCGACGCGATGCTGGGAGCGGTTCATCCCCGATTGCGTAGTAACCCGAATTTCCGGGCGCGTAATCTGTTTTCCCACCGCGACCGACTTCGCCGTGGCCTTCGAGATTCAAACAAAACTCAAGGCTTCGCGGATGAAAGGTCCGGCCCCAATTGAACGAACGCGCCATCCGAAAATCGTGCCACTCGACCGCCACGCCCATTGAATCGACATCGCCGTAAAGCGGACGCCAGCCGTCTTTCACTTCGCGCCAGGCGTCGTGTTCGGCAGCGCATTGATGATTCATCGCGCCAAATTACGAATGTTGCCGCGCTGAATGCAAGGAAGGTTTCTTTTCCTCAAGGGCGGCGCGGTCCCATTTGCCCAGCTGCGACGCAGCGTCGTAAGCGCTTTGGGCGAACTCGAGCAGAATCTCATCCGGCGATTTTGCGGTGCGAACCGCGTCGTAAGGCAATACGAACTCGTGGAGCTGCGCGTTATACGACGCCGCATCGGGTTTTATTTTCGCCTCCGAAAACCCAGCCGGCTCCGGATAAGCGTAAGAATAAAAGATCGCTGTCGGCATCCCATCAGCGCCAGGCCAAAAACCGAGGCTGCTCACTTCCTGCGAATACGCTTCGCGCGTGATTTCGTCGGGTAAATGCGGAATGCCTCCGGGATGCTTCGGCGCAGCCCGGCCCGAAAAACGCGTGACGGCGAGATCGGGCGCGCCCCAGAAAAGATGGACCGGACTGCATTTCCCGCAAAAACGCGCGCGAAAAATCTTGAAGACGCGGTCAGCCTGAACCAGAACGCGCCAGAATCGATTCGCATATCCCGGATCGTAAGAACGATGCTGCTCGTCGCGATCGAATGGAATCGGATTCGGGATTTCATTTGGCAAGATGTCGATCTTGACCGGCAAGCCCAACTCGTCCAGCGCAGTCATGACCGCTTTGTAAAAGTCCGCTACGCTGCGCGGTTTGAGCTCGAGTGAGCGCTGGCCGCCGTCGCTTTTCAGGACCCGCAGTTGGTGATCAACGAAATCGAAACGAATCTCGAAAGTCTCAGTTCCGTGCGGAATCGGCGAAGTCGTTAGGCCGCGCGCAGTGACGTAAAGGGTGACGTGCCAGGAATGATTCGTCCATGGCGTTTGCACGAGCCGGATCTTGCCCACAATCTGCAACCACATGTGCAGGGTCGCGCAGGTGTCTTTCCAATCGGCGTAGTTCAGCTCCGGCCAGACTTCAGATGACGCACCCGATTTTCCCATGATGTCGATCTTGGCTAGCGCTTGATGAAATCGCTGAACGAACGCTTCACGCGGTCGAACATTCCGCCCGCTTCATCCTGCGCGCGGTCAAAATATCCACGCATCCGTTGTCGCACGCCGTAAAGCGGTCCGTGATCATTGTCCTCATCTTCGTCGCTCGCTTGTTCCGCGCCTTCTTCGCGACGGGGACGTTCGCGATAAACGCGTTGCTCGGTCGCGACATCCTGCATGGTCGCGCCGGCAAACATTCCTTCAGTGCGCGTGACGTTTCCGTGGTTCGCACCGATGTGAATTGTGCCAACGGGCGGACCGTTGACCGCGTGGAGCGTCACAATCCAGACCGGATCGCCATGTTGATCGGTGCGCAATGTGTAGCTCGCGTTGTCGAAACGCGTCCCCGATTTTTCGGCGATGTGACTGGCCACTTGAAACGCGCCGCTCGAATCAAGATTCAATCGCGATGTGTTGATGGTTGCGCCTTCGCTTGAACCAACCACTGAACTCGGCCGTTCGGAAGCGACGCGGCCATTTCGAACTTGGATTTCGCGAATGCCGCCGTGCGCGCGATCATCCAATAAAATTCTCCACGTCTCGGGTTGCGGATCGCCCTTTGTGCCGGTCACGGAGATGACATGATTAACCGCGTCGCGGTTGATGTGAACGCCCACGACCCGAAGCGCGTCGTACGCGGTGATGCGTTCCTGGGCCAGGGCCGGCGTCGCCAAAAGCACGAGCGCGGCAAATGTTTTCCACATGCGCGAGACTGAACAACTGGTTTCGCCCGGTGTCCATCCCTTTCCAACTTTGCAACTGCTTGCCACGCCGTAGCCGTGGCGAAGGCGGGTCCAATTTGGTTTCATGCTTGATTGAACGCCGAAGCGTGCTTTGCGTTTCTATTGGCAATGAAGAAAGGAAAGCTCGAATTTACCAGCCACACCGCGAATCTCGCGTTGATGCGGAATTTTGTGCGAAGATTTCTCGCGCACCATCCTTTCACCGAAAAAGAACGCACGCTCATGGTGCTCGGGGTCGATGAAGCTTGCACCAATGTGATTCGTTACGCTTACGATTTGCGCGACAATCAACCGATCGCGCTCTCGGTCGAAGCGTTGAGCACGTGTGTGCGAATGCGATTGCGCGATTACGGCCAGCAAACTCCGGCCGAACAGATGCGCGGTCGCGCGCACAACCACGTGCGACCAGGCGGTCTCGGTTTGCATTTAATTCGGAATGCATTTGATAAAGTGGATTACATTTTAAAGCCGCGCGGGACGGAACTCGTGCTCACCAAGAATCTGGATTAAGGGTTAACTGATGAACGCCGCCAAAATGAAACCGCCGGAACCAGACGCCGCATTCGAAATCTCGCTCCGCCCGCCGATGTTCAGCGAGTTCACCGGCCAGGTGAAAGTCCGCGAGCGTATCGAATTGATGGTCGAAGCCGCGAAGAAACGCCGTGATGTGCTCGAGCACGTTTTGTTAAGCGGGCCATCCGGTCTCGGGAAGACCACGCTCGC
>Ga0137399_10000056_pt1 | contig 37411 bp, 29 predicted proteins | sample czorhiz316metaG_FD_104810 | JGI IMG/M metagenome (GOLD analysis project Ga0137399, IMG submission 104810) | Vadose zone soil microbial communities from Angelo Coast Range Reserve, California, USA - czorhiz3.16 metaG | ecosystem: Environmental > Terrestrial > Soil > Vadose zone | place: USA...
CTCGGAGTTACGCTCGCCATTCCGGCAATTATTGGCGGCGCAATCGGCTCCCATCTTGGAAGCCGGCGCTTCCCTGTCCGCGCAATCTCAATTCTGCTCGCAATCATCCTCACAATTGCCGGCAGCAAACTAATTTTTACGAGGTGACAAATTCACCTGGGGCGCGTTCTTCGGCGACCAAGGATTTGATTGAAAATCCGACTCGATGATTTTCTGGCGCGTGCTTCGCAAAAGGTCCAGCAGCACTGAAACATCCAGGGCGTGACGTTGCGGAGCGAAGCTCGACAAATTTCTCTCCGCCAACTCAAAGAGTTTAACCGCCGGTCGCAAACGGCGGCTATGTTTTGCATGTGTCGGGTGTTCGAAATTCTTCTTCAAATGCACGAACGCGCCCGCCGCCTGAATCAGGCCTTTGAAAAAATTGTCGTCCGCGGTGTCGTTGTTGAGCCAAAGCTGTTCCAACACGTCGTGCGCCTCGTAGTAAAGCTGCTCGTTCCAGCAGCGAAAATAAGCGCGATAAAATGGATGGCTCGCGATGTTGCCGGAAAGAGCCTCCTTTGCCGAAGCGGCTCCGGCGGCCAGGTCGACATCGTCGCCTTCAAGCTCGCGCACGAACCGCGAAATCCTCTCGCCTTTGCTCATGAAGGGCTTAATTTCATCACGCCTCAGATGATGGGCAAACCGACTTTTCCGGAGGGTCACGAAAGCGTTCGGGACCGTAGCCAAGAATGACGCTGGTGGCGCTGGCAATTATTCTCGCCGCAATCGCCGGACTCATTTTTTTCTCCGCGCTTTTTTCGGGACTGGAGACCGCGCTTTTTTCCCTCCGCCCGCATCAATTGCGCCGATTGGAGGAAAATCATCCCGCGCTGACCGGTTTCGTCCAACTTTTTCGCGATAAACCGCGGCGCGTTCTGAACGTGCTCCTCCTCGGCGATGGCCTGGTCAAAGTGCCGCTGGTCGTGCTTTGTCTTTTTTTTCTCTGGCGCGGGCCGCTTGCCGGAAGTTTGCCGCAATGGCTGGCCGCGATCCTGATTTTCGCAATTGTCGTCTTGCTCTGCGATTTGATTCCAAAACTAATCGCGCTCGCTGCCCCGTACCGACTCTCGACCATCGGCGCATTCACGCTTCAAGCGTCGGTGCGTTTGCTCGATCGCGTCGGACGCGCGCTCGAGCGCGTCAGCACGGTGATTGTCGATCTTCTCACGCCGGTGCGGCTGCGAACGCGCGCGCGATTGAGCGACGAAGAGCTGGGAACCCTGGTCGAGATCGGAGAAGAGGAAGGGGCGCTGCACGAAGCCGAGGGCGAGATGATTCAGGAGATCATCAAGATGGGCGACAAGACGGCGAAGGATTGCATGACGCCGCGCGTCGAGACTTTTACGTTGGCAGACGACGTCACAAACGAAGAGGCGATCGCGCAGTTAAAAGAAAAACGCTACCGCCGCGTTCCCGTTTACGCCGATACGCCGGACAACATTGTCGGCATCATCGACGTCAAACTGTTCCTGCTCGATCCGTCGGAGCATTACACCGAGATGTTGCTCGCCCCTTCGTTCGTGCCGGAAACAATGCGCGCACTCGACCTGCTCAAACTTTTCCTGACGCATCCGCAATCGCTCGCCATCGTGGTCGATGAATTTGGCGGAACCGAAGGCATCATCACCATGTCCGACATCGTAGAGGAAATTCTGAGTGACGCGGCACCATCACGCGGAGATGTCGATCTTTACATCGAGCCGCTCGAAGACGGAAAATTTCTGGTCAGCGGTCACGCGCGTCTGGACGATTTGCGAGAACACCTCGGTTTTGAATTGGAAGCCGACGGAATCGACACCATCGGCGGCCTCGTTTTCAACCGCCTCGGCTATTTGCCGCAGGCTGGCGCCAAGGTCGAACTGCCGCGGCTCGCGATAACTGTCAGACGCACGAGTCGAAAACGAATCGAAGAATTGCTCCTGGAGAAAACAACCTGCCTGGAGGATCAAACGGACGCTGACACCGCCGCCGCATGAGAGACGTTTTCATTATCGTGGGTTGCTGGGCGATTTCGTTTCTTTTCAACGGAATCGAAGCCGGACTGACGTCGATCGATCCGGTCCGGTTGCGTTACCATGTGAAATTGAATCGGCCGGCGGCGGTGCGTCTCGACCGATTGCTAAAAACACCGGAGCGTTTGCTCGTCACCGTTTTGTTGGTCACAAACTTCGCGGACATTCTGGCCCTGCTTCTTCTGACCCGTCTTCTCGTTTCACGATTCGGCACTCTTGGTTTCGCTCTAACCATCCTGATCGCATTGCCAATTTATCTTTTCGTCCTCGGCGTTTTGCCGAAATCGCTATTTCGGCGCTTCCCCTTTCGCGCGCTTTCTCCCCTCGCCCGTCTTCTTGGAATCAGCATGACTACACTCTGGCCGATCTTGGCGACGGGCGCGGCCCTCGGCCGGTTGTTTTTGCCGGCGCAAAAGAGGCGCGCTCGTTTGTTCGCCGCGCGCGAGGAATTAAAACAAATCACGGCGCAGAGCGAGCGCGAAGGCTCCCTCACCGCAACCGAGCGGGCCATGATTCACAACGTGGTCGATTTTCAAAACGTGACCGCGCGCGATGTGATGAAGCCATTGCCTAAAGTGGCCAGTTTGAAACCGGAATCGGCTATCGAGGATGTGTTTGATATCAGCCGCTCGAGCGGATTCGATCGCTTGCCCGTGATCGGCGCCAACGGCGACGCGGTCGGCCTGGTCAATGTGCTCGATATCTTACTTGATAAAGGTGAGCCGCAATCGCTCAGCCGCTACATCCGGAGAATGGTTACGGTCCAGGAAAGCGAGCCGGCCGCGCGTGCGGTCCAGCGTCTACGCGCCGCCCGGCTGGGTCTGGCCGCGGTTGTCGATCAAAAACGAAATTTGATCGGCGTTGTCACCAGTGAGGATTTGATCGCGCGACTCGTCCGCGCGTAACTCATCCATCATTCCGGCGGCGAATCTGCAAGTTTCGCGATTCCATCGCGCGTTAATCGGAACACGGTCCATTCGTCCATCGGTTTCGCGCCGAGCTTGCGGTAAAACTCAATCGCGGGCTCGTTCCAATCCAGGACCGCCCATTCCAGCCGGCCGCAGCCGCGCTCACGCGCGATTTTTGCGAGATGAATCAAGAGAGCGCGTCCGTAACCTTTGCCGCGATCTTCCGGCCTAACAAATAAATCTTCGAGATAGAGTCCCGGCCGGCCGAGCCAGGTCGAAAAATTGTGAAAGAAAACGGCGAAACCCACTGCGGTTTCATTTTCAAACGCGAGCAAAACCTCCGCCGCCGGTTTCTCACCGAACAAGACTTCGACAAGCCCTTTTTCGGTCGCAGTGACCTCATTCGGCGCGCGTTCGTAGGTCGCAAGCGCGCGAATCAATTCGAGAATGACCGGAACATCGTCAACTGTGGCTGCGCGAATCGTGAAATTATCCGTTTTCATTTCGACACTGGATTGAGCTTGTAGATTTTAAACTCGGACGTCGCTTCCACGAGCGTTGAGGTGCTTTCAACATACTGCCCGAATATCTCGTAGTAATCGAGCCACCACGCAGTATTTGAAGTGAACACAAGATAACTCGCGCCGCGTTTTCTCAATTCCTCAAGATCGACAATCGCCTGCGCGCTGTCTTTCGGTTCGCCATCGTAGATCCCATTCTTCTCCAAGAAATGCCAGCCCTTGCGCTCGGCGTAATGCAAAGTCGTCGGGTCGCCGTTATCGGCGACGACTATCAGCGCGTTCGCTGGCGTCGCCGTTTTTAAGTTCAATCCGGCATCGCGCAACGGAGCGGCGCTCGGCTTGTAAAACCCGCGCGCGTAAACAAACGCGGAAAAGCCGAATAAGATCGCCAGCAAAATCGAAAACGTGATCCTCACCGTGCGACTGGATATTTTCGAGCCGACAAAAGCGCAGGCGGCGCCGGCAAATGCGGCGGCAATCGGCACCAGCGGCAACCGATACCACGGATGCCGGTTTCCGAAACCGACGATGACAATGAAGACGATCATCGCCACGAGCCACGCATACAACGCGCCGATGCCTGCCGCGCGGTAGCCTTGGCGAAGGCGGGTCGATCGTGCTTGCCAAACGCCAAGCGCGCCGAGCAAAAACAGAACCGGCGTCATCTCCGAAGTTGGAATCTGCTTCGCGATGTCCCAATACCACGCGAGCGACATGATCTTCACTCCGCCCGCGCCAAAAAAGTGATGCGGATAAAAGGTTTGCGAGGTGCGCCAGGCATGCCAATACCAGAGAATCGCCGGCACGACCGCAATTGTGACAAATGCGAGCAACTGTAGCGGCGCTCTGCGAGCGCCGAATTTTTCTCGATTCCGGCGGTCATAGACCGCCGCTACAGCAAGACAAGTAATCGGCGCGCCAATTAGAATGCTCGGCAGCTTGATTAAGATCGACAATGAGACGCAGAGCGCGCTCGCGAAGAATGATGTCGATCTTGTACGCCGGTCTAGCTCGGACTCGTCGATCCAGCGTTGGAAGAAATACAATCCGATGATGGAAAGTGCGAGCGACGGCATGTCGGGCATGAAACAGCGACTGGTCATGATCCCAAGCGGCGCAAAGCTATAAAAGGAAAGCGCCCATGTGGCCGCGATCTCTCCGAAGATTTTTCGAACCAGAAAAAAGAAGAACGGTAGCGAAAGCGCGAATAAAATGAGCGCTTGAACGCGTCCAATCCATTCGTGAACGCCAAATATTTTGTAACAGATCGCGGCCAGGAACGGCAGGATCGGAAATTCGGTGCCGACGTAACCGGGCTCATTACCCGCCCAATCGATTTGCGGACGCGCAAAATGAAAACCGCCCTGAAAATAATTTCGCGAGATCGCCGCAACGTCGCTCTGCCGCCAGCTCCAGTTGTCAATGTAGGGTCGATCGATCCAAATCAACCGAACCGCCACCGCCAGGATCGACATCAGAATCGCGAGTCGCGTCGTTCGTGTCATGGATCGCCTCTTGACAAAGCATCGGGGCAAAGTCAATCGAGTAGCTGACCCTGAATGAAGACGGCGGCTCTTGCTCTCACCCTGTGGCTCGGCTTTGCCGCGATCGGACTGCGCGCGCAAGGCGAGCCAAACTTGATTCCGGACGTGGTCGATCCGGCGAAGCTGATTCCGATTTTGCCGGAAGCCCCGGCCGGGTGGACGGCCGAAAAAGCCGAAGGCTCGAGCGACGACGTTGGCGGATTCAAAATCACGAATGTTCATCGCGATTATCGCAAGGGCGAAGGGAATGACGCGCCGACAGCCGCGATCAGCATTCTCGATTCAGTGGCGAATCCCGATTACGTGGAAGTGGCAACTGCGGGTTGGGATAAGAACAGCGAAACGCCTGACGGTTACGGCAAACCGGTGACCATTGATGGGAATCCCGGCCGCGAAGATTACGACAAGGAACAAAAGGACGCGACGCTTTGGGTCATGGTCGCAAAGCGCTATTTCGTCACAATCGAACTGCAAAAGCAGGATCCGAAAGAATTGCAGGAGTGGATCAAGCGCGTCGACCTGAAAAAGCTGGCCGAAATCAAAAAGTAACGCCGCTCGTCACTCGTCACCTGTCACTCGTCACTGCTTCTTCGCCGCTTCGCCGGCCATCGGCACGAAACGCACCGGCAAAATGGCGCGTTCGGCCAGTTCGCCGTTCTTTTTCTCGAGCAGGAAAAGTTGTTGATCGAGTCCGCTGCCGACCGGGATGACCATGCGCCCGCCTTCTTTCAGTTGTTGCGTCAGCGGCTGCGGAACTTTGTCCGGCGCGCAGGTCACGATGATGGCGTCGAACGGCGCGACTTCCGGCCAGCCCTGGTAGCCGTCGCCGATTTTTACATGCGCATTGTTGTAATCGAGTCGCGCGAGTCGCGCCGACGCATCTTTGGCGAGCGGCTCGATGATCTCGATTGTGTAAACATCTCTGGCTAATTCCGCGAGGACTGCGGCTTGATATCCTGAGCCGGTCCCGATCTCCAGAACACGATCGGTCGGTTGCAAGCGCAACTGTTCGGTCATGTACGCGACGATGAACGGCTGCGAAATCGTCTGGTCGTGAGCGATCGGAAGGGCGCTATCGGCGTAACTTTGTCCGCGCATGTTTTCGGGCACGAATTCTTCCCGCGGCACCTTCGCCATCGCCGCCAGCACGCGTTCGTCACGAATACCGCGCGGCTTGAGCTGTTCCTCCACCATCTTTTGCCGCTCGCCGGCGAACTCCGAGCTCGTAGTCGGACTATGATGGCAACCAATCGAAGCCACCACCAAAGCCGCGCCCAAGAGCAATTGCGAAATTCTCCTCATCTCTTAATTATAACGCAGCCCAGCCCGTTTTGTTCCGACAAATTATTCGTGTCCTTCCGCTTCTTCATGGTTAATTTCACCGGCCTTTCATGAACGAAGACCGCAAAACGTTAGACCAACGCGCGCAAATGACAGACATCGAACGTCTTCGCCATTCCGCTTCGCATGTCCTCGCGACCGCGATTTTGAAAATTTGGCCGGAGGCGCAGTTCGCTGCCGGGCCGCCGGTCGAGAACGGCTTCTATTATGATGTCGATCTTCCCCACCGCATTTCGCCCGAGGATTTCGAAAAGATCGAGGCCGAGATGAAGAAGGAAATCAAGGCGAACCATCCGTTCGAAAAGATGGAGGTCTCGCGCGACGAAGCGCTCGCCATGGCGAAACGTGGTGAACTTGGCGCCCTTGGTGCGAGATCTGAACCGTCCAAGTTCAAACTCGACATCATCGAGAACATTCCGGCGAACGAGAAAATCTCACTCTATCGCAACGGCGATTTCATCGATCTCTGCGCCGGGCCGCACGTCATGCGGACGGGAAACATCGGCGCGTTCAAGCTCACCAGCGTCGCCAGCGCGTATTACAAGGGCGACGAAAAGAATCCGCAGCTCCAACGCATTTACGGCACCGCGTTCAAAACTAAAAAGGAGCTCGACGAATATTTCGCGATGCTGGAGGAAGCGAAGAAGCGCGATCATCGCAAGCTCGGCAAGGAACTCGAGATTTACATCTTAGACGATGACGTTGGTCCGGGTTTGCCAATGTGGCTTCCGCGCGGCGCCGCAATCATCGACGAGATAGAGAAACTCGCGAGAGAAACTGAGTTCGCCGCCGGCTATCAACGCGTCCGTACTCCGCACATCGCCCGCGAAACTTTGTACAAGAAGAGCGGTCACCTTCCGTACTATGAAGAGTCAATGTTTCCTGCAATGCAGTTGAAGATGATGCCGGAGCAGGAGCCGGAAGTGCAGAGCCTGCAAGAGGAATGGGCTGGCGATCAAGAAGACACAGCCGAGCTACAACGCCAACTAAACAAACTTAAAGAGCTGCAATCAGGATCACCTTCGGCAGAAAGCGCAGCGATTGTAGCAAAACTACAAGCACGCATCGATGCGTGGTACCGAAGGGAAGTGCACAACATTCGTGAGATCGACAGTTTCTTGACCAATGAGCGCTACTACCTCAAAGCAATGAATTGTCCGCATCACCACAAATTGTTTGCGGCGGTGCCACGGAGTTATCGCGATCTACCATTGCGGCTCGCGGAGTACGGAACCTGTTATCGCTACGAAAGGAGCGGTGAGCTGTTCGGACTGATGCGCGTGCGCTCGCTCCAAATGAACGACGCGCACCTTTATATGACGCCGGAGCAATTCGAGACTGAGTTCAACGCGGTCAACGAAATGTATCTCAATTATTTCAAGCTCTTCGGAATCGAGAAGTACTTGATGCGCTTCTCGACCCACGATCCGGCGAAGCTCGGCCAAAAATTTGTCGATGAACCGGAGCTTTGGAAAAAGACTGAAGACATGACGCGCAACGTCTTAAAGAATTCCGGAATCAATTACGTCGAAGTCGCAAACGAAGCGGCGTTTTACGGGCCGAAGATCGACGTGCAAGCGTGGAGCGTGATCGGCCGCGAGTTTTCGATCGCGACCAACCAGGTCGATTTCGCCCAGCCGCGCCGGTTCAATCTCGTTTACAAAGACAAGGACAACACCGAGAAAACGCCGATCTGCATTCATCGCGCACCGCTCGGCACGCACGAACGCTTCATCGGATTTTTGATCGAGCATTACGCCGGCAATTTCCCGCTCTGGTTGTCACCGGAACAGGTGCGCATTCTGACAATCGGCGATGACGCGAAGTTGATCGATTATTCGATGTCGATCTTGAACGAACTGCGCGGACATGAAGTTCGCGCCGAGATCGACAAAGGTACCGATCAGATCAACGGCAAAATTCAGCGCGCCGAGCAAATGAAAGTCCACACCATGTTCGTCATCGGGAAGCGCGACCTGGACGCCGATGCCGTCAGCGTTCGCGTCCACGGCCAAGGCAATCTCGGCGCCAAGCCGCGAAGCGAAGCGATCGCCGACATTTTGTTGTCGATCAAAGAACGACGGCCGTAAGTTTGAGCATGTTCCCCCGGCTGATCATTGCTGTTTGGATATTCATCTGGCTCGGACAAGTTCCGACCTCGCTGGCATCCGAAAAGCCTGGCGCATACTCAAAGCTGCCCGCCGAACAGACAATCGCACAATTATTGGAAGCGCCAGCGCCGCCAGTCGATTGGCGAGAATATCTCCGACAGCACCCACGGCAGCAGAAAGTTCCAGGAGCAGACGCACCTTTGGATGAGTTTTTGGAATACTGGCGTTACGCGCCGGATAATTCGTCACCCGATCCTCAAACGCAACAGCGCTTGCTCGAAGTCTGCGAGCACGACCCGGACGAGTTGGTTTACTTCATTCGGTTCTTTGCGAAATCGCAAGTCGAGTTACACGACCGGCTCAAGAAAATCTACGATCGCGTTTCAGCGATTCACACAGAGAGAGCTAGCGAATTGACGCGCCATCTCCACGATTGGCTAATGAAACACACTCGTTTCTTTCGAGACGAGTTTATCACAAGACTTTTCCCCGCCCGAGACGACAAGCGTTTCTCTTGGACGGAAAATGAACTCGAGACTTTAATCAATCTCGATCGCGAATCTGCTCGGAAACATCTGCTCGAACAATCGCGAGGTGCCGATGAATCGGACCGCATTTACGCTTTATCCCTGCTATTCGAATACCTCGGCGCGGACGACAAGGAATCGGAAGAATGGCGCAACGCGCTTTGCCAAACGGCTACAAACCTGAGCAAGCCTTTAGACCTGCGAGAGAAGGCGGTGTTCGGCGCAATGAAACGCAAATGGGCCGGCCAGGAACAATGGTTCGTGAAGCGCTTCGAAGATCGACAAATGCTTCATCAAGGAAAACCTGCAGAGAACAACGCGCTTGCCAGATGCGTGGCCCGCGATCCAGATCGATTAATCGGAATAGTTGCACCATTGGTAAGCGCGGGGAACGCGACCGTACGAGACAACGCCGTCCAGTGCCTGATCCAGTTCGACAATGCAGAGAATGCGCGTGCCGACGCACTTCGACCGTTGTTGCCATGGCTCGAGAACAAACAGTGGGCTCGTGACGTTAGTGGCTCTGAACGGTCGTCGCTGTTCGGTGCCTTGATGGTGACGCAGCTTCCGGAATGCGTGCCGCATCTTATCAAGTGCATTAACCGTGAGAACGGCGCGGAGTTCGAGAACGCACTGAAAGCGCTAGTGCATTATCAAGCCCGCGACGCCGTAGCTCCGATGCGGAAAAGATTAGAACGAGAGCGTAATGACGAATACCGAACTGCTTTGATGTCGGCAATGTTTCAACTAAACGGCTTGAAGTCAGTCGAGATCGCAGATTGCCTGAAGAGGTATGTCGAAAAAATTGTCGACAAGCTCGAGGAATGGAGTGGAGGCGATTACTATGTCTGGTCTGAACTCGATAAGCATGGCTTGGATTGGCGAGTCGAAGTTGGATACGAAATAGCATCGAGCGCCGTGGGCAATGATGCCGCAGCAAACGTCGTATTGGACCTGGCGCAACAAGAGGAGTCAACGAACCCAATTGCTTCTGAACACCTTTATTGTCTTGCCGTGAAATGGCCGACACCGATTAGGAAGCGCGCGATTATAGAACGTCTGAAAGCTGGCACGTTTTCACCCATTTGGATCGACACGGTCATTGATAAGAGGAGTGAGCTGGATCAAATCCTGCGAGAAGCGAGCGATCTGCACGGCTCCGCGCGGGGGATCCAAGCGAGTCTGAGCGCAGACCGGCGTTCAATCGAAGATGTTTTGAAGAGCAATGATACTGCCGCTCAAACTGCACTCTTTGCTTGCGCTCGTTTGGCGCGGGTTTCCCTACCACTTGATCTTGCTATTCACCTTCTTGATTCAAAGGAGCGAAGTCTCGCGGCTGCAGCCGACAAATATTTTGCGGAAAGCGATTCACCAATCGCACGCGCTGAAATAAGGAAACGCGCCTCGAATCAAGCGCGCGTGGTCGGAACTCAACTCAACTTTTCGGCGTTTCCGATGGAGCAAGGCGAGATTTCGCGCACCGAGAAAGAACTAAAACGATTTTTTCACGAACCAAATCCGCCGCGGGAAATCTACGCACTTTTGAGTGAAGGAAATTTTGGGAGCGATGGTCAGCGCGCTTTGTTCGTTTACGATGAGCGCAACGTGCTGCGTTGTAGCGATGGCAACGGCCGGATGCGCGAGCGCGAAGTTTCGAAGGCGGAATTCACGACGATGCGGGACTGGATCAACAAGAATAACGTCGCGGATCTTCCGCCATACAACGAAGGAGCGATGGATGGAATTCAGTTGCAGTACGTCCACGCCGCGCCCGACACCGGCGAACGTGTCTTTATGAACAATCCGCCGGGCGGTCCGATGGGCGCGGCGAAAGTTCAGCCCGGAATTACCGAGCCGCGGCCCGATCCAATTGTTTATGCCGAGTTAACTCGCCGAATGCTGAAGCTAAATGAAGTGCCGATGACGGTAGTATATCCGAAACTCAAAAAGCTTGAAGGGTACCGCGTCGTTCATGCGAAAGAGGACGGCGAAATCTCGTCATTGCGATTCCGGAATGGCCAGCTTTATGCCGGCGTGTCAGTTTCGTACGATAAACCGCTGGAATGGAGGCTGGTTAAACGCGATCAGCTATCAGATCAGTTCGAGATGGAAGCGACCGATCCACTCGAACGAAAATTCTATCCCGATTACCTCGATTGGGAAGATCGGGCAGCAAATGTGCATGAAGGAAAGTACGCGGGGAAGCGTCTTTGGCCTGGAACAAGGCAAAAGGATAAGGTCGATGCTTTGTGGGCGTCGGAGACTCAAGGAGAACCGGAACTGATTGTTCGCGGAGAGTTTTATAAGCCTTTGATTTGCCCCGGCGATGAATGGCTCATCGCTGCAAAATCAAACGGGCACGGCTGGGCCGAACCAAATGGCATCGTGCGAATCCACTTGCCGGACAAAAAGATGTTCGACGTCGATCTTCCTGCGGCCGATAACTTCGATTGGGTTGCGTGGATTGAGGCAAAGAAACGCGTCCTTTTGTACCGACAGCGCGATCCGGAAGGAAAAGCCGGACCGGAAAAACCAGAATTCTATTTGCTCGATCCAGTCACCGGCGCGCATGAAAAGGTCGAAGGCGAGATGAGACCTTTTTTCGATGCTGGTAGGCATGAACTTCAACCAACCGGCAAGCCGAACGAGTTTTGGGCCGCGCTGCACTCAAGTGTTGTCGATCCAAAGTTAACAACGACTGCGATCGGTCGTTTTGATTCGTACAATTTTCGATTCACGCCGGTCCTGGAGTTTCCCGACATGCATTTCGAGAGCGCGAGCTTTTACGTTGATAAGGAAACAAAAATAATTTGGCTCGCTGTTAACGGGGATTTGCTTGGGTTTTCATCGCCGGATTAAGCCAGCTGCCATCGCGGAAATCTCATTTCGATCAAAGAGCGGCGATCCGGGGCCTAAGCGGCGCAATCTCGAAAAAGTCGTGACTTTCGTGCCGGCACGCGGTCGAATGGGGAGAAGGAACGTATCTCAAATGAAAACGTCATCGAAAACTGTCTTTTTCTTAGTTGCATTATCGATCTTGATCGGCGTTTCCGTTGTTTGGGGACAGAACGATCCGCAGGTCGCAATTGCCAAGAAGCAAGCGGAGTTAGATCGACAACGGATCGAACTGGAGAAGAAGAGCCTCGAACTGAAACAGAAAGAGCTCGATCTGGAAAGAGCGCGTCAGGAATTTGAGGCGCAGCAAAGCGGCCGTTCGCTCAGCATGAATCTTTCCGGCGATGTGCTCTTCGATTACGACAGGGCGGCGTTGAAACCGGAAGCGGAGCAGGCATTGAAGAAGGTCGCAGTCGTTCTGTCACAATTTCCGGAGAGTAAAGTGACCGTCGAAGGTTACACCGACTCGAAAGGAACAAAGGCGGCCAACATGCAACTTTCGCGGGAGCGGGCGCAAGCGGTTAAAGATTGGCTCGTCAAAAATGGCGGAGTTCTGACGGCAAACATGTCGACGAAGGGCTTTGGTGAACAGTATCCGGTGGCTCCGAACAGGAACAAAGACGGCTCTGACAATCCACTCGGCCGCGCGCTCAATCGCCGCGTCTCGATCATCGTCGAAAAGCCAGCAGCTACGACACCGTAGCGTCGTCTTCGTCGATCAAAGTACGACGCCGCGTGGGAATTACTCTGCCGGCGATGGTGTTAGGCTGAACTGTCGCGGCTCCGGGTGACCCTTTGGATTTGCGATCCGGAATAGCGCCGCCATCATCGCGCGCCCTTCCGCCGTGAAGATCGGCGTGTGATTGGGAATGATCGCTTTCGGAACCTGCATGATCCAGTAGGGGGTGCGCCGGTCCGGCGGCTTTGCGTGAATCTGCCACCACTTGAATTGATTCGGATCGTCCTTGAGCGACGTCGCGAATCTCAGGTCGCCGTCGTAATGTTGGAGATTGTATTCGAACGCGGGATTTCGCGCTTCCTTGGTCTCGCAATCGCACTGATTAATCTTAATTGGCATCCGCGAAATTGCTTGGTCCGAAAGCGCGTTCGACGGCGGCGGCGTTTTGTCATCGATCCAATGGGTGAAAAGCTTTTCGTTATGCCCGGGGGTTTTGGTCAGATAAATATTCTGATCGGTCTCGTCGCTGGCCGTATCGTGACGATTGCCCCAATGATATTTGCGATGGGCAAACAGATTCGGAAAGAAAGTGCCGATCGGAAACCAACCGCCGGTGGCGGTGTCCCCCACCGATGTGATTGAAACGAGCAACGGCCGATTTTGATCTTTCACGTCGCGGTAACCGATGCGCGAAAACATGTCGGTCATTTCCTTGGCGTAAAGCGATTCGGCCGCGGAGTTCACCAGAAGGATCAAATCAGCGGGCGCCGTAAACGGTTCCTCACTGTGCGGCTTTGGATTGGCAATGATTCTCCCGGTCATCGCCTGCGCCATCGCTTTTTCCAAAAGTAGCCCACCGAACGAGTGGCCAATCACGACGCATTTGGATTCCGAATGTTTTCGAGCCTGGCGAATGAGCTCGAAGATTGTTTCGGTCACCGGCGTGCCAGCCACGCGCATGGCCGCGCCTTTGCGATCGAGAAAAGTCAGATAATCGAGCGGACCTTCAATCAAGCGGCCGCGCCAACCGAGATAAACGCCGTGGATCGCGAAATTTTTCGTGCTCTCGGAAATCGCCAGCTCAGAAAGCAGGCAACGAAACATTTGGACGTCGCCGGGATTTTTCCCGCCCGGCGGCCGGTCCTTGGCGTTGTGATGCCAGCCGTGAATGTAGACAACGAGCAGGACCGGTTTATTGCCGTCTTTAATTTTATTCGCGGCTCGAGCAAGTTGCCGGCGGTCCCAGAAATCCCCGCGCTCGTCAAATTCGACGAACGAAATGCGATAGCCGCGTTGGTCAGATACGCGCACCGATTCCGACGGCGGCTTTTCTCCCGAATAAAATTTATCGAGGTCGTCGATGCCAGCGACCCGATAAGGTTTGTTTTCAACACAGCCGAGCAAAAGCGCCGAAGATGCAATGATAAAAGCGAGCCGAGATCGATTCATGGCGCCGGGGGATTTACGCCGCATGTCCGCGATTTTAAGCATTCACCGGCAGATCAGGTCAAGATTTCAATTTCCGCCAGCGCAAACTTTACCAACTGTAAGTGGCAGTGCCGTCAGCTTCGCGGGAGAGTTTTGCGCCGACCACGATGGTCCTGGCCGCAGGTTTTTCCCCGATGGGAATGACTTCGACGTAAAACGAAACCGGTGCGCCTTCGGTTCGACCGGCCGCGCCCATTTCCTTCAATTGCTCCCACGCGTGTGTTCCGCTCACCGTCTTCTTCAGAAATCCTAACCTGACCAGCGCGTCGTAGGGAAATTCCACCACACCGTAATGATTTGGCGTGGCCGTGTCTTTGAGAAATCCGCGATAGACGTCCTCGCCAATCTGCTCCGACTGCAAAAGCTTGGGACCGACTTCGATCCGCACGATCTTTTTCGCCCAATCAAATTTGTGCTGCTCGATCTCATTGAAGCCGTGCACTTTTTCGTCAACGAGCGCTCCAAGTGGCGGCGGCGCGATCTTTTCTTTGGCCGGCGCATACTCGAAGTTGCAACGAATCACATTGTTGCTGGTCGGATTAATGACCGGCACTGATACGCGCCCGATATAGCGAGCCTGACCTTGCCCGTCCAGGACTAGCCAATACTGCGGCAAATCGGATTCATCGGTTTTCTCATTCACTTTGAGTCGAATGTGCAGCCACGTTGCGCCTTGCTCCTGCTTGGTCTCGACTTTTTCAAAAGGCGGCTCCAAACGCCCGGAAAGAATGGGTGTGTGCGTTAAAGTATAAAGGAGACGGTCGTCCGGAGTGCCGGGGTGAAAACTTTCGCTGCTGTCCGAGCTAGCCCACGCCCGGTCTTTAATCACAATCAAACGTCTGACCGCGCTGCCAGGTTCGGGATCCATTGTCAGATCGAAATCTTTTCCGGAAAGGAGCCCATGAAGCTTGATCGTCTTGGTAAAGGTGGCCGTTCCTTTCACTTCCCAAACGCCTTCATTCATTTTCTTCATCGCCGCCATCAGCAAGTTTTCGGGACCGGCCTCCGCGGCGAGCGCGTGTGGATTCCCCGGCGGAGCCACCACCGGCGGTTGATCGCTAATTTCGGTGTAGCTGGCATTCGTTGTTATGTAATCGCTTGCACCTTCCAAAATGCCGGGGCCGTTATAGCGGCGAATGACTGTTGGCTTGCCGTTTTCAAGTGCGATCCACCAGTTCGGCCGATCTCCTTCGTAGTGAATTTTGTCCGGCGCCTTAAAACGCACGTGCAATAAATTTTCGCTTCCGCCTTTCTCCGGCGGGACCTTTTCATGCGGTGGGATTTTTTGGTCGGCAGAAAACGTGATCGGCGTGTGCACGAGATAATAAAAACGACGATCGTTTACGTCGGCATCCTTCCAGTTTTTGCCGCCGTCTTCGCTGATCCAACTTTTGTCGCCCAAAGTGATTTGGCGCTTTGATCCATCGACTGTTTCGATTGTCAGATCGAAATCGTTCCCGGCAACAATGCCGGAAATGTTCATCTGCTTGTTCGCTTCGATGCGCGCATCAACTCGCCATGCGCGCGTCTCGGTGGCCTTTTTGGCGGCGGCGAGGATTGCTTCCGGCTTTTCCTGACCGGATGCGGTCGATTTCTTTTGCTGTTTGGCTGAAGCAAACGCAGTCGCAATTAAAAATGCGGCGGCGAACATCGACAATTTGTTCATGCTCAGTTTTTTGAACTCGACAACTCGCGCCAGCTCTTGCGCAATAAAGATGAGACCAAGCTACCCAGTTTAAAGTCGAGCAAATTCGAAAGGATCAATTATGAAACGCATTTTGTTGCTGCTTGCCCTTTTGTGCGTTGCTCCGAGCGTCCGAACGTTCGCCGCTCTGGGCAATAGTGAGAGCGAAATCGCAGAGCTCTTTGGAAAACCCGTGGATCAGGGTTTCCCCGACAAAAAGGGCATCACCACCAACATCTACCAAAAAGGAGATTATCTCATTCTGGTTCAGTTTCTCCGACATTTAAGTCTCGCCGAAAGTTACACCCGCACCGATCAACACGAGTTCTCGGAAAGAGAACTCTCTGCTTTTCTCGAAGGAAGCAGCAACGAACGAGCCTGGACTAAAAATCCGAACAAATTGGAATGGGAGCGCGACGATCACAAGGCAAAGGCCTGGTGCGAAAACCTGCGCGGGCGACCAACGCTGCTCATCCAGGCCAAGTAATTAATGCGCTGACGGGTCTCGGCCTCGCCCAGATCCTAAGATCGACATCGGCGTTGAGTTCGCAGTCGATCCGCATTAACCAGTGACGTTGATGCGGCGGCATTTGCCTTTTCTTTTGATCCTCGGCGGAACGGCGATCCTCCGTTTCATCATTCTGTTCGTCTCGCAAGCGCACGTGACGAGCGACGAAGCCATCATCGGGTTGATGGCCAAACACATTTTCGAGGGCCGCTATTTCCCGTTTTATTTCTACGGCATTTCTTATAACGCCTCCTGCGCATGGGAGGCGTATCTTGCGGTCGTCCCATTCGCGATCGCGGGTGTTGGTGTTGTCGCGCTAAAAATACCGACGGTTTTGCTGTCGCTCGTTTGCCTCACTCTTTTCTACCTGATGACAAAGCGGCTCTACTCGATCCGCGTGGCGACGCTGGCCAGTCTCATCTTCGCGCTCTGGCCGGGTCTGATGAAATGGCATTTTCAGCCTCGCGGTTACGCTTTCTATTTTTTGTTCATTCCCGCGCTGATCATTTTGTTCCTGATCATCGAGAAGGAACAAGCCCGCCGCGTCCGCGTCTTTTTCTTCTTCGGGCTCGCTTGCGGCATCGCGTTCTGGAGCATGGAACTGCTCTTAATCACCATCGCCGCGCTTTGGGTGATACTTTTTCTCCGGCGCAAATTTTCGATCAAAACCTTCGCCGCCTGCGTCGGCGGGTTTGTCATCGGTTACGCGCCGGCAATTTGGTGGAACCTCACTCATGGGTTCCGCAACTGGCATTTCCTCTTTTTCGAAAAGCCCGAGGCGGGCGGGCTCGCAGCGCGATTCGGTCTGCAGGCGTGGTGCGAGATTTTCTTTCATGAGATGCCCAAGTTTTTCAGCACCGATACCGTGCTTTGGTATTACCCGGAAACACCGTGGACCGGTTATGTTTTGTATTTTGTGACCGCGATTGCGGTGGCGATTGCGGCGTGGAGCGCGCTTCCAAAAATTCGCAGTGCGTTCAGTTCGGGATTTGCCGCGACCGACGCGAATATAGATTTACTGATGCTGATCCTGATCGGCGTAAGCTTTGTTCCTTACGTCATCGCGCCGCTGCGGGTCCCCGGTTATTTCCTGGCGGCCAGTTTCTTCATGTCGATCTTGATTGCGCGCTGCGTCGATCGCTTTATTGCGCGAAAAGAAATGTCCTTGCGCGCGCTCGGCGCGGCAATGGTTTTGGCAACCGTTCTCTGCGGCGCCGCTGCGGTGATCGAGACCGCTACGCACAACCAAATAGAAACTCTCACTCTCTGTCCGAATCGACAGGATCACTGCATGATTCGCGTTCCCGGCAAAGACATTGACGGCGCGAAACAAGATCTCGAACAAAACGGAATCAAGGCGGTCTGGACCACAATCTCATTCGTCTATCCGCTTATCTTCGAGGCGAACGAAAAGCTCATTGCGTCCGAATCAATTTTCGGGGTCGATCGTCCGGTTTATCCGTCGTCAATTCCGAAACCGGAACCGGGCAGCCAGGATCGCACCGCGTTTGTTATCGAAACAAATTCGCCGTATCGGCCGGAAATTGAAACCACTCTTGCCCAAAAAGGGGGCGCGCCGCCACGAATTACCGAGCACGGGACACTCACGGTCATCGAACAGCGCTTCGCGTCGGAATCGCCGAGATGAAATTATCCGAACCCAAGCTGCGCTGGATCGCTATCGCTCTTTGCATTTTCGCAGCGATTCGCGTTTTTGTTTTCGCCGCAGCCTTTCCATTCTTCAACAACGTGGACGAACAGGCGCATGTCGATCTTGTCGTAAAATATTCTCACGCCAAACCGCCGCGTGGCATCGAACCTTTCGCTTCCGAAGCGGCCCTCTATTTCGCGGTTTACAGCACGCCCGAATATTTTGTTAAGCCCGAAGAGTACGGCGGACAATATCCGCCGCCAAATTGGCTCATATCATCGGAAGAGCGTCAGAAAATCCTCGACGATGAAATTCCATTTTGGGAATCGCGACTAAATCACGAATCGGGCGAACCGCCTCTTTATTATGCAGTTGCCGGCGGCTGGATGAATGTCGGCCGCGTTCTTGGTCTCCGTGATCTGTCATTGCTCTATTGGGTGCGCTTTTTGAACATCGGCCTCGCGGCCGCTTTGATTTGGATCGGTTTCGCGGCAACAAGATCAACATTCCCGAACAATCAATTTCTGCAGCTCGGAGTCGCGACGTTGCTGGCGATCTGGCCACAGAGCGCATTTTACTCAATTCAGGGTGATGCGCTGTCGCCGGTTTGTTTCGGTATCGCGTTTCTCGGACTGACCAAAATATTGCAACGCGAGCGCGTCGGAATTGTCGTCGCGATTTGGACGGGCCTCGCGATCGCGGCGACTTGTCTTGTCAAAACAAGCAATCTTCCGCTGCCACTAATTGCGTCCGCCGCGATCGCGTTGAAAACATTTTTCGGCGCGCGGAAGGGAACGCCTGCGCTAATCACACTCGGCGTCTTCGTTTTGTCCGTCGCCGTGCCGCTCGGAATCTGCTTCGCGTGGAACCATCACTATTTTGGCGACCTGACGGCGACTAAATCGAAAATCGAATTGTTAGGATGGACCCGAAAGCCGTTTAGCGAATGGTGGTCGCATCCCATTTTCAGCTTACACGGCTTCACGGAATTTTGGCGGGGGCTGAGCGCGAGTTTCTGGCGCGGCGAATTTGTCTGGCACCTGCAGCGAATGGGGTCCGCCGCGGCCGACGCGTTCTATGCAATCTCATCGGCAATTGTAATTCTCGGGACCGGCGCGTTGCTGCTGCGGCGCCGGTCGAAGCAGAACGATCAGCGCCTCATTTTGTGGGTGGCGCTTCTGAGTTTTGTCTCGATCGTCGTGTTCCTTATTGTCTTATCGATCAGCTTTGATTTCGGCAGCTGCCCGTATCCGTCGCGCGAACATCCCTATTTCACTTCCGGGCGCTTGTTGAACGCGACCGCAGTTCCCTTTTTTCTATTGTTCGTTTACGCGATCGATCAGTTAGGCAGCTGGACGAAACGGGAATGGTTGCGATCGACATTGCTCGGCGCAACCGTGCTCTTCCTGATTGTTTCGCAAGTACAGGTCAACGCGCCGGCAGTTTCCAGCCGTTACAATTTCTTTCACCGCCCAAGCTATTAGTGGGCGCCGCGCTTCATTTGCGTTTCCGTTTTCGGGTCGGCAAATTTTTGCGCTTGGTCTTAGCCACTCTTCGGAGTTCTTTTCGGCTCATCGATTTATACATGCTTCTCGACGCGCCCCGCAGTGATGAAGTCGAACGCTTCCCTCGTTTGGCCGCGAGCGCCGCGCCGGCCGCCATTTGTTGTTTCTTTGATTTCGCAGGCATAACAAAAATGTTTCGCAGCTGCTAGCCCAGCCGGTTCTCTGCGCGCAATTAGGGTTCCAAAAAATTATCTCGGTGAGGTTTGTGTTTTTTGTAAAGGCTCAGTCGTTTTTCCATTTCCACGCGATCTCTTTTGGAAATCTGGTTCATTTGCAAGGCTTGCTGTTCGAACTTGATGGCCCGATCAAAATCACCGCACTCTGCATAGGCCGCAGCAAGTCCATCGATAGAGCCGTAACTCTTCCAATTCGTTAACTCGCAACTTCGCTTCGCCCACTTTACGGCCTCCGTGCAGCTACGAAAACGCGCATCAGGACAAGTCGCTCGAAACCATCCAAGCAAATGCATTGCTCCTTCGTCTTCCGCTGAAGACCAACGCATCTTCCCCGACGCCCGCTGAAGATAGGCGGCAACTTTCTCCGGTTCGCCTCCTAAGTAGGCAAGAATAGCAAGCTCGTCGAATGCCGCCGGATCGTTTGGGTACAATCGTGCCGCCGTATTGAAATCGGCGATCGCTTTATCGAATTCTCGTCTTTTCCGGTACCAATGGCCACGATTTGTGTACGCGGGCAGGTATTTCGGATTCAATGCAATCTCGGCGCTATATTCTGCGATCGCTTGGTCCGTTTCTCTCCTTAGCTCATGCACGCCGGCACGCCCCGCGTGTGCAAACGGCGTTCGAGGATTCAGGAGGAGTGCTTGGTCATCGTCCCGCATCGCATTTTCAAGTTGGTCTAAATGCCTGTAAGCAGCGGCACGATATGTCAAAACGAGAGCCCGCTGGCGAGCGTCAGAGATATTCGGCAATGCTTTTGAGCAAATGCTAATCACTAGCGAGTACTCCTGGCGCTTAAACGCACTGGATATCGCGGTTGGTGCTGCGACCAGCTGGTTGCGCTGCTTGCTGTCGTGTTGCCCCCGAAGCGGTCCGACCAAGCCCAGTATTGTTCCAAAAATCAGAAAGCACTTCGGGTGCATAAAAAACTTAGCGTTGCGTCCGCATCCTCCACAAGAAATACACAGGTACACCCGTCAACACGATCAAGATTCCAATACCAGAAGTTGTCGGTGCGAGAAAGGCGAGATCGACAATCAGCAAAGCGGCCAACACCATCGACACAATCGGCACGATTGGATAACCCCAGGTGCGATACGGTCTGTCAGCCGTTGGCGCCTTTCGTCGCAGAACAATCAGCGCCAGAACCATCAGGACATAAAAAATCAAATCGGCTGAAACAATGTATTCGAGCAACTGGGTGTAAACGTTTCCGTAGACGATTTCATGTGTCGCTGCGTTCGTGGTCGCTGTTCGCGGCAAAGTTAAGAGCGCGGTCCAGATTCCCTGCGCGATCAAAGCCGCGGCCGGGACATGAAATTGATTCGTGGTCGCAACTTTTTTGAAGAACAAACCGTCCCGTGCCATCGCAAAATAGACCCGGGCGCCAGCAAGAATCAGTCCGTTGTTACAACCGAACGTCGAAATCATGATCGCCGCCGCCATGCACATCGCGCCCGGGTTTCCGAATGCGAACTTCATCGCCGCGACCGCGACGCGATCCTGCGGCGCGTGCTGGATTTCTGGAAACGACAACAGCGCCAGATAAGAAACGTTCGCCAGCACATATAAAATCACGACGATGCCCGAGCCAATCAAAAGCGCGCGGACAAAATTGCGTCCCGGATCGCGGACTTCGCTGCCAAGAAAGGTGACGTTCGTCCAGGCCGTTTGGGCAAAGATCGGACCGACCATCGACTTGCCCAGAAGCAGAACGATCGCTAATCCGCCGGCGAAGGTGAAACCAGGTTGCGCAATCTGCGGACTCCAACCGTTCGCCCACGAATCCCACCACGCCGACGTTCGCGCGGCGCTAGTCGCACTCCAACCGAGCAACAGCCCGACGACAACAACGCCGGTGAGCGCCGCCGTTTTTGCAAATGTAAAAGTATTTTGCACGAGCGTGCCAAGCTTGAGTCCGCGCGTATTTGTCCAGCTCAACAGCGCGACCATCATAATCGCAACCAGCTGTTGAGTAGAAAGACTGACCGCATATCCACCGCCCAATGACAGCGGTTGTTTCGTGAAAAGATAATTGTCCTGCGAAATCGCGCTCACAAAAACACCGAGAAATTTTGCAAACGCGATCGCGACAGCGGCAATCGTTCCGGTTTGAACGACCAGAAACAAGGCCCAGCCGTATAAAAATCCCATCGCCGGGCCGTAGGCTTCGCGAAAGAAAACGTAAATGCCGCCCGCGCGCGGCATCATCGTCGCAAGTTCGGAACAGCACAGCGCGCCGGTGATCGTGAGTAAACCGGCAATCACCCACGCGAGCAAAAGCCAGCCGGGTGCGCCGCTCAATCGCGCCGATTCCGCCGAAGTAATGAAAATACCCGAGCCGATCATCGACCCGATCACGATCATGGTGGCGTCGATCGGTCCGAGCGCGCGGACCAAGCCAGACTGTGGCCGCTCGTCGCTCATTCCCGAACCTTCGGCGCGCGAATGCTGACGCCTTCTTTCTCGAGACGCGATTCCAAAACGCGCGCGAAATCGACGGCTTCCGGATTATCGCCATGGAGACAAATCGTTTCCGCGCGAACATCGACATCTACGCCGTCGACCGATTGGACTTTGCTCTCACGCAACATTCGAACGACGCGCGCTGCGGCTTCCTCCGGGTCGTGCAGCAAAGCGTCTGGTCGTGTTCGCGGGACAAGCGCGCCGTCGCGCAAATAGTTTCGATCAGCGAAAACTTCATGCGCGATTTGCAGCCCATTCGTTTTACCGGCCCGCGCGAGGGCGCTGTTCTGCGGCGCAAAAAGAATTAGTTTGGTGTCGATCTTGGCAATGGCGCCGCCAATTGCATTCGCCAGTTCCTGATCGCGCACTGCCATGTTGTAAAGTGCGCCGTGCGGTTTCACGTGATTTGGACGCACGCCGGCCGACTCTGCGATCGCTTGAAAAATGCCAAGCTGATAGACGACTGCGTCGAAAACATCATCTGGCTTCACCGCGAATTCTTTCCGCCCGAAGTTTTCTCGATCGAATAGACTCGGGTGCGCGCCGACCGCGACTTTGCGGTCGCGCGCGGTTTCAATCGATCGGCGCATCGTTTCGGCGTCGCCCGCATGGAAGCCACAGGCAATGTTTGCCGATGTGACAAGCGCGAGCAGCTCGTCGTCGTGGCCGGCGCCTTCGCCGAGATCGGCGTTGAGATCGACACTCAAACTCATTTGAAATGCGATTCGAGTCCGCGCCGGAATTGCTCCAAGTTTCGCTCGCGTTCGAGTAAGAGCGTATGCGCATCAGCGGTCGAAACTTCAGTAAAGTGAACTCGATCGCCCGGGCACAACTGAGTGGCGATTGGAAGATCGACCGTGATCACGTGCGCGATCTTTGGATAGCCACCGATCGTTTGGCAATCATTGAGAAGCAGAATCGGTTGGCCGCTCGGCGGAACCTGGACCGTGCCCGGAGCCACTGCTTCCGAGAGAAGATCGACATCTTCCCTTCGCTCCAGACGCGGACCGTCTAAGCGAATTCCCATTCGATCGGAATCGGGGGAAACGATGAACGGCTCAGTCGCGAATCGTTGAATCGCTACATCGTTGAATCGGGTCCAGTCCACTCCGCGAATGTACCGCAACCTCGGCGTTCGCCGCGCCGTGCTTGACCAATCGTGTGGTGGTTTCCAGCGGGCGATTTTCTCGGCGCGCAACTGGTCGATCAAAAGTTTTGCGCGCTGGGGATTTTCGCCGAGTGGAAACTCTTCGCTGTCGCGCAATGGACGCCCGTTCACGCCACCGAATCCAGCTCGCAAATCTGCCGAGCGACTTCCAAGAACCAGCGGCACATCGACTCCGCCCGAGATCGCCAACCATGCCCGACATCCGAGCGCGCGCGATTCAATTGAAAACTCTTCGCCGGCGCGCACGAGCGCCGGATGTCCGGCATCCAGCGAAGTCGGACCGATGCGCGCTTTAAATTCGCCGCCACACCAAACAATGAGTCGCTCGTCAGCGAACTGGATTCGCAAGCCGCCGAAAGTAATCTCGAGGCCAGCGGCCGATTCATTGTTGCCGGCGAGCAAATTCGCCACCCGCAAGGCGTGCGGGTCGAGCGCGCCGCCTAACGAAACGCCGAATTGGCGAAAGCCAGTCCGCCCTAAATCTTGGACGCTTGTCAAAAAACCCGCGCGGATCGCCGTCGCTTTCACGTTGTCGATCTTTCGAATTCTTCGCGGGTGATGGAGCGGAAGCGGACGCGATCGCCGGCCCGCAAAAGTGCAGGGGGGTCTTTTTGCGGATCGAACAAGCGCAGCGGCGTCCGGCCAATTACGTTCCAGCCGCCGGGCGATTTGACCGGGTAAATTCCAGTTTGCGCTCCGCCGATTGCGACCGAACCGGCAGGAATTGCTTTGCGCGGAACATCTCGCCGCGGCGTCGCGAGTTTGCGCGGCATACCGCCAAGAAATGGAAAACCGGCGGTGAATCCCACGCAATGGACGCGATACTCAGCACCGCAGTGAAGATCGACAACCTCCTCCAAATCGAGACCGGCGCGGCGCGCAAGGTCCTCGAGATCGAACGCGAATTCACTTTCATAGCAGACGGGAATTTCGATCGGCGTTTTCTCACCGCGATCCGCGCGACCAAAGTCTTCTTTCGACAACGCTTCGCGAATTCGTCGCTCAAACCAGCCAACGACCTCTTCTGCCGGCACCCCGGCATCGATCGCGCGCACTGGATCGTAGAAAATCGCGGCGGTTGCGTAAGCGGGCGCGATCTCGATGACGCCGGGAATTTTGGCAACTTCAAGGCTGCGCTTCGCCCCCAACACTTTGTTGAGCGCGTCTTCGGGCGCGGCGTCAAAATTTTCGGCGATCCGAATCAGCAGCACGGAGTCTCCGAGCGGCGAAATTTCAATCATCTCACTGCGCGCGCGTCGCCTGGATCTCGATGTTGACCGTGACGGTTTGACTGATCCCCGACATCGCTTCCGCCGCCTGAGCGAACATCAGATTGAAGTCGCGGCGTTTTAGCGGATCGGTCGTCACCGCCCATCGCGTTTGCTTCTCATCGTTTGGCGAGCTGAGCAATTTCATATGCAGCGTGATTGGCTTAGTCACTCCGTGCATCGTAAGGTCGCCGACAACATCGCCGTCCTGCGGGCCGGTTTGCTTCACGCTCCGGCTTTTGAATGTGATCTCCGGATATTTGTCGACCGCGAAAAATTCGGCGCTGCGCAAATGATTGTCGCGTTTCACGATTCCGGTATCGATGCTCCGAACATCAATGCGCGCCGTAACCGATGAATTTTCCGGGTGCTCGCGGTCGATGTCGATCTTGCCGTCAAACTTTTTGAACTTTCCGTTGGTGGCGCCGAGAAACTGGTGGACCGAAAATCCAATCGTCGAATGCGCTTGATCGAATTTGTAAGTTTCGCTCGCCAGCGCGGCCGAACTCAAAGCGGCGACGACAACTGCGACAGCGACAATTCGTAACCTCATACAGTCTCCTTTGCTTTGCTTTTCGTCTCGGATGCGAGCGTTTTCAAGAGCGGCGTGCGCGAAAGCGGCAATCGGCCAAACAAATCTCCAAGCGCAAATGCCGGATCCGCTTTGAGCTTTTTCGCATCATGCACGCCGGCAATGCGCGCGAGTTCGGTTTCGAAATGTGAAATCGCGCGCAAGTTCGGATCATTGGCGTCGAGGTAACCAAACGCACGGCGCAAGAGCGCGAACAACTCCGGCTCGTGATGATCGCGCTCGGTGCAAATCTCGATTAGCTCGACAAAATAAGCGGCGGCTTGAGTGCGCAGATAATTTTTGCGGATCCCGGGAAACGGATTTCTAACGACGACTTCGGTCAGCGTGTGCAATGTCGATTTGCGACTTGTCACCACCGAGATCTCGGCTTCAAAGAAAAGATCGAGCTTGCCGGCGAACGGAGTTTTGGCGCGGCGCGCGCCTTTGGCCACGGTTTGAACGCAGCCTAACGACTCGGTGCACCAGGAAACGATCAGACTGGTATCGCTAAACTTGCGTTTGCGTAAAAGAATCGCGGCCGTGCTTTGCACGCCCCGAATTTAGCACGCGATCAGCGCAGCGGGCGCGCTTTTAGTGAAGGAAAGCGCCGATGAGAACGTTGACCTTGAGCACCGCCTGATCGGCATTCAGATCAAGATGACCATTACTGGGAAAAGCGGGACCGTTGCCGCCCTTTTCACGAGCGCAGCCGCATTTTGCGCTGCGATGGGCAGACGCATCGCCGTCTGCCTTCTTTCGGCAACCCGAGCCGTTGCCCTACACTCTCAGCGGTTCAGGATATGGAGCGCGCGCTTCTCTACGTTCATCGCCGCTTCTTTCACCGCTTCGCTCAACGTCGGATGCGAATGACAGGTGCGCGCGAGATCTTCCGAGCTGCCGCCGAATTCAATCACTGAAACGGCTTCGGCGATCAATTCCGACGCCGCGTGCTGCAAAATGTGCGCACCCAGAATCCGGTCGGTCTTGGCGTCGGCCACGAACTTGACGATTCCATCGAGTTCATCATTCGCAATTGCGCGGGCGTTGGCACGGAACGGAAATCTGCCGACCCGATAATCGATCCCCTTGTCTTTCGCCTGGTCCTCGGTCAACCCAACGCCGGCCAGCTCCGGATTCGTGTAAATGATCCCGGCGATCGCATCATAGTTAATATGGCCGTCTTTCCCGGCGATCCGTTCCACGCAGGCAATTCCTTCATCCTCGGCCTTGTGCGCCAGCATCGGCCCCGCAATCACATCACCGATCGCGTAAATTCCGTCGACCTTGGTTTTAAAATGCTCGTCGACCTTGATCCGCTTCTTGTCATCGAACTCGACGCCGACTTTTTCAGCGCCAAGACCTTCGCTAAACGGTCTGCGTCCGACTGAGACGAGCACCTTGTCGGCTTGGAATTTCAGCTCTTCGTTTCCTTTGGTGGCGGTTGCAGTAACACGGCCATTGTCGATCTTGATCGCGCTGACTTTGGTTTCGAGGTGAAAGGTAATTCCCTGCGCGGTAAGCGAGCGCTGGAGCAAGTTCGATAACTCAAGATCGAAGCCGACGGCGATGCGCGGCAAGAATTCGAGAATCGTTACTTGGGAACCAAGCCGGGCCCAAACCGATCCAAGCTCGAGTCCGATCGCGCCCGCGCCGATGACGAGGAATTTGGGCGGCGGTTCTGTGAAAGTAAGGGCTTCGGTACTGCTGACGATTGTTTTGCTGTCAAACTTCGCAAACGGCAATTCGATCGCCGCGCTGCCAGTCGCGATGATAATGTTCTTGGTTTCGATCTCCTGCGTCTTTCCGTCCGACGATTTGACCGAAACTTTTCCGGGCGCGGTGATGGTGCCAAGACCTTCGAACGTCGTCACCTTGTTGGTCTTCATCAGCGCGCGCACGCCGCCCGTCAGCGTCTTCACGACCTTGTCCTTGCGCTGCTGCATCTTATTAAGATCGACATGCGCGTTCTCGATGACGATGCCGTGCTTATCCGCTTCCTTTTTCGCGAACACAAAATGATCGCTCGAAGTCAGGAGTGCTTTGCTCGGGATGCAGCCGACGTTCAGACAAGTGCCGCCGAGCTCTTTGTCCTTCTCGATGATCGCTGTTTTTAACCCGAGTTGCCCCGCGCGGATCGCCGCGACGTAGCCGCCCGGCCCCGAACCAATGATTACGACGTCAAATTTTTCCATTTCAAAAATCGAGCGATAGTTTCTTGGGATCCTCGATGCATTCTTTCACTTTAATCAGGAACGTCACCGCTTCTTTGCCATCAATCGCGCGGTGATCGTAGCTCATCGCGAGATACATCATCGGACGCACTTCCACTTTGCCGTCGACCGCCACCGGTCGCGGCATGATTTTGTGCATCCCGAGAATTCCACTTTGCGGTGGATTCAAAATCGGTGTGCTCAAGAGCGACCCGTAAACGCCGCCGTTTGAAATCGTAAACGTGCCGCCAGTTAAATCTTCGATCTTCAATTTGCCTTCGCGCGCTTTGGTTGCGTAACCGGCAATGTCGCGCTCGAGATCGGCGAAAGATTTTTTATCGGCGTCGCGCACAATCGGAACCACCAGTCCGCGCTCCGTTCCAACAGCCACACCGATGTCGTAGAAATTGTTCTGGATGAAATCTTCGTCTTCGATTCGGCCGTTCACGACCGGCACGGCCTTGAGCGCTTCCACCGACGCTTTGATGAAGAACGACATGAACCCCAGCTTCACCCCGTTCTTTTTCGTGAAAGCATCCTGAGATTTTGTCCGCAAATCCTGAACCGCACTCATGTCGCACTCGTTGAACGTCGTTAGAATCGCAGCAGTGTGTTGCGCCATTACCAATTGCGCGGCGATCTTCCGACGAAGCGGCGACATCTTTTTCCGAACGATGCGCCCGTCGGCTGATTGTCGATCTTCTGTAGGGGAAGCAGTCTGCTTTCCATCCGGCGGGACGCTAACAGCGTCCCCTACAGGTTTTTTTTGCGCCGCCGCCAGCGCATCCGCTTTCGTGATTCGTCCGCCCGGACCTGTCCCAGAAAGTTTCGACGGATCGAGATGTTCTTCATCGACAATACGGCGAACTGCCGGCGAGAGCGCTTCGCCGTCCGCAGATTTCTCTTTAGGCTTCGCGTCTGATCCGCCTCTCCCTCCAGGAGAGGATTGAGGTGAGGGTTCGGCCTTCTCTTTCTTCTTTTCCGACGGTGCGCCGTCGGACGATTTCTTCGAATCGTCGATCGTGGCGACGACTTCGCCGATTTTTACTTCCTGACCTTCGGGAACAATCGTGTCAAGCACTCCGGCAGTCTCGGCCGCGATCTCGGTGGAAACTTTGTCAGTCTCGAGAGTAAAGAGCGCGTCGCCGGCGTTGACGAAATCGCCGGATTTCTTGTGCCAGACGGAAACGATTCCACTCGTAATCGATTCGCCAACCGCTGGGATTTTTACTTCGACACTCACTTGCGCCTAACTAAGCGCAAAAAAACGATATTGCTACAACTCAGACTTTGAACGCGTCGGACACGAGCGCAGCTTGTTCGCGCTTGTGCAAAGCGAGCGAACCGACCGCGGGACTGGCGCTGGCGTCGCGCCCGGCATAAGCGATTTCGCGATCGAAGAGTTTGCGCAATCGCGGCTCGATAAAACTCCACGCGCCCATGTTCTGCGGTTCTTCCTGACACCAGACGAGCTGCGCGCTTTTCGGAAATGCTTTCATCATGGATTTCAATTTCGTTTCGTGGAGCGGATAAAGCTGCTCGACGCGAATGATGGCCGCATTATCGATCTTCTTTTCCGCGCGGTAATTAAGGAGGTCGTAGTAAACTTTTCCCGAACAAAGGATCACGCGTTTCATTTTGTCGGCCGGCCCAACTTCGGGGGAGCCGAGAATCTCTTCGAACTTTCCGCTGGTGAAGTCTTTCGCCGAGGAAGATGCGAACTCGGCGCGGAGCAAACTTTTCGGAGTCATGATCACGAGCGGTTTGATGAAATCGCGTTTCACCTGCCGACGGAGCACGTGAAAGTATTGCGCCGACGTTGTGAGATTGCAGACCTGGATGTTGTCCTCGGCGCAAAGTTGCAGGAAACGTTCGAGCCGTCCGCTCGAATGTTCGGGACCTTGTCCTTCGTAACCGTGAGGTAGGAGCAAGACGATCCCGCTCGGCCGCTGCCATTTCGATTCAGCGGAAACGATGAATTGATCGATGATGCTCTGCGCGCCATTGGCGAAATCGCCGAACTGCGCTTCCCACAAGCAAAGCATGTTCGGATAATCGAGCGAGTAACCGTAATCGAATCCGAGGACGGCCGCTTCGGACAGCAAACTGTTGTAAATGCAGATCCGCGCTTGTTTTTCAGCCGTGTGCATCAACGGCACATATGGCGCCCCGGTTTTCGCGTCGTAAAGAATCGCGTGCCGCGTGCTGAACGTTCCGCGCGCGCTGTCCTGGCCGGACAGCCTGACCGGCGTTCCTTCCAAAAGGAGCGCGCCAAATGCGAGCAGTTCGGCGTAATGCCATTCAAACGGCCCACCGTTTTCAAAAACTTTCCGCCGATGCTCGATGATGATTCGTTTGATCTTCGGTTGAATATTGAAATCGTCGGGCACGCGCGTGAGTGCATCGACAATCGTCTTGAGCGTTTTCTCATTGATGGCCGTGGCAACCGGCGAACTCTTGTACTCCGGTTGAAAAACCGCGGTTGATTCCTTGAACTTCGCCTGCTTGCCGGATTTCTCTTTTTCGATCGCCTTGACGTTATCGAGCGTCATCTCAAGCCGCAGATCCATTTCGGTCTCGAGCGAAGCGGCATCGTCCTCGGCCAACGCGCCAGATTCGAGCAGCTCGCGTTTGTACAACTGCGCGACCGACGGGTGCTTGTCGATCTTCGCGTAAAGATCGGGCTGGGTGAAGGCCGGCTCGTCGCCTTCGTTGTGGCCGTAGCGGCGGTAACAATACATGTCGATCACGATGTCGCGTCCGAATTCCTGCCGGAACTCGAGCGCAAGTTGGCTGACCTGCATGCACGCGAGCGGGTCGTCGCCGTTGAGATGGAAGATCGGCACTTCAATCATTTTGGCGATGTCGGTGGCGTACATCGACGAGCGCGCGTCTTCCGGCAGGGTGGTGAAACCGATCTGATTATTCACGACCACGTGCACCGTGCCGCCGGTCCCGTAACCGTGCAGCTGAGACATGTTCAGTGTTTCGGCCACAATCCCCTGTCCCGCGAAGGCCGCGTCGCCGTGAAGCAAAAGCGGCAAAACTTTGCGCCGGTGCTCGGTGTCACCACGAATCCGTTGACGCGCGCGCGCCGTTCCTTCGACAACTGGATCGACCGCTTCGAGATGGCTCGGATTTGCCGAAAGACGAATTTCGACCTCCGCGCCGGATGCGAGTTTTCGCACGGTGTGATAGCCAAGATGATATTTCACGTCGCCATCGCCGGCGACGAGCTCAGGAATGTAATTCTCGCTGAACTCGGTGAAAATAACGCGGAGCGATTTCTTCAAAAAATTCGCGAGCACGTTCAGCCGCCCACGGTGCGACATGCCCATGCAAATTTCCTCAACCCCGGCGGGCGGACATTTGTGAAGGATCGTGTCGAGAATCACCATCAACGATTCCGCGCCTTGGATTGAGAAGCGTTTTTGGCCGACGTAACGCGAGTGCAAGAAAACCTCGAACGACTCGGCTTCCATCAAAGCGCGGAGCAAGGCGATCTTCACCTGGCGCGGCGTGGAATGTTTGTCCGGGCGCGATTCGAGCCGGTGCAGCACCCAGTTCCGCATCCGCGTGTTTTGAATGTGCATGAACTCGGCGCCGATCGAGTCCGCGTAAATTTTTTGCAGACGCGCGATCATTTCGCGCAACGTCATCTCTTCATTGTCGGCAAAGAACTTTGAGGAAACTCGAAGATCGAGATCTTTTTCGCTGAAGCCGAGCTCGCGAAGTGTCAGCGAGGGATTTTCCGGGCGCTTCTCGGCCAACGGGTTCACCCGCGCGATGGTGTGGCCGAGCGTGCGATAAGCGTAAACGAGGCCGTCGATCCGCGTCTGCAGCGGACTTTCCCGCGTGACAGCGCGCGGCGCCGCAGTCGCGGCAGCGCCGTTTCGCTGCGGCAAATTCCCTAACTCGAATCCCTCAAAAAACGCGGCCCAGCTTGGATCGACCGACGCCGGGTCCTCCTCCCAGCGCTGATAATTCTGGTCGATCAATTCCAGATTAGCTCGAGCGGCGATGGAAGTGCGCATGGTACATTTAATCTGCAACCGTTACGCGGAGCAGCAAGTTGACAGTGCCGAGGCAGCTTTGTTACTTGCACCGCACAAATGGGAACTCACGGGAAATTTTGGCTCGCCTTAGTCGCGGGCTGCGCGTTTGCGCTGGTAAGATCGACATCGTGCTTTGCCCAGACCGATCCGGCGGCGGAGCCTGCGGTCCTGGCGATCGCGAAAGTTTTGCCGGCCGTCGTTAACATCAACACCGAGCGCGTGGTTCGCCGCACGGTGCGTGATCCGATCGAAGATTTTTACGCGCAATTTTTTGGTTACTACCGCGGGCGTCCGCGCGAGGTTCGCCAAACGCTGCAAAGCCTCGGGTCCGGGTTCATTGTCGATCCAGCCGGTTACATCGTGACCAATCAACACGTAGTCGCGCGCGCGGCCGATCTGAAAATCAAAGTTACGACGAACGATGGGAAAACCTACAGCGCGCATTACATCACCGGCGACGACAAAAAGGATCTCGCGTTTATCAAAATCGATTCGAAGGAAAAGTTCCCGTTCATCAACCTCGACAACATTTCGCCCAACTTGTTGGGCGAAACCGTTCTCGTGGTCGGTAACGCCGTCGGCTACGGCAGCTCGATTAGCCGCGGGGTGTTGAGCGCGACCAAGCGCGACATCAGCATCGACAACGTAGATTACAAAGATCTGGTGCAAACGGACGCGGCGATTAATCCGGGCAACAGCGGCGGGCCGGTGATCGATATCTCGGGACGATTGGTCGGGATCAGCTCCGCGAAGATGGCGTTCACCCCGCAAGGCGTGCCGACACAGGGACTCGGGTTCGCCATTCCGGCCGACGTCGTCCGCGATAGTGTGAAAAACTTCAAAACGTTCGCCGAAAAACATCCGGGCGGAAAAACGTCGCTGGCATCGGAAGAAACATCGACCTCGAACGCGGAGCAAATGTTTGGAATACAATTGCAGGACTTGAACGAGGAATTAACTGACGCGCTCGGTTACGAGCCGGGACGCGGAGTATTGATCAGTGCAGTGGAACCAAACAGTCCGGCCGACCAAGCCGGGGTCGAGCGCGGTCTGGTTATTTATCGTGTCGGAAAGCACGATGTAAATTCGATCAAAGACGTTGAGAATCTGCTTGGCCGCGCCGGCAGCGGCACAAGCGTGGACTTTTCAGTCGGGGTCGTCCGTGCGGGAGGCGCCGGACAGCGTGTCGAGACCGTTACGCTGGCTGCCCGTTGATAGCCGAGAAATTTTTGGCAACGCATTATGACGTAAGTTGTCTCATCAAATAATTTGGGAATGATTAAAGTTGAAAATTTAACCAAGCGTTACGCTGGGCAGACCGCGATTCGGGATTTGAACTTCGAGGTCGGCCAGGGCGAGATCATGGGTTTTCTCGGACCGAACGGCGCCGGCAAGACCACGACTATGCGTATTCTGGCGGGATTCATGCCCGCTACGTCGGGCCGCGCCTCGATCGCGGGCTTCGATGTTTTCGAGCAATCGCTCCAGGCGCGGTCGCGGCTCGGTTACATGCCGGAGAACGTTCCGCTCTATAATGATATGCGCGTAACCGAATATCTCGATTATCGCGCCGCGCTTAAAGGCGTGCCTCACCGTCGCGTGGCCGAGCGGGTCGGCGATGTGAAAGAACTGTGCGGCTTGCGCGAAGTGGAAAGAAAATTAATCGGCACACTTTCCAAAGGTTATCGGCAACGCGTCGGTCTGGCCGACGCACTCGTAAGCGAGCCCGATCTTCTTATTCTCGACGAGCCGACCATTGGACTCGATCCCAACCAAATCCGGCAGGTGCGCGAGCTGATCAAAAATCTCGGCAAACAGCACACGATTTTGCTTTCGACGCACATTTTGCCGGAAGTGGAGATGACCTGCAGCCGGGTTATCATTATTCATAAGGGCCGGATCGAAGCGTGCGACACGCCGGACAATCTTCTCGGTCAGATTCGCCAGGCCGGCGGCGTGGTCGTCGAAGCAAAAACCGGCAAGGACAATGGCGCGGAAGAGTTGAAGAAAATTTCCGGCGTCCGCGAGGTGACAACCGATCAAGACGAAGATTGGAAGATATTTTCGTTGCGGGTCGAATCCGGTCTCGACGTGCGCGAAGAAATTTTCCGGCTCGCGGCCGCGCGAAAGTGGACACTGCGCGAGCTCTCGCAACGTCGCGCGACCCTCGAAGACGTGTTCGTCGAAATCACCCACTCAGATCAAACGGAGACGCCGATCTAAGCGATGAGAAAATTCTACACACTGCTCGTCCGCGAGGTTCGCGGTTATTTCCATTCGCCGATCGCTTACATCGTGCTGGTGTTTTTTCTGCTCGTCAGCGGGATGGCTTTCTATTTCCAGGTTTCATTCATGAACCAGCGGCCTGCGTCTTATTCGGTGCAGGAGATGTTTTTCAACAATGTTCTCTTCTGGTTCGCATTCGTCCTAATTTTTCCACTGATCACGATGAGACTTTTCGCGGAGGAATTTAAACTCGGCACGATTGAGCCGTTGATGACCGCGCCAGTGCGGGATCTGCAGGTGGTATTGGCGAAATTTGTCGGAGCGCTTGTGTTCTACATTGTGCTCTGGATTCCGACGCTGCTTTATTTCGCAATTTTTCAAAAGATTACGCACCAGCCAGCGGCGAATTCAGCCGGCGCTTATTGGGGGTCGTATCTGATGCTATTGCTGCTCGGAATGTTTTATCTGTCCGTCGGCTGTCTAGCCTCCGTCCTGACGAAGAATCAAATCATCGCGGCGATCATTTCCTTCTCCGCCATCACGCTCTTGTTTTTCCTCGGCTTGATTCAAATCGTTATGCTCGATGTCAGTGGCGGGACGCGCGATTGGCTCGGTTACGTTTCGGCGATCGAGCACATGGGCACTTATTCGCGCGGCATCATCGACACGCGACCTGTCGTTCTCTATTTGAGCATGACCGCATTCATGCTGACGCTGACTTATCAGGCGTTCCAATCGCGCAAATGGAGGTTGTGACCAATGGCTGAAGTTACAACGAGACCAAAAAAAATTCAGCGCCTGCAAATTGGACTGAATCTTTTGGTCCAGCTCATTCTCATTTTCTTTTTGGTAAGCGCGGTGAACTGGATCGGCTTCCGGCATTACAAGCGCTGGGACGTCTCACGCGATCAGAAGTACGCGCTCTCAGACAAGACGAAGCGCTTTCTGAACTCAATCAAAGGGAAAGTCCGGATCACGGTTTTCTTTTCGCCGAACACGCCGATCAGTGGCGATGTTTCGAGTTTGCTCACGGAGTATCAATACGCGGCCAAGGGTAAGATCGACATCGAGAATATCGATCCGCAGCGAAATCTCTCCCGGGCCAAGGAGATGTTCGACAAATACAAAGTGGTCAGCGACGAAAGCCTGCTCGTGATCGATTACGAAGGCCGAAATAAAACGGTGAAGGCTTCTGAGATGGCGGAGATCGATCAGAGCGGAGCGGCGTCCGGCGAAGGGCCGCGGGTTACTGCGTTTAAAGGCGAACAGGCAGTCACCAGCGCGATGATCGATTTGGTCGAAGGAAAGAAGAACACGATCGGCTATGTCACCGGCCACAAAGAGCCGTCGATCTCAGAACCGTCGCCGCTGGCGATGATGAATCAACAGCCGCAAGCCGGTAGTCCGATTTCGGTGCTGAAAACATTTATTGAGAACGAGAACATCAAGTTCCAGGAACTGAATTTGTTCAACGAGCCGCAAATCCCGGCCGAGATTAAAACGGTAATGATTGCCGGTCCGCAGTACGATCTCTCCGACCGCGAAATAAAATTGCTGCACGATTTCTGGGACAAACAGGGACGAATCCTGTTATTGATCGATCCGTCGGCGAAAACACCGAAGCTGAATGCGTTCCTCAACGAACTCGGCGTGAAAGTAAACGACGACCGGTTGATGGCTTTCGTCCGCACAGGAATTGAGGAGCTGGCGCTCATCCGCGATGTCCAGGCGAGCTTTCTCGGTGACAGTCCGGTGACGAAACGTCTGGCGAATGTCCGCGCTTTGTTTTTCGGCGGGACATCGTCAATCGCGCTCCAGCCGGAACGCGGTCGCGCGGCGAATATCCGACTCCAGTCGCTAATTGAAGCCGAGAAAGGTTATTTCGCTGAAACCGATTATAACACCAACGACCAGGCGAAACTGCAGGCGGACGCAAAAAAAGCCGGGCCAGCGCCTCTGACAATCGGAGTGTCGATCGAGAAAGGCGGCAGCGCAGACGAACGGGTGCAGATGAATTCGTCGCGAATGGTGGTGGTGAGCAATGCGACCTTCATTCAGGACAACGCGCTGACCCAGGACCAACAAGCCCTCGATTTCATTTCTGCGAGCGCGAACTGGCTGCTGAGCCGCGAACAACTAATTGGCATCGCGCCGAAAGTTCCGAAAACGCTCACCTTCAGTCTGAATGAAGACGCTTTGCGGAGTTTACGTTGGATGGTCCTGGTCTTGATCCCGCTTGTCTTTGTCGTTCTCGGCACCGCCGTCTGGTGGAAACGGCGCGCCTAACGAAATCGCAATTGTCATGAAGTGGAAAACGACATTGATCCTTTCCGTCATCACGGCTGGCGTTTTCGCCTACCTCTATTTCATCGAAAGAAACCGGCCCGGCACTGAAGAAGCCGCGCGCCAATCGCAAAGCGTTCTCAATTTCAGCCGGGAGAAAATTGACGGCGTCGTTATCCAAAACGGCGACGATAAGATCGACATCCGCCGCCGCGACAATAAATGGCGGCTGGAAACTCCGATCAAAGATCAGGCGGACGCCTCCTTGGTAAACAATTTGCTTCTCGATCTCGAAAACTGGCAGAAGGACGCCGCCATTTCGGCAAAGGAAATGGAGGCGGACAAGAACAAGCTCGCCGATTACGGCCTCGCAAACCCAAAGTCGCGTTTGAAGCTCCTCGGACCGGATGCGCCGGCGGAAATCTTTTTCGGCAAAGACGCGGCGCTCGAAGGCAAAATGTATGTCCGATTCGGAAACTCGAAAGAAACCTTTCTCGTTAACCAATCGGTCAAGAAAGCGATCGACAAGAAGCCGGAAGAGTTCCGCGATCGAAAACTAACCGACTTGATCATGGCGCAGGTTGTCCGCGCCGTGCTCAAAACTCCGGCGGGTGAAATGGAACTGCAGAAGAAAGGCGACCACTGGGACATCGCAAAACCGTTACACACCCGCGCCGACGATCAGAAAGTCAGCGACTTGATCGCGCAAGTGACGACGGCGCACATACAACAATTTGTGGCGGACGATCGCGGCGATCTGCATCCTTACGGATTGGCCGAACCGCGCGGCTCGCTCACGCTTTTTGCGCAGGACGACAAACAAGGCCAGACGCTTCAGATCGGTGGCGTTCCCGAAAAAGAGAAAGACCAGGTTTACGTGCGCTTCTCGCCGCGTGCTTTCGTTTACACGCTGCCGAAAAAAATTGAGGAAATCCTCAACAATAAACCAAACGATCTTCGCGATCGTCATCTTGTTCGAATCGACACAACAATTCTCGACCGGCTAACCATCGACGCGCCGGGGAAGGGCAAAACAGTTTTGGGACGCAAAGACGAAAGCTGGACGATTGCGAGCCGCAATAACGCGCCCGCAAATTCGAGCGAGGTCCGCCGACTCATCGACACTTTGCAAAACGAGCAGGTCACAAAATTTGTCGAAGATGTCGCTTCGAACTTGCCAAAGTATGGCCTCGATAAGCCGCAATTGCTTGTCACGTTCAGTTCGTTCGCTTCGGAAAACACCGCCGAGACCAAAGCCGGCGAGCAGCCGTTTGCGTCGGTCGCGTTTGGAAAAGTCGAAGGCGACAGCGTCTACGCGCGCGTCGGCGATGAGCCGTTCGTCGTCGCCGTGCGCCGCGGCTTGCTCGATCAAATCTTCACCGACCCGTTGCAGTGGCAGGAATTGTCGATCTTCAATTTCAAGCCGGAGCAGATTCATCGCGTCACTGTGACGACGGACAAAGAATTCGCGTTGGTGCGCGGCGCGAACAATCAATGGAGCTGGGCGAAAGGAAC
>Ga0137399_10000058_pt1 | contig 37057 bp, 38 predicted proteins | sample czorhiz316metaG_FD_104810 | JGI IMG/M metagenome (GOLD analysis project Ga0137399, IMG submission 104810) | Vadose zone soil microbial communities from Angelo Coast Range Reserve, California, USA - czorhiz3.16 metaG | ecosystem: Environmental > Terrestrial > Soil > Vadose zone | place: USA...
CGCCTATCAGGTGACGCTCAAGGACGGCCGGTCGATCACCTTCCTCGACACGCCGGGCCACGAAGCGTTCACGGCGATGCGCGCCCGCGGTGCCCAGGTCACGGACATTGTCGTCCTGGTCGTCGCCGCCGATGACGCGATCATGCCGCAGACGATCGAGGCCATCTCCCATGCCAAGAACGCCGGCGTGCCGCTCGTCGTCGCGATCAACAAGATCGATCTGCCCGCCGCCAACGTGCAGAAGGTGAAGCAGGATCTGCTGTCGCACCAGGTCGTGCTCGAGGAGTTCGGCGGTACGACGCTCGCTACGCCGATCTCGGCGAAGACCGGGCAGAGCGTCGACACCCTGCTCGATCAGATCCTGCTGCAGGCCGAGCTGCTCGATCTGAAGGCGAATCCCGATCGCCGGGCCCACGGCACCGTGCTCGAGGCGACGCTCGACCCGGGCAAGGGGCCCGTGGCCACGATCCTCGTGCAGAACGGCACGCTCCGGGTCGGGGACGACTTCATCTGCGGCCAGTTCTCGGGGCGGGTGCGCGCGATGTATAACGAGCGCGGCGAGACCGTGATCCTCGCCGGTCCCTCGACGCCCGTGCAGATCCTTGGCTTCGAAGGCGTGCCCGAGGCGGGTGACACCTTCAGCGTGATGGAAGACGCCGGGGCCGCGCGCGAGATCGCCCAGAAGCGCCAGCGCCTAGAGCGCGAGGCACAGCATCGCCGCACCGGGCGCGTGAAGACACTCGAGGACTTCATGGCCGAGCGCGCGGCCGGTGGCGCCGCAGCGCTCCGCATCATCATCAAGGCGGACCAGGGCGGCCCCGCGGAAGCGCTCGCGGACGCATTGGCCCAGCTCTCCACACCGGAAGTCAAGGTGGAGGTGGTGCACCGCGGCGTCGGCGCCATCACGGACTCGGATGTCCTGCTCGCGAAGGCCTCGGGCGCCATCATTGTCGGCTTCCACGTGCGGCCCGACTCGAACGCCCGCGCCTCGGCCGAGCGCGAGCGGGTGGAGATCCGCACCTACCGCATCATCTACGAGGCGGTGGAAGAGGTGAAGGCCGCGATGGAGGGCCTGCTCACGCCCGAAAAGAAGGAAGTCGTGCTGGGAGAGGCCGAGGTGCGGCAGACGTTCAAGATCGCCAAGATCGGCACCATCGCCGGGTGCTTCGTCCGCTCGGGCGTCATTCCCCGCACCGCACGGGTGCGCGTGATCCGCGACGGCGTGGAGGTGTACGAGGGCAGCATCGCGTCGCTCAAGCGATTCAAGGACGATGTCCGCGAGGTGCGCGAGGGCTTCGAGTGCGGCATCGGCATCGAGGGGTTCAACGACATCAAGGTCGGCGACCTGATCGAAGCGTACAAGGTCGAGGAGGTCGCGCGCTCGCTGACGCCCGCGTGAGCGCGCCCCGGGGCAGGTGAGGCATGGTAGTGGGGCTGATGACTTGGGAGCTGCACCTCGAGGGGTGCCGCTCGCTGAAGGAGAAGCGCCACGTTTTGAAGAGCCTCAAGGACCGGCTGCACAACCGCTTCAACGTCTCGGCCGCGGAGACGGCACACCACGACCTGTGGCAGCGCGCCGAGCTGACGGTCTGTGTGGTGTCGAACGAGCGGGGCCACGCCCAGAGCGTGCTCCAGGAGGCGGACCGCCTGGTGGACGGGGCGGACGGCGCCCGCATCGTGGACACGAGCACGAGCTTTCTGTGATATGACTCGACGATCCGTCCCATCCTCGCGTCCTCGCCGCCGCCCCGAGCGCGTGGCCGAGCTGATCCGGCATACCGTGGCGGAGTTCCTGACGGCCAATGTGCGGGACCCGCGCGTCGGCTTCGTGACCGTCACGGCGGTCGAAGTGTCGCGCGATCTGACCCACGCCCTGATCCGCGTGAGCGTCATGGGGACCGATGCGGAGAAGGCCCAGACGCTGGAGGGGTTGGCCAGCGTGGCGCGGTTTCTGCGCGCCCAACTGGCGCACGAGCTGCGCCTGCGCACCAGTCCCGAGCTGCGTTTCGAGCTCGACCGCGGCCTCGAGCACGCGCAGCGCATCGACGCGGTATTGAAGCAGCTCAAGGAGCCCCCGGGCTGATCGCCGGCGTGGCGCTGGTCGCGAAGCCGGATGGACCCACGTCGCACGACGTGGTCGACCAGGTGCGTCGCGCGCTCGGGCTTAGGCGGGTCGGGCACTTGGGCACGCTCGACCCGTTTGCGGCGGGGCTGCTCGTGGTCGTCGTGGGGCGCGCGACCCGGCTCGCGCCGTACGTGGCCGATTGGGCCAAGTCGTACGAGGGCGTCATCCGGTTGGGCCGCACGACCGCGACCGACGACGGCACCGGCGAGACCGCTGGCGCCTCGGACGCCTGGCAGTCGCTCGATCGTGGGCGCGTCGAGACTGCGTTCGCGCGGTTTCGGGGCACCTACGAGCAGCGGCCGCCCGCCTATTCGGCGGTGAAGGTGGAGGGCGAGCGCGCCTACCGGCGGGCGCGCCGGGGCGAGCCGGTCGCGCTCGCGGCGCGCCCGGTCGAGGTATCGGCGCTCGAGCTGACGAGCTTCGCGCCACCCGACGTCGGATTCCGCGCCACCGTGAGCGGCGGGACGTATCTCCGCAGCCTCGCCCGGGACGTCGGGGAAGAGTTGGGGTGCGGCGCGCACCTCGCGACGCTGCTGCGAACCCGGGTGGGTCCGTTCCGACTCGAGGACGCGGTGACGCCCGAGCGTCTGACCGCCGGCGACCTGCGCGACCCCGCGACGCTGGTGGCGGGGTTGCCGCGCCGGGACCTGGACGAAGCGGGGCGAGTCGCCGTGATCCACGGGCGGCCGGTGTCTGCGGGGAAGGGGGAAGGGCGAAGGGTGGCGTTGTTCGCGGACGGCCATCTGGTCGCGGTGGCCGAGCGCGAGGGAGAGGTGCTGAAGCCGCGCGTCGTGGTGGTGGACCAGTGACGGGCACGGTGGCCACCGTCGGCACGTTCGACGGCGTGCACCGCGGGCACCAAGCGGTGCTGGCGGAGATCGTGCGGCGGGCACGCGCCCGCGGGCTGGCGAGCCTGGTCGTCACCTTCGACCCGCACCCGCTCGAGGTCGTGAATCCGTCGGCCGCGCCCCGCCTGCTCACGCTCCCCGACGAGAAGCGGGAGCTCGTGGCGGAGCTGGGGCTCGATCGGGTCGAGCTCGTGCCGTTCACGACCGCGCTGGCGCGGCTCGCGCCGGAGCAATTCGTCCGGGACGTGCTGCGCGCCCAGTACGGGATGCAGGAACTGGTGCTGGGGTATGACCACGGGTTCGGGCGGGGACGGACGGGCGACGTGGACCTGGTGCGGCGCTTGGCGCGCGACGACGGCTTCGCGGTGGAGGTCGTGGACGCGGTGCGGGACGACGGGCAACCGATCTCGTCGTCGCTGATCCGCACCGCGGTCGCGCACGGGGACTTGGCGGCCGCCGAGCGCTGGCTCGGCCGGCGCTACCGGGCGACGGGCGTGGTGGAGCGCGGGGCGGGGCGGGGGCGGACGATCGGGATTCCGACGATCAACTTGGCGCCCCTCGATCCCCGCAAGCTCCTGCCCCCGGACGGTGTGTATGCAGTGTGGGTGCGACTGCCGGGGAACGGGGAAGGGGGAAGGGGAGTGCGATACGGTGGCATGATGAATCAGGGGCCGCGGCCCACCTTCGGCATCGCGGCGCGGGCCTTGGAGATCCATTTGTTCGACTTCGCCGGCGAGCTGTACGGCGAAACGGTGACCGTCGAGTGGGTGCGCCGGCTGCGGGACGTGCAGACGTTTCCGTCGCGCGAGGCGCTCGTGGAGCAGCTCGGACGCGACGCGGTCGCAGCGCGCGCCATCCTCAACCGGTAACACGCCATGCTCTTCCGAACGATTCGCTCACGCCTGCTGGTGACCGGGGCCCTGGTCGTCGGCAGCGTCTTCGCGCTCAAGCCGAGTAACACGGTCCAGCGGGTCCGCGACGCCACCACCGGGCGTATGAAGGACACGACCGTACGCCGCGTGCCGATCAACCTGGGGCTCGATCTGCAGGGCGGCATCCATTTGGCGCTCGAGGTGGACCAGAGTAAGGGCCCCGTGCCCGATTGCGCCGACGCGATCAGCCGTGCCGAGCGGGTCGTGCGCAGCCGGATCGATCAATTCGGCACCACGGAGCCCGTCGTGCAGATCGTCGGGCGCTGCCGCCTGGTCGTCGAGCTCCCGGGCGAGAAGGATCCGGCCCGCGCGAAGAGCATCATCCAGCGCACCGCCTTCCTCGAGTTCCGGATCACCGACATGCAGAACCTGTTCCGGGACGTGATCCCCGAGATCGACCGGGCGTTACGTGAGGCGGGGGTGCGGGTGCCCGGGCAGGCAGCAGCGGGAGCGGCCAACGTAGCGCAGCTGTTCGGCGCCGACACCACGAAAGCCAAGAAAGGGAAAGCGCCGGCGAAGGGCAAGGTCGCCAAGGACACAACCGATCTGAACGCGCCCGGCGCGCTCTCGTCGCTCTTGTTCCAGGGCTCGATGCCGGGCGAGTTCCTCGTCCCCGAGGAGCAGGTGCCCGTGGCGGAGAGCCTGCTCGCCCGATCCGAGGTGCGGCGGCTCATCCCGCGGGGCATCGAGCTGAAGTGGGGCACCGAGGTGGCGTCGCGGGGCGCGCGGCCGTACCGCGCGCTGTACGCCGTCCAGGACCGGCCCATCATCACCGGCGAGGAGCTCGAGAAGGCCACGGCCCGGCGCGACCAGGTGACCAACCAGTCGGTCGTGGACTTCGTGCTGTCGCGCTCCGGCGGCCGCAAGTTCGAGCGCGAGACCGGCCGCCACATCCACGACTACATGGCCATCATCCTCGACGACCGCGTGCAAGGTCAGCCGCCGATCATCAACGGTCAAATCGGCCAGCACGGCCAGATCGAGCTCGGCTCGAAGCCGCTGCAGGACGCGCAGGACCTGGCGCTGGTGCTGCGCGCCGGCGCCTTGCCGGCGCCGCTCACGATCGTCGACGAGAGCACCATCGGGCCGTCGCTCGGCCGGGACTCGATCCGGGACGGCATCCGCGCCGGGGTCGTGGGCGTCGTGCTCGTCGTGCTCATCATGGTGGTGTACTACCGCGTCTCGGGCGTGCTGGCCGTCGCGGCGCTGACCCTGTACATCGCGTTCACGCTGGCGGGACTCGCCCTGTTCGGCTCGACCCTGACCCTGCCCGGGCTCGCCGGCCTGGTGCTGTCTGTCGGCATCGCCGTCGACGCCAACGTGCTGATCTTCGAGCGCATCCGCGAGGAGCTGCAGCACGGCAAGCTGGTGCGCACCGCCGTGGACGAGGGCTTCAAGCACGCCATGAGCGCCATCATCGACTCGAATGTCAGCACGGTGCTCACGGCGGGCATCCTCTATCTGGTCGGCACGGGCCCGGTGAGGGGCTTCGCCATTACGCTGATCATCGGGATCGGCGCCTCGATGATCACCGCCATCTTCGTGGTGCGGACCTTCTACATGATCTGGCTGCAGCGCCGGCCGGACATGGCCACTCTGAGCGTTTGAGATGATCCGACTCTTCGCCAACGCTGCGTACGACTTCATTCGCTGGCGCCGCTGGGCCTACGGGCTCACCGCGGCCCTCATCATCCCGGGATTCGCGCTGTTCCTGGTGCACGGGCTGAACTACAGCATCGAGTTCACCGGGGGCACCCTCGTCCAGGTCCGGACCACCCAGGCGGTGGGCACCGAGCGGATCCGCAGCGCGCTCGATGCCGCGGGTATTCGCGACGCCGAGATCCAGCAATTCGGGGGGGCCAACGAGTACAAGGTGCAGGCGCGCCTCGGGACGACGGCGGCCACGACTGAGGTGAGCACCCAGGCGACGGCGCAGGCTGTAGATTCGGCCTTGGCGCACGGTTTAGGGCCGGACCAGTACAAGATCGTGCGCTACGAGGCCGTCGGACCCAAGGTGGGACGCGAGCTGCAGGGCAAGGCGTTCCTCGCGATCTTCTTCTCGTTCATCGTCACGCTGATCTATCTCGCCATCCGGTTCGAGTGGCGGTTCGGCCTCGCCGCCGTGCTGGCGACCCTCCACGACATTCTCACGACCATCGCGTTCGTCCGTTACCTCAACCTCGAGGTGAGCCTGGTCGTGGTGGGCGCCGTACTGACGATGGTGGGCTACTCGCTCAACGACACGATCATCATTTTCGATCGCGTGCGCGAGAACCTGCGCAAGTTTCGACGCCAGAACCTGTACGAGATCCTGAATCTGTCGATCAACGAGACGTTGCCGCGCTCGGTCCTCACCCACGGTACGACGATGGCCACGACCGTCGCGCTGGTGCTGCTGGCGGGCGAGGTGCTGCGGCCCTTCGCGCTGGTCATGACCTTCGCCATCTTCACCGGGACGTTCTCGTCCATCTACATCGCCGCCCCGCTCCTCATGTACATCGAGAAGCGCTGGCCGGGCCAGGACGCGCGCGGCGCCCGGGCGTTCCGGCCGGCGGGGACGGCGGCGCCGGAACCGCGGGCTCCCCAGCCGCAGCCCACCCGGTAGGCGCACGGCACCGCCGTGCCCCTACCGGCGCGCCCCTACTTGGTCGATGCCCACTGCCACCTGGGCGATGTGGCGTTCGACCCGGATCGTGACGCGGTGCTGGAGCGGGCTCGCCAGGCCGACGTGCGGCACGTTATCGTGATCGGCACCACGCCGGAGGACGGCGCGCGGGCCGCCGCGCTCGCCCGGGGCCGCGCCGGGCTCTCGGCTACCGCCGGCCTGCACCCCCACGATGCGGCGGCGTGGTCGGCCGACACCGCGGCCCGCCTGAAGGCGCTGCTCGGCCTACCTGAAGTGGTGGCTGTCGGTGAGACCGGCCTCGATTACCATTACGACCACTCCCCCCGCGACGCGCAGCGGCGGGCGTTCGAAGCCCAGCTGGCGCTCGCGGCCGAGCTCGGGAAGCCGGTCGTCGTGCACGCGCGGGAGGCGGATGAGGACGTCGCCGCGATGCTCGCCGGTGCCGGGGCGACGGTCGTCCTGCACTCGTTCAGCTCCGGCGCGAAGCTGTTCGAAGCGGGGATGCAGATCGGCGCGTACTTTTCGGTCTCCGGCATGATCACGTTCCAGAAGTGGAGCCCCGCGGTCCCGCTCACCGCATATCCGGCTGACCGCCTGTTAGTCGAGACGGACGCGCCCTACCTCGCCCCCGTCCCGCACCGCGGCAAGCGGAACGAGCCGGCGTTCGTGGGGCGGGTTGCGGAGGCGCTCGGCCGTGCGCTTGGGGCATCCCTCCCGGACGTGGCGCAACGGACGACGGACAACGCCCGTCGCGTGTTCGGCGCGCGGCTCGCCTCTACGCTCTTGCGCGAAGAGGATTCGTGACCACGACGGCCAAAGTCCCCACCGACAGCGCGATCGCCCAGGCCGCGAAGCTCCGTCCGGTCGCCGAGATCGCAGCCGAGCTCGGCTTCGGGGACGACGAGGTCGAGCTGTACGGCAAGTACAAGGCGAAAATCCGGCTGCACGCCCTGGCGCGCCGGCCGCCGCGGGGCCGGCTGGTGCTCGTGACCGGCATCAATCCGACGCCCGCCGGCGAGGGCAAGTCCACGGTGACGGTCGGCGTGACCCAGGCCCTGCGGAAGCTCGGCAAGAACGCCGCGCTCTGCATCCGCGAGCCGTCGCTCGGGCCCGTGTTCGGGGTGAAGGGGGGCGCGGCGGGCGGCGGCTACGCGCAGGTCGTCCCCATGGAAGACATCAATCTCCACTTCACCGGCGACTTCCACGCGATCGCGAGCGCGCACAACCTCCTGTCGGCGATGCTCGACGCGCACTTGCACCACGGCAATGTGCTGGGGCTCGACACCCGCCGCATCACGTGGCCCCGCACCATCGACATGAACGACCGCGCGCTCCGCAGCCTCATCGTCGGTCTGGGCGGGCTCAACGCCGGCCCCACGCGGGAAGAGCGCTTCGTCATCATCCCGGGCTCCGAGATCATGGCGATCATGGCGCTCGCGAGCGGCATCGAGGACCTGGAACGCCGGCTGGCGCGGATCATCGTCGGGCTCACCCCCGGGAAGACCGCGGTCCGCGCGAGCGATCTGAAGGCGCAGGGCGCGATGACCCTGCTCTTGAAGGACGCCATCAACCCCAACCTCGTGCAGACACTCGAGGGCGGCCCCGCGTTCATCCATTGCGGGCCCTTCGGCAACATCGCCCACGGCTGCAACTCCGTCGTGGCGACGCGGCTCGCGCTGGCGGTGTGCGACATCGTGCTGACCGAAGCGGGATTCGGCGCCGACCTGGGCGCCGAGAAGTTCTTCGACATCAAATGCCGCATGGCGGGATTGCATCCCGAAGCCGCCGTCGTGGTGGCGACGGTGCGGGCGTTGAAGATGCACGGCGGCGTGCCGAAGGACCGCCTCGGCGCGGCTGACCCGGCTGCGGTGCAGCGGGGTGCCGCCAACCTCCGCCGCCACATTCGCAACGTGAAGCAGTTCGGTGTGCCCGTCGTCGTCGCCCTCAACCGGTTCTTGTCCGACAGTGAGGCGGAGCTCGCCGCCGTGCGGGAGGCATGCGCCGCGGAGAGCGTGGGCGTGGAACTGTGCGAGGTGTGGGAAAAGGGTGGGGAAGGCGGGATCGCCGTTGCCGAAGCGGTGCTGCACCTGCTCGCCGCCAGAGGCGCGAAGTTCCAGCCGCTGTACGACGAGCGGCGCCCCATTCGCGAAAAGATCGAGACGATCGCCAAGGAGATCTACGGTGCCGCCGGCGTCGCCTTCGCGCCAGCCGCCGAGCGCGCGCTGGAGCAGCTCCCCGCGCTCGGCTTGGGCGAAACCCCGGTGTGCATGGCGAAGACGCAGTACTCGTTCTCGGACGATCCGGCGAAGCTCGGCGCGCCCACCGGTTTCACCCTGCAGGTGCGCGACATTCTTCCCTCCGCGGGCGCCGGATTCGTAGTCGCCCTCGCCGGCGACATCATGACGATGCCGGGCCTCTCTAAATCGCCCGCCGCGGAGCGGATCCGCGTGCACCCGGACGGCACCATCGAGGGATTGTTCTGATGAAACCGAAAGGACTGGGTATCGTGGTCACCGACGCCGCGCCGCAGGCCATCGGCCCCTACAGCCAGGCGGTTGTCGTGGACGGGACGGTCTACACGGCGGGGCAGATCGCCCTCGACCCCCAGACCGGCGACGTGGTGGGGCGGACGGCCGCCGAGCAGACCGATCGGGTGTTGAAAAACCTCGCGGCAGTGCTCCAAGCCGCGGGCTCAGGGCTTAGCATGGTCGTCAAGACGACCGTCTATCTCGCCGACATGGCCGACTTTCCCGCGATGAACGAGGTGTACGCCAAGTATTTCGGCAACCACAAGCCGGCGCGCTCCACCGTGCAGGCCGCCGGACTGCCGAAGGGAGTACGGGTCGAGATCGACGCGATCGCACGCGCAGGGTAACCCGGGGGCGGCTCGGGCCTGGTGGTCCGACTGGTCTTCAAAACCAGCTGGGGCTCGTTTGAGCCTCGGTAGGTTCGATTCCTACACGCTCCCGCCATCCGGCCCGTTGCTCTAGCAATTTGCACCGATGAACGCATATTGCGGCACGTTACCAGAAGCACCTTTTGTGCATCGCGCCGCCGCCGCAAGGCGTGGTTTTTGCCGCATTACACCGACGCTGATCTCTGCACGGGCAAACCGCCGGTGACGGCGGGGCGCAAAGCCACGGGGTCTCGGGCGCAGCAGTCGAGACAGCCCAGCTGCCAGGGTCGCGAGACGGCCCCCCGCCCTCCATGGGCGCGTGGGGCTGTATTGCAGGAAGGGTGAGCGTCATATGCAACGGCTGTACCCTCGACGAGCTGATCATCGTCATCCTCATCCTCTCGATGGTGACGACGGACTCGATTCCCTCTTGCCCGCGTTGCCTGCCGGCGTCCCCCCCGCGACATTGGTAGGGACGCCGGTGTTCCTGCTACGCCGTTCGACACGAGTGCGAAGTAGAAACACTTCGACACGGAGGGTTTGACATGAACCGCAAGGGTTTTACGCTCATTGAGTTGTTGATCGTGGTCGTGATCATCGGCATTTTGGCGGCGATCGCGATCCCGAAGTTCGCCAATACGAAAGAAAAGGCGTACCTCGCCTCGATGAAGTCCGACCTGCGTAACCTGGTGACGGCGGAAGAGGCGTACTTCGCCGATTCCGTCAAGTATTCGGCGACGATCGGCGCTGGTGGCGTGATATTCACCCAGTCGACGGGCAACACCCTGCCGACCGTCACCCTGTCGGCCGACGGTTGGACGGCGAACATCAAGAACGCCAACACGACGAAGACCTGCTCGATCTACATTGGGTCGACCGCGCTGGCGCCGGCCAACAAGGAAGGGGAGCCGAAGTGTCAGTAAGGTAGGGTCAGAAGCTGTGGCGGTGAAAACACGAGCGGCGGGGACGGGGACGTCCCCGCCGCTCGTGTTTTCACCCCAGGACTTCCCGCACTTTCCGTAGCAGCGCCTCGGCGCTGAACGGCTTCTGCAGAAACGCGAGCCCTCGCTCGAGCATCTGGTGCCGTCCGATGGCGGCGTCCGGATACCCCGACATGAACAGCACCTGCGTACCGGGACGGCGCGCGGTGAACTGCGCCGCCAACGCCCGACCGCCCAATCCCGGCATCACGATGTCGGTCAGCAGGAGATCGACGGCTTGAGTCGTCTCGGTCAGCGCGAGCGCGTCCTCCGGGCCTCGGGCTTCGAGCACGGCATACCCGTGGCGCGCCAGCACCTGCCGAGCCACGGCCCGGACGGCGTCCTCGTCCTCGACGAGGAGCACCGTCTCCGTGCCGCGGAGCGACGCGATCGGTGGCTGCGCCGGCAGTGCCGCCGCGCGCGCCACGTCCGTGCGCGGCAGGTAGATCTTGATGCTGGTCCCCAGACCGAGCTCGCTGTACACCCAGACGAAGCCGCCACTCCGCTTCACGATGCCGTATACCGTCGCCAACCCGAGGCCGGTCCGGGTATTCGCGTCCTTGGTCGTGAAGTACGGCTCGAACAGGTGCGCCTTCGTCTCAGGCGTCATCCCGGTGCCGGTATCGCTCACGGCGAGCAGCACGTACTCGCCGGGCGGCATGGGGCGCTGGTCCGCCATGTAGCTCTGGTCGAGCTCGACGTTTTGCGTTTCGATGGTGATCCGGCCACCCCCCGGCATCGCGTCGCGCGCGTTCAGCACCAGGTTGAGCAATACCTGCTCGAGCTCGCGTGGATCCGCCTGAACGGTGGCGGAGCGCGGCTCGAGCGCGCTCGCTACCGCGATCCGTTCGCCGGCCAGGCGGGCCAGCTCCCGCTCGTGCGCGCGCACCAGCGCGTTCACGTCCAGCGAGCGCGCCTCCGTCTCGGGCTGACCGCTCAAGGTGAAGAGCTGGCGGGTCAACACCGTGGCGCGGGTCACGGCGGCGCGGATCGCCTCGACTTCGCGGCGGCGGGGATCGTCAGCGGGCAGATCGCTCAGCAACAGGTCGCTGTTCCCGGCGATCGCCGTCAACACGTTGTTGAAGTCGTGCGCCACGCCGCGCGCGAACCGTGCCAGCGCCTCCATCTTATTCGCCTGGCGCAGTTGCGTTTCGGTGACCGGCGCCTGTTCGGAAGCCATGCTCAAGGCTAACAAGGAGAGTGCCGCCGCGGCACGGGCGACACTCCGGCCAGGCCTGACCGGGCCCGCCCGGTCGAATTACCCCGGCCGGTGTGCCCTGAGTCACTTTCCGGCGGGCTCGGCGGCGATACCTTGGGGCCGCGTTTCCGTCCGAATTCCGATTTCGAGAGCGGGGGGGGGAAGATGAAAGGGATGCAGTGGGGTCGTCTCCAGGTGGACGTAAACTGCCAGCTGCGCCGCGGTGCCTGGTATCGCGTGAAACAGGTGGCCTCCCTCAATGCCGTGCTCGACGTCAACCGTCAGTTGCTCGCCGTGCCGCACTATCTCATCGAAGTCATTTCCGCACCCCCCCGACGCTGGAGCGTGGTGCCGCGCCCGCAAAACGCCCGTGTGCTCCCGCACGATTGGGGCGCGGCGTATGGCGTGTGCCCGAGCTGCCGCGAGCGCGCCGCGCTGCGCGGGAGGCCCCGGACCATGGAGTGCCGGCGCTGTCGCGGGCAGTTCGAGATCGCCTGGGACGAGGCGTATCTCGCGGACTGACCCCGAGGGCTATCTTGCAGCCCTCTGATTCACGCTCATATCATCCTCAATCCCGCCGCGGGTCGCGGCGCCGGCGCCCGGACCCAGGACGCCGTGGCGCGCGAGTTCCAGCGCCAGGGTTGGGCCGTGGACGTAGCGCGCACCCAGGGCCCCGGTCACGGGACCGAGCTCGCGGCACAAGCGGCGCGCGACGGCGCCACCTGTGTCGTGGCCGTGGGTGGAGATGGCACCGTGCACGAGGTGGCGAACGGGCTCCTCCGGAACCATGCCGCCGTCTCGCTCGGCGTGGTGCCGGTGGGCAGCGGTAACGACTTCGCCAAGCTCGTGGGCCTGTATGGCCACGACGCGGTGCGCGCGGTGCAGCGGCTGGTGACGGCCCAGCCGCGACGGTTCGACGTGGGGCAGGTGCTGGGCGAGTGGTTCGTCAACAGCATGGGGCTGGGCTTCGGGCCGGAGGTCGTCCGCGTCCGCAACGCCATGCCGGGGCTCAAGGGCTTCCTCTCGTACCTCGTCCCCGTGTACCGTGCGTTCGTTGGATTCCGGGCGCCGCGGCTGGAGCTGCGCTCGACTGAGTACGCGGAGATCGGGTACATGATGATGGTGGAGGTGTGCAATGGCACCACCGCCGGAGGCAGTTATCGCGTCGCTCCCCATGCCGATCCGTCGGACGGCGAGCTCGACGTGTGTCTGGTCCGTCGGGTGTCCCTCCCGCGGTTCCTCATCGCCGTGCCTCGCGTGATGCGCGGCACCCACGCTCGCATGCGCGAGGTGGTCATGTTCCGGACCCGCGAGCTGACGATCCGCTGCCCGGACCAGCCGCTCCTCCTGCACGTGGACGGCGAGCTGCGCGAGCCGGGGGTGAGGCACTGCACCGTGCGGGTGGCGGCGCGGCGGCTGAATGTGCTGGTGGCGCGATGACGCCGACGGTTAGGCGGTTAGGCGGATGGACGGGTAGTGTAGCTGGACTCGCGATGGTTCTTCTAGCCGTCTATCCGTCTGACCGTCTATCCGCCCAAGTCCCCGACACCGCCCGGGCACCCGTCGTCACCACCGGTGCGACCGTCGTCGCTCCCGACACGGTCCACCGAATCAGACCCATGACCGCCTTCTGGCACTCGCTCCTGCTCCCCGGGTGGGGGCAAGCCGACACCGGCCGGCCGGTGAGCGGCGCGCTGTTCGTCGCCTGGGAGGGCGTCACCGCGATGATGACGCTGAAGGCCCAGCAGGAGACGCATTACCTCAAAGCTTCGGGCTCGGACAACCTCGGCGCGAAGCGCCAGGAAGTACAGGACTGGCTCGTGCTCTGGATCTTCAACCATCTGTTTTCGGGTGCCGAAGCCTTCGTCTCGGCGCACCTGCAGGATTTCCCGCGGGAGCTCGAGGTCCGGGCCATCCCCCACGGCGTCGGCATCAGTCTCCCGGTGCCTTAATCGGTGAACCCGGCGCCGCTCGGCGTATTCGACTCCGGCATCGGAGGGCTCACCGTGGCGCGCGCGCTGTTCGAGCGCCTCCCACGGGAATCGGTGATCTATTTCGGCGACACCGCGCGCGTCCCGTACGGCCCGAAGTCCCCGGACACCGTGCGCCGCTACGCCGGCGAGATCCTCGCCTACCTGCTGCAGCGCGGCGTGAAGGCCCTGGTTGTCGCGTGCAACACGATCACTGCGCAGGCGCTCGCCTACTTGCAGGAGCGCTCGCCGGTGCCGCTCGTGGGCGTCATCGAGCCCGGCGCGCGCGCGGCGGTGCAGGCGACCAAGACAGGGAAGATCGGCGTCATCGGGACCGCGGGCACGATCGCGAGCGGTGCCTACGAGCGCGCCATTCGGGCGATCCGACCGGATGCGAGCGTGCACGCCCGCGCCTGCCCGTTGCTCGTGCCGCTCGTGGAGGAGGGTTGGTTCGATCACCCCGCGACCGAGCTCATCGCCCGCGAGTACCTGGAGCCGCTGCAACGTGCCGGCGTCGAATCGCTGGTGCTCGGCTGCACGCACTACCCGCTCCTGAAGCCGCTGCTCGCGCGGGTGATGGGCCCGGGCGTGACACTCGTGGACTCCGCGGAGGAGACCGCGAAGGTCGTCGCTCGGGAGCTCGAGGCCGGGGGGCTGCTCGCGGGCGATGGACATCACGAGCACGTCTTCGTGGTGTCGGACGACGAGCCCCATTTTCGAAAAGTCGGCGCGCGGTTCCTCGGCGAGAAGCTGAAGCGGGTGGAAGTCGTCCCGTTGGGGTGAGGTCTTTGCCTGAAGTCTTTGCGTGACGTCTCAGTGAAATGTCTTCAGCTCTATGCTGTCGCGGGTAACTACCGCGTAGCGGTATCCATCCAGAAACGCCCCTGGGTTGAGATACGCCCGCCCGTTGCCGAGCTCCGCCAGGGCCGGGCGGTGGGTGTGCGCGAGGATGACGAGCTCGAGGTCGGGGCGGCGGCGCAGCAGGTCCTCCGCGTACTGCGCCTGCGCCCGCGCGGCGCGGTCCAGCACCGCCGGATCGCGCGTGCTGTCGGCGAGCGTGCCGGACAGCTGGTGCGCGATCCAGAAGCCCAGGTCGGGGTGCAGCGCGCGGAACAGGCGCACCGTGATGGGATGACGCGTGATCTGATGCATCAGCTTCGCGCTCCAGTGCTGCTCGGTCAGCCCGTCGCCGTGCGCCACGAACGCGCGCCGGCCTGCGAGCGCGATCTCCGCTTCCCCGCCGTGGAAGCCGATCCCCAGGTCCTCGGTGAGAAAATCGCCGCCCCAGCGATCGTGATTGCCGCCGACCAGCGTGATCGCGACGCCCTTGGCGCGCAGCGTCTGCAGCTTTGCCACGGTGCTGAAGTGGCGTCGCGGGATCACCGCCCTGTACTCGAACCAGAAATCGAACAGGTCGCCGTTGATGAGAAGGGCCTCGCCCAGGTCGGGGACGGCCTCGAGGAAGCGGTGGAACGCAGACTCGATCGCGGGTGGGACCTGTCCCAGATGGGCGTCGGCGACGACGAGCACGCGGGAGGGCACGGCCCCCAAGCTAGGAGCGACCCCGGAGCGCCGCAAGCGGCGATGCTGTATTTTGCGCGACGTGATCAGCACGATTACGCTGCGCGTCAATTACTCGGAAACCGATCAGATGGGCGTGGTCTATCACGCCAACTACCTCATCTGGTTCGACCGCGCCCGCACCGAGCTGATGCGCGAGACCGGCGTCACGTACCGGGAGCTGGAGCAGCAGGGCGTCTACCTCGCGGTCTCGGAAGTGAAGGTCCGCTACCGGGCCGCGGCGCGATATGACGACCTGGTACAGGTGCGGTGTTGGGTGCGCGACCTCGCGTCGCGGCGCGTGATCTTCGGCTACGCCGTGGAGCGCGCCGCCACGGCGGAGCTCCTCGCCACGGGTGAGACGGCGCTCGTGTCGCTCACGCACCAGCACACGCTCACGCGGATTCCCGACTATGTCGTCGAGCTGCTCAAGCCGGTGCCGGATCCGGTCCGCGTGTAGCGCCGGCCTGCTGCTCGTGCTGGCGGTCGCTGCGCCGTGGCGGCGCGGCGCGGCGCAGCAGCAGGATGAGGCGCTGGTGGGCCAGCTCGCCCGCCTGCTCGCGGTCGCCGACGCCCGCGTGTTCGACGCGCCGCTGTTCCGGGAGACGTTGCATCATCCCGACGCCGTGGTGCGCCGCCAGGTGGCCCTCGCAATCGGCCGGATCGGCGACCCGGCGGGGACCGACCTGCTGGTCGAGGCACTCGCGGACTCCGATCAGGCCGTCCGCGCCGCGGCGGCCTTCGGGCTGGGGCTGCTCAAAGACATGCGGGCGGTTGCGCCGCTCCTGGCGCAGGTGCGCGCAGTGCCGGCGGCGCAGCAGGGCCCGGCGCAGGCGGAGGCGGTCACCGCGATCGCCAAGATCGGCGGCGATGAGGGTGCCGGCGCGCTGCGCGCCATCTTGGGCAACGGCTTCACGCCAGGCGTGCCGACGTCGCTCGCCCAGAGCACGGCGTTGCTCGAGGCGTGGCGCCTCGGCGCCCGGGCGCCCGTGCCGTCGCTCGTCGGATTCGCCGAGGACCCGGACCCGACCGCGCGCTGGCACGCCCTGTACGCCCTCGCCCGCCTGCGCGTCGCCCGAGGCGTTCAGGCGCTCCTGCGGGCGCTCGACGACAGCACACCCGTGGTGCGCGCCGTCGCCGCTCGCGGCGTGAGTCGCACGCTCGTCGACAGCGCCCGGCTCGACCCGCAGGTCGTCGTCGGCCGCCTGCGGCCCCTCCTCGGCGACCGCGATCCGCAGGTGCGGATCAACGTCCTGCGGGCGCTCGCCACTTTTCACGACAGCGCGTTCGCCCGGCTCGCCGTTCCCCTCGCCGGCGACGCGGACGTGAACGTCGCGGTCCAGGCGGAGACGACGCTCGGCGTCCTGGGTGGGCGCGCCGCGGTCGAGGCGCTCGGCGTCCGGTTGAGCAGTGGGGTGTTCGCGCTGCGGCGGCAGGCGCTGATCGCGCTCGCGCAGGCCGACAGCGCGGCGGGCGCGACGGCCGCTGCGGCGCTCACGGGCGACGCCGAGTGGCGCTGGCGCAGCGTGGCCGCGGAGGTGTTCGGGGCGGCGCGCGACCGCCCCCGGCTCGAAGCCCTGCTCGGCGATGCCGACGGCCGCGTCGTGGCGCAGGCTCTGCAGACGCTCGCCCGCGTCGTGCCCGAGGCCGACACCACGCTCGGCCCGCGGGCGCGGGACCTGCTCGCGCACCCCGATCCCGCCGTGCGGAGCGTCGCGGCCGATCTCCTGGCGCGGCACCCGGTCACGGCCGACGTGGACCGTCTGATCCAGGCCTACACCCGGGCTGCGGGCGATCCCTTCGATGACGCGCGCCTCTCGGCCGTCGCCGCCCTCGGAGCGATCGCGCACGCGAGCGCCGAGGGGCGCCTCGCCGTCGCCGGTCGGTTTCTCGCGACCGTGCCGCGCGCCGATGACTACTTGGTGCGCCGGCTGGCGGCGGAGCGGCTCCCCGACGCCGCCGAGCGGTGGGGGCCCGCGGCGCCCATCACCACCGATCGCGGCCCGGAGGCCTACCGCGATGCCGTGCGCCGTTACCTCCTGGTGGCGCTGCGCGGCCAGCCGCCGCGGGTGACGATCGAAACCGACCGGGGCACAATGGTCGTCGAGCTCTACGCGACCGAGGCCCCGCTGACGGTCGCCGCCTTTCTCTCCCTGGTCGAGCGACGCTACTTTGACGGATCCCGCTGGCACCGGGTGGTGCCCAACTTCGTCGTACAGGACGGCGATCCGCGGGGCGATGGGTGGGGAGGGCCGGGCTTCGTGCTCCGGGACGAGGTGAATCCCGTGCGTTACGACGTGGGTACCATGGGTATGGCGCTCTCCGGGCCCGATACGGGCGGCAGTCAGTTCTTCATCACCCTGTCGCCGCAGCCGCACCTCGACGGCGGCTACACCGTGTTTGGTCGAGTGGTGACCGGGTTCAACGTGCTGGGCGCCATCGCTCAGGGCGACCGCATCCGGAGCGTGCACCGGTGAAGCCCGGCGCGGCAATTCACACGCTGAAGCGTGCGCTCGGCAGAGCACTACCCGTAAGGGTAGCGTCGTGCCGAGCACAGGCTTTAGCCTGTGGATCGGCGCTACTGTTGGTGTCGCTGCTGCTCGGCTTCCGCTCGGCGGCCGCTCAATTCGGCTACTTCGGGCAGAACAAGATCCAGTACCGCGGCTTCGACTGGCACGTGCTGCGCGGCGAGCACGTCGACCTCTACTACTACCCGGAGGAACAGGAGCTCGCGCGCGTCGCCCTCACCTACGCGGAAGAGAGCTACGGCGTACTGGAGCGGCGCTTCACCCATCACCCGCACCGCCGCATCCCGCTCATCATTTACGCTTCGCACTCCGACTTCGAGCAGACCAACGTGTTGCCCTTCGTGCCGCCGGAGGGGTTGCTCGGCGTCACCGAGTTCCTGAAGCAACGGGTGGCCCTGCCGTTCACGGGCAGCTATTTCGATTTCCGCCACACGCTGCGTCACGAGCTGGTGCACGTGTTCCAGCTGAGCCTCACGAACCAGGCGTTCGCGCGCTATCCGCGGGTGCGGCACGTGGACCCGCCGCTGTGGTGGACCGAGGGGCTCGCGGAATATTTCTCCGCCGGGGAGGACTCCCGCGATGAGATGATCCTACGCGATCTGACGGTGTCGGGACGGCTGCCGGCGCTCGGCGAGCTGGCGTACGCGGGGGGCGGGCTCGTGTACCCGCTGGGAGGCGCGATCCATCACTTCCTCGCGGCCACGTACGGCGAGTGGCGCATCAACGAGATGTACCGCGACGTGTGGAAGTACGGCTCGTTCGACGACGAGGTGCGCGCCGTGTACAGCCGAACGCTCGACCAGCTGTCCGACGAATGGCAGTACTGGATGCGGCAGCGCTACTATCCCGCCGTCGTGGCGGCGGAGCCGCTCTCGATCACCGCCCGTCTGCTCACCCGGCTCGCCATCAAGCCCGCGGTGTTCGGCTCGCCCGCTGGTCCCGACAGCGCGCGCGGCGTGCTGTACTTCTCGCCGTCCACCGGGTACACGAACATCTACGCGCAGTCGTTCGCGGGCGACGCGCCGCGCGCCGTCGTCAAAGGGGAGCGCAGCGCCGAGTTCGAGTCCTTCCATTTCTTCGAGTCGCGGATCGGCGTGTCCAGCGACGGCATCGTCGCGTTCTCGAGCAAGTACTTCGACCGCGACGCCTTGTTTCTGTGGAGCCTCGCGAAACAGCGAGTCGTCGGCCGCTATCAATTCCCCGAGCTCATCTCGATCCTGTCGCCCGCCTGGGCGCCGGATCGCCGCAGCGTCGTGTTTTCGGGGCTGGCGGTCTCCGGCTATTCCGACCTGTACCGCCTCTGGCTCGCGGACGGCCGGCTGGAGCGCCTCACCTCGGACCGGTACCAGGACCTGGATCCCACGGTGAGCCCGGATGGGCGGACCGTGGTGTTCTCATCCGACCGGACCCCGTTCGGTCCAGGTGGAGCGCGCAACCTCTTCACGCTCGACTTCGCCTCGGGGACGATCAGCTACCTCACCTACGGCGATTGGCGCGACGACCAGCCCCGCAGCGCGCCCGACGGCCGCATCTTCTTCGCGTCGGACCGCGACGGCACCTACCAGATCTATTCCGTGAACGCGACCGGGGTGGGACGCCGCGAGACGAACACGCTCAACGGCGCGTTCGACCCGGAGTGGGTGGACGCCGATCACGGCCTCGTGTTCGGTGGGTTCGCCGATCTGAGCTACAACATCTACGTGGCGCACCCCGTCTCGGACAGCGCCGCCCGCGCGGTGGCGCTCGCCGCGGACCGGGGGGCGCCGGAGTGGACGTGGCCCGAGCTCGCGAGCCCGCAGTACGCCCGCGCCAATGCGGCTCCGTACGAGCGCAAGTTCAGTCTCGACTTCGCGGCGGGAGACGCCGTGGTGGCGCCGGGCGTCGGGTCGGCCCAGGGCGCCGTCTTCGTCTTCAGCGACCTGCTGAGCGACCATCAGTTGTACCTGCTCCTGTCCTCGTTCTCGGGGTCGGGCTTCGGCAACCTGCTCGACAATTTCAGCGGCACCGCCTTCTACCTGAACCAGTCCCACCGCGTCAACTGGGGAGTCGGCGCGTTCCGGCTGCGCGGTCTGTTCTACGAGGGGGACTTCAGCACCTTGTATGACGAGACATCCGGCGGCGTGTTCGGGGAAATCCGCTATCCGCTGTCCCGCTTCACGCGCATCGAAGCGGAGTACCGCATCGAGCACTCGAACCGGTTCGACATCACCCGACCGGATCTGATCGACAACGGTCCGACCGAGTTCCACCGGGTGGGCTGGCTCGCGTCCAACTACGTGAGCTACGTGCGGGACAACACCCTCTGGCTCCCTACCGGACCGATCGACGGGATGCGGATGAACCTCACCGGCGGCTTGGTGAACGACATCAGTCACGGCCGGTTCGACACATGGGTCCTCACGGGGGATTACCGCCGCTACCTGCGCACGTCGCTGCGGAGCGCGATCGCCGTCCGCCTGCTGGGCTACTACGCCGGCGGCGAGCGCCCCCGCCGGGTCAACATCGGCGGCTCGTGGGGGCTGCGCGGCTACCCCCGGTACGGCTACGTGGCGGGTACGCGCGCCTGGCTCCTCAACTCAGAGTGGCGCTTCCCGATCACCGACTTCCTCTCAATCGGTTTCCCGTTCGGCGTGGCGCGGTTCCCCGGCGTGCAGGGCGCGTTGTTCTGCGATCTGGGGAGCGCCAACACGGCGACCTCGCTCGACCGCGGCACGCTCGGCAGCACGGGGCTCGGGCTCCGCATGTCGCTCGGGGCGCCGCTGGTGCTACGGCTCGATCTGGGGTACCGGTTTCACGCCGGCGACATCTCCGGCTACGCGCTTCCGTCGGGGAGCCGCGGCTCGCGCTTCGTCGACTTCTTCTTCGGGTTTAACTATTGAGCCGGCAACGCGTTTCGCTTGACCGGCGGGTGACGCTCTCCTACATTGGCGCCTGTTGGCTGCTCGCCGGCTGTCCGGGAAAGCCGGCGCCGCTCGTCCCGATGCCGCTCGCCCCGGCCGATCCTGCCGCCGCCGCGGCATGGGCCCGCGCCACGCTCCCCGGACGCGACACCGCGATCCGGTTCCGCTGGAAATACCAGGACGCGGACCGGCGCTGGGGGGGCCGTGGTCAGGCTCGCATCGCGCCGCCGGACTCGCTGCGGTTCGACTACGTGGGACCGCTCGGGTTGGGCGCCGGCGCGGCCGTGGTGGTGGGGGATTCGGTGCGGTGGGCCGACCCGGAGCGGAACTTCCGCTCCCTCGTGCCGGCCGTGCGGATGCTGTGGGCGGGTTTCGGCATCGTGCGGCCACCTGCGGGTGGTGCGGTCCTTGGTCTGAGTGACGCGGCGGGCGACTCGCGCCGCCAGATCTGGCGTTTCGTCGACGGCTCGGACACGCTCGACTACGTGGTTCTGGAAGGCGCGGGTCGTGTGCTGCAAGCGGAGTGGCGGCAGGCGGGGAAGATGCTGGCCCGCAGCACCACGCAGTTCGACGGGCGCGGTCTGCCGGCGAGCGCCCGACTCGATTTCCCGGAGGGCCCGGCCCGTTTTGAGCTCTCGGTGGTTGCGGTCGACACTGCGGCGGTCATCGATCCGGCGCTGTGGCGCCGCCGCCGGTAGCGCCAGCGGGCTGGCGCTCGCCGCCTGTCTCTACGGTTTCGCCGGCGGCGGCTTGCCCAACATCAAGACCGTTGCCATCCTGCCGTTCGACAACCAGACGCCGGAGCCGGCCTTGACCAAGGAGGTCAACGACGCCGTGCTCGAGGCCTTCCAGGGGCGGCTCGGCTTGCGCCCGGCGGCGGAGGCCAACGCCGACGCCGTCGTGCGGGGGCGTGTGGTGCGCTATGAGTCCGACGTCCCGCTGTCGTTCCAGCCCGGCCAGCGGCCCGACGTGACCCGGCGGCAGGTGCAAATCACCGTCGACGTCGAGCTGTTCGATCAGCGCGACAGCAAGACGCTGTGGCAGAAGCAGGGCCTCACCGTGGTGGGCGAATACCCGCCACCCCAAGAGGCAGCCGGCCGCAAGGTCGCGTTGCAGAAGCTCGTCAACGACCTGGTCGAAGGCGCGCAATCCCAATGGTGAGCGGCCTGCCGGCATCGCGGCCCCTGGGCCGGCGCGGCGCGAGCTCGACCGGGTGCCTCTTCTCGCTGTTGCTCTTCGTCGCCGTGCTGTACTACGGCGTGAACATCGGCGAGGTGTACTTCCGGTACTATCGCCTGCTGGATGAGATGCAGACGCAGGCGCAGCTCGCCGCCGCGCTGGACGACGGGACGATCCGGCGCCGCATTCAGGCGACGGCACAGGACATCGGCCTCTCGGAGCAGGCGCAGAGCATCAGGATCATCCGCCGCGCGTCGCCGCGCGAAATCGTGATCGAGGCGGAGTACTCGGAGACTATCCACCTCCCGCTCTTCACCCACACCTTCACCTTCCATCCCAAGGCGACCCAGCCGCTGTAGCTCCCCTGAACACTGCCGCCAAGCTCCGCACCCCCGAGGAGGCCGCCGCGTGGCGGCAGCGCCAGCGCGGTCCCGTCGTGTTCACGAACGGCGTGTTCGACCTGCTGCACGTCGGGCACGTGAGCCTGCTGGAAGCGGCCCGCGCCGAGGGCGCGGCACTCGTCGTCGGTGTCAACAGCGACGCCTCCGTGCGCCGGCTCGGGAAAGGCGGCGACCGCCCGATCGTGCCCGGCGCGGACCGCGCCCGATTGCTCGCGGCGCTCGCCTGCGTCGACTGTGTCGTGCTGTTCGACGCCGACACTCCCCGGGCACTCATCACCGAGCTGCGGCCGGACGTGCTCGTCAAGGGTGCGGACTACGCCCGGGACGACATCGTCGGGGCCACCGAGGTGGCAGGCTGGGGCGGGCGCGTCGTGCGGGTGGCGCTCGTACCGGGGTACTCGACCAGCGAGCTCCTGGGACGGCTGCGGCGGGACGCGAGGCGATGAAGCTCTTGATCGGAACCCGCAACGACGGCAAGGCCCGGGAGATCCGCGACATCTTCGCCGCGCTCCCGTTTCAACTCGTCTTTCCGGCGGATCAGTTCCTCGAGCGGCTGCCGGAAGAGCAGGACCTGGAGCGAGGCTCGAGCTTCTCCGAGAACGCCGTGGCCAAGGCGCGCTATTTCGCGGCGCGCAGTCACTTCCCGACGCTCGGCGAAGACTCGGGGCTCGAAGTGGACGCGCTCGACGGAGCCCCGGGCGTCTTCTCCGCCCGGTGGGCCCTGATGCACGGGAGAGAGGTCACCGGGCAGGGGGAAGGGGCGCTCGACGCCCAGAACAATGCGCTGCTACTCGAGCGCCTCGCCCTAGTGCCCGACGAGCAGCGCACGGCGCGCTTCCGTTGTGTCGTGGCGTACGTCGAGACCGCGACCGCCAAGCCCGAGCTCGTCGAGGCGACGTGCGAGGGCAGCATCCTCGCGGCGCCCCGCGGCGGCGGCGGCTTCGGCTATGACCCGCTGTTCCTGTCCACCGATCTCGGCATCAGCTTCGCCGAAGCGGGGCTCGCGGCCAAGCAGCGGGTCTCGCATCGCGGACGCGCCATCCGTGCCCTGATCGAGGTGCTCGTGCGCCGCAGCAAATGAGGAGGGGTCGCCCGTGACCGTATCCACTCTGCTCGTCGTCCTCGTCGTGCAGCGCGCCGCGGCGGGCGCGTCGGAGGACCAATGGCCCATGCCCGCCAAGGACTACGCCGCCACACGCTACAGCGCCCTGGCGCAGATCACCGTGGGAAACGCCAAAGGGCTCCGCGCGGTGTGGAGCTTCTCCACCGGCGTCCTCGCGGGGCATGAGGGACAACCGTTGGTCGTGCACCAGACGATGTACGTCGTCACCCCCTACCCGAACGTCCTCTACGCGTTCGACCTCTCGCAGGAGGGCTACCCGCTGAAATGGAAGTACCGCCCGAACGTCGACCCGGCGGCGATCGGTATGGCGTGCTGCGACGTCGTGAACCGCGGGGCGTTCTTCGCGAGCGACCGAATCGTCTACAACCTGCTCGACGGGCATACGGTGGCGATCGCTGCCGCCACGGGTCGGGAGATCTGGAATACCAAGGTCGCCGACGTGCGGCAGGGCGAGACGACCCCGATGGCGCCCCTCGTCGTCGGCGACCGGGTCATCGTGGGGACCGCCGGCGGCGAGTACGGCGTGCGCGGCTGGGTGAAGGGGCTCGACTTGGCGACCGGCCGCGTCGTCTGGACGGCCTACAATGCCGGCCCCGACGCCGAGATCCTGGCGCGGCCCGAGACGTTCCGCCCGTTTTATGACAAAGCCTCTGGGCTAGGGCAGACCACCTGGCCGCCGGATGGGTGGAAGCACGGCGGCGCGCCCGTCTGGGGATGGCTCTCCTACGATGCGGCGTTGGACCTCTTCTACTACGGCACCGGTAACCCGGCGCCGTACAACGCCGACCAGCGCTTGGGGGACAACAAGTGGGCGACGAGCGTCCTGGCGCGCCGCCCCGGCGACGGCACCCTGGTGTGGGCGTATCAGTTCACGCCGGCCGACAACTGGGACTATGATGCCGTGCAGGAGATGATTCTCGCGGAGCTGACCGTCCGGGGCCGCCGCCGCCGGGTGCTGGTGCACTTCGACAAGAACGGCTTCGCCTACACGATCGATCGCGCCACGGGAGAGGTCCTGGTGGCGCAGCCGTACGTGGCCGTGAATTGGGCGAAGCGAGTCGATCTCACGACCGGCCGCCCCGAGGTGGACTCGACGAAGCTCACGGGCGCGTCCCGCGGCAGCGTGAAGGACATCTGCCCGACGCTCGAAGGTGGCAAGAACCAGCAGCCCGCCGCGTACTCGCCGCGCACCGGTCTGTTCTACGTTCCCACGAACAACATGTGCATGGATTATCAGACCACGCCCGTCACGTATCTCGCCGGGACGCCGTTCATCGGCCTCAACGCCCCGTACAAGCCCGGCCCCGGCGGCAACCTGGGCGCCGTGATCGCGTGGGACGCGGGGCTCGGGAAGAAGGTCTGGGAGATCAAGGAGAAGTACCCGGTCTGGAGCGGCGCGCTCGCTACCGCCGGCGGCGTGGTGTTCTACGGGACGCTGGACGGCTGGTTCAAAGCAGTGGACGCAACAACCGGCAGCGGCTTGTGGAAGTTCAAGGTCGGGTCCGGCGTCGTGGGCAACCCGATCACGTTCACGGGCGCCGACGGCAAGCAGTACGTGGCGGTCTACGCGGGGCTGGGCGGGGATTGGGCCCTGTTGGCCGGCGACGTCCGCTCCGACGATCCCGCGGACGTGCGCCCGCCGGCGAGCTTCATGCCGGACCTGGCGCGGCACACCAGCCTGGGAGGGATTGTATGGCTATTCGCGCTGTAGCCGCGGCCCCCCTGATCGCCCTGCTCGTGACGGCGGGGCAGCAGGCCATCCCGCCCGCGGTGCGCTACGAGCAGCACGTGTTTGCCGGCGGAGCGGTGCCGCCGGCCGGGACGCTCGAAAACCCGTTCACGGGCGATCGGCGATCGGCGGCGGACGGGGAGAAGCTCTTCAGCGCCTTCAACTGTGACGGCTGTCATTCCCTGGGCGCCACGGGGGGGCAGGGGCCGAGCCTCGCCGACGGGCGCTGGCGCTATGGCGGCGCCGACGGCGCGATCTTTCACTCGATCTATTACGGTCGGCCGCGCGGCATGCCGGCGTTTGGGGGCGTGCTGCCGCCCGACGCGATCTGGAAGCTCGTGACCTACCTGCAGGGTCTCGAGCCCGCGGCGGACCCGTCCACGACGTCGTGGTGACGCCGCGCACGGGGCGCTGGGGTGCCGGGTGTTTCGAGGAGTCTAGGGATGCGGTAACTTGGTTCGGGGAACGGGGCGTGGCGGGACGACGTGGATGGCCGAGGCCGCTCTGAATCGCAGCGAGGGAGGCCGATGATGACACTACCTTGTACGCAACGGGACGGTCTGCCGCACGCGGTGTTCCTCAGGCGCCTCGCGGGGGCCCGCTCGGCGACGTCGGGCGACGCACGGCTCGGCAACGGGGCGTTTCTTGCGCTCCGTCTCGTCGACCTGCTCGGCCCCGGGCGCGGGCCGGCGCATGCCGACGTGTTTCGCTACCAGCACGCGGCCACCGAGCGCGTATGCCGCGAGCTCCCCGGTGACCGCACGGAGGCGAGCCATCTCACGGGCCTGGTCCGGGCCGTGGCCGACGCATTCCAGGTGCACGATGCGCGCATCGTGGTGCCCGCGCTGCTCGCCTACGCGCACTATCTCGAGAACGAGCTGCGTCTCGAAGAGGCGCTCGATGTCCTGGCGTCCCTGCTCTGTGTCGCGGATGAACGACTGGGACAGTCGGACGCCATCGCGGCGCACCTGCGAGTCGGTCGCGTGAACCGAAAGTTGAACCGGTTTGCCGAGGCGGATGCGGCGTACAACGTCGCCGGAGAGTTGGCTACAACGGTGGCCGACATCCACGGAGCTTTCCTGAGCAGAGTGGGGCGCGCCATCTCGGTTCAAGCGCGGGGGAATCTGGCGGCCGCCGAGCAGTCGTTCCGCGAGATTGCGGCGGAAGCCCAGGGAGTTGAGGAACAGGAAATTCAAGCGCATGCGGAGCACGCCCTGGGGACGACCCTCCTCCTTCGCGGACAAGTTGCCGAAGCAATCGTCCATGTCTGGCGCGCATTCGAGTTCTATGATGACGAAGCGTCGCGCTTGCGAACGCTAAACGATTTGGGGGTCATGTTGCTCGCGTTGGGACGCGTGCACGACGCGGAATGCGCGCTGAGCGAGGTCGTGCGCCGCGGAGGAGCGCGGGACAACGTGAGCAATGCCTTGATCGAGTTGATGCACTGCGCGTCGTATCGCAGAGACCGCGTGGGATTCGAGCGCCGCCGAGGGGAGTGCGAGTCGCGAGCCGTGGAAATGCCCCCCAACATTCTCGCCGATTTTTATTTAAAGGCTGGTATCGGCAGCGCGCGATTCGGCAACATACGCAAGGGGCAGGAGCAGTTGAGCAACGCCCTGGGCGTCGCGGTGAAGAGCGGCCTGAACGAATTGGTGTTCCGCGTCGAGCGCATCATGGCCGGACTCCGCGACTGTGCGACCGAATGCGCAACCATTCAGCGTACGGGCGCGGAGCCGGCCGTCTCGACCGAGGCGCTTCGCGGGGTGTCCGCCTCCCTCGCGAGACTAGAAGACGCGTTTAGTGGCAGACGTTAGGGTTGCTCACGTCGCACGTGAGCGGCTGCGGCGCGGTGGAATCGGCACACGCCGAGGCGACGAGCGCGAACGACACGATGAGCAGTGCGAGCAGGGTACGGGTTGGGCGCAACATACGACCTCCAAGGGTTGAGTTACGGAGTGTACTGCGGGCGACATGCTAAGCTCGGCTCTCGATCCGATGTTTTTTAGGGCGTTTTCGCGGCATCGTGGGGTGGTTTTGCGACATTTATGCTGGTTCTAGCCGCCGTCTCCGGGATTCAGTTTCACAAGCTGCGCCGCGCCGCCGCGGCGCGGTTCGCCGTGGTGCACGCGTCGACCTGGGATGCGGTGCTGGCCGCGATCCGCGGCCGCCCCGTGGAGCTGGCGGTGGTGGACCCGTTGTTGACGGGAACGGCGAGCGACCGGGAGATCGAGCGGCTGCGAGTCCTGTTTCCGTCGCTGCCGCTCATCCTCTATACCAGCCTCACCCCGCAGACGGCTGCGGTGCTGCTCGCGCTCGGCCAACGCGGCATCCGGCACGTGGTGTTCTCCCGCTACGACGATCACCCGCTGCATCTCCGCCATGTCTTGACGCAGGAAGAGTCGCGCTCCGCGTCCCAACAATTGCTCGATCAGTTCGCCTGGGCCCTCTCGCCGCTGCCGAGCGAGTTGCGCTGGGTGCTCGAAGAAGTGCTGCGCTCGCCCGCGGAGGTCCAAACCGTCCAGCAGGTGGCGGCGCGCGCCCGCGTGGATCGGCGCACCTTCGAGCGCTGGTTCATGCGCGTGGGACTGCCGTCGCCCCGGCATTTCCTCGCTGCCGCGCGCGTGCTCTACGCGCATCGCCTGCTCCAGGATCCCGGGTTCACGATCGAAGACGTTGCGATGCGTCTCGGCTACGCGCAAACCAAGACGCTGCAGCTGCACGCCCGCACCTATCTGGGACTCACCGCCGGTGAGATGCGCCTCACCCTCGCCCCCGAGGAGGCGCTCGAGCGAGTCGTGCACGACTTCTTCCCGACCCGTCAAGCGCAGGTTTCCGTCTCGTGAGCGAGCCTCAGCGCACGGTGCTGATCGTCGACGACGAAGCGCCGCTGCGTCGGGTCCTCGAGCGCGCGCTCGAGCGGGAAGGATATCGGGTGCTCGCCGCCGGCAGCGCCGAAACGGCCTACGAGCTGCTCGCCGCGGGCCCGGCGGACGCGATACTGCTCGACATCCGGCTCCCCACCATGTCGGGGCTCGCGCTGTTTCTCGCCATCGTCAACCGCTGGCCCGCTCTGGCGGGGCGCATCGCCATCATGACTGGCGATGCGGAGGCCGACGAAGTGCGCACCTGGATCGAGCGCAACCCATGCGCCCTGTTGCGGAAGCCGTTCAACCTGCGCCAGATCTTCGATTGGCTGGCCGCCGTGCTGGAAGCCCCGGGCCGCGAGAGTGGCAACGGCTGACGCGGCGCGACCGTCGCTCGTAGCGTTGTCTCCTGTTCCCTCTTACCTTGCACTCCTTGTCCGTCTATGCGTCTGTCCGTCTACCCGTCTAGCATTTCGGGGCGTAGCGCAGTCCGGTAGCGCGTCTGGTTTGGGACCAGAAGGTCCCGGGTTCGAATCCCGGCGCCCCGACCTCTTGAGGATCAGCCCCGCAACGATCGCTTGCGGGGCTTCTTCTTTGTTGTCCTCGATGTTACCACTCCGGTCAGGAGTGTCCGCTGCTACCGGTCCCAACCTCGCTTCGGAGAAAACAGATGAAGCAGCTACTGACGGCGCTGTCGCTTGCGGTGTGTGCGCGCGCCCTGGTCGCCCAGGGTGCGCCACCCCAGGTTGCCCCCGACCAGCCGTATGTCATGGAGTACTACTACAAAGTGCAGTGGGGACACCAGCAGGAGTTTTTGCAGCTATTCCTCAAGAACCACTACCCCCTGCTGAAGCGGAGCGTGGAGAGCGGCCGCATGGTGTCTGTGAAAATTGAAACGCCGGCGAACCACATGACCGAAGACGCACGCTGGGATTATCGCGTCACCATCCGATTCAAAAACTCGACGCTGGCGACCACCGCCAACCCTCAGGAAGAATCCTGGATCAGTCAGCTCTGGCCCGACCAGGCCGGCTACAAACACGAGGAGCAGCGCCGGTTCGAGATCCTGCTCGCGCACTGGGATCTGCCGGTCACGGATATCACACCGGCCAGGCAATAGTCCGGTCGGTCGGCGACGACAGCGTCGTCCCGTCCGCCCGCTGGGGAAACCACCGATCGGCGAGCCGCGTCCCGTAACGGATGAGCGGCGCTTCCAGTGTGTGGTACAGCAATACCGGCAGGCTGACGAGCAGCACGAGGAACACCGCCCATCGTCCTGCCAGCGGGAGCGCGCCGAGCCGGACGAACGCCAACCACAGCGCGAAGACGTGTGTCAGATAAGTCCCGTAGGAATACTTGGCCAGCTCGTGCGCCGCACCGCGCACCCAGGTGTGGCGCAGCTCCCGGAAGTGAGGCAGGGCTAGGCCCGCGAGCAGGCACAGCACCCACCCGTGATCGTAGGGCCGTGAAAACCGGTACGCCGCCCACAGCGCCCCCAGAAACACGGGCCATGTCCAGGACGGCCAGCTCCGCCGCGTGGTACCCGTCAGGTGGTACGCGATGATACCGGGAAGGAACGTGGGCACGAACTGGCCGAGGTCGAGGCGATCGCTGATCAGCGGTTGCACCAGCGCGAGCCCCAGCGCCGCAACCCACAGCCCGAGCAACGGTCGCACCGATGTCGTGCGGTGAGCCAGCAGAAACAGGAACGGGAGCAGCACGTACATCTGCATCTCGAGCGGCAGGCTCCAGAGCTGTCCGGCGATGGACGGGGTGTACGTCAGGTTCTGCACCAATAGGAGATTGGCGAGCAGCCCCCGAACTCCCAGGTCGACGTAGTGGATGCTCCAGACGCCGATGTCTGCAGCCGGAATCTTGAAGGTGAAGACCGTCAGTACGAGTAGGATGCTGAGGGGATAGATTCGGAAGCAGCGCCGCACGAGGAAGTGGCCGAGCAGGTCGCTCCATCGCTCTCCTCGGTATCGTCGCGCCAGCGACTGCGTCAGCACGAGACTCGTGTGCACGAAGAAGAGCAGCACGGCGAACCGCCCCATACGCAACAGCGGGCTGCCCGGGGGGATGACGCCGAGGAACCCCAGGAGATGCACGGAGACGACGGCGATCAACGCGATCGCCCGCAACAGGTCGAGATTCGCCGAATCGCGTTCGCGGCGCATTTGGGCGCCCACGCTGCGACCGGCGGACAAGACCGGCGAACGTCGCGGCGCGGCTCTAACCTGTTCAGTTCGTGCAGTCACCGCTCCCCCGGTTACGGATGTGCCGCTGTGACTTAGCGAGTTCCGTGCCAAGGGGTTAGCGGCAGGCACGCATCCCTCACCTGAGGCGTGTCCACCGACGCGACCGCGCGACATCAACCGGCGCGCCTCAGGAGGCGGGAACCGCGCCGCGCGGAATCGGGTTTCCTATGGTTGCAACGCAACGAAGGACGGTGCACATGCGCACGAGAATCAATCGCCGGGCGCCGCAGCGAACGGGGCGACGCGGATGCAAGCATCCGGTGCGGTATGAGACGGACTGGCTGGGTCGAACCTACGCGGGATGTCCGCTCTGCGGACGTTGGACGCGCCTGAAAACGGTAGTGCCACGGCCCGACGGGAAGCGGCTCGCCGCCTGATGCCCCGATGTGCAGATAGCGGGCGGGTCAGGGCCTGTTCGTCGTCGATCCAATCCGCGCCTCCCACAGGGCGGCGGGACCGTCACCCTCGACGTCTTCTTCGCAAAGAACGAGGCCAGCCTCTTCATCGGCCAGCCGTACGTCAGTGCCAAAGCCACCGTGTCGGGCGTGCAGACAGATACCCTGCTGCCACTGGCGACGCGGTCGGTGAACGACACCGTGTTCAGTAGACCCGACGTGTGGGTGGGTGTTCGCGCCCGCTTCGCGACCGATCCCGGCCCGGACCTGGTCGGCCGGCTAGCGGTGACCGTGCTGCAGCTGCGGGTCGTAATGCACGACCGAGGCTTCTGAGTCCCAAGCCGATTATTCTCCATACGGTATCCAGATGTTCTTGACCTGAGTCGCCTGTCTCAGGAATTCCCGCCCTTCGCCTTGCTGGCTGTCGCGCCAATCTCTCGCTTCCCACTCGGCCCACGTCCGCTTCATGTTGCCGGCCGAGGCGCGCTCGACCTCCGTCGCCCCGGCCCGCTCTCCGAAGTACCAGACCGCGTCCACATCATCGTGCTCGGCGAGCACCTTCGCGAGCGCGTCCTTCGCGCCCGTCACGATGTTGACGACGCCGCTCGGCACGTCGGAGGCTTCGAGCACGCTCCAGAACTCGGTCGCCGCGAGCGGGTGGGCCTCCGACGGGATCGCGATCACGGTGTTCCCGGTCGCGATCGCGGGCGCCACCAGCGATACGAAGCCGAGCAGCGGACACTCTTCCGGGCAGGCGAGTCCCAGCACACCGATCGGCTCGTTCATCGCGAGCGTCACGCCGCGGATCGGCACGTGGTGGACCGCGCCGTCGTACTTGTCCGCCCAGGCCGCGTAGCTGAACAGACGCGACAGCGTCGCGTCCACCTCGTGGCGGGCGTCGGCGCCGCTCGCGCCGGTCAGGGCCGCGATGTGGCCGGCGAACTCGTCCGCGCGTACCGCCAGGTTCTCGGCGATGTAGTACAGAATCTGGCCGCGATTGTGACCGCTCGTGTGCGCCCACCCGGCGGCCGCGTGCGCCGCCTCGACCGCGTCGCGGATGTCTTTGCGATTCCCTTCGCCCACGTCGCCGAGGGGACGACCGCCCGCTCCGATGATGTGACGCGCGTAGGGCGCGTCGGGCCGGGTCTGCTTGCCTCCGATGAACATCTTGTACGTGCGATCAATTGCCGGGAGAGGGGAGACGAGAGATGTCCCTTTCGCTGGCCGGGAACGCGTGCGGTGCGGCGCGCCTTTCTCCCTTCTCCCTTCTCCTTTCTCCCATTCAGGCTTCACGTACTCCCACATCCCCTCCCGTCCGCCCTCGCGCCCGAACCCGGACTCGCGGTACCCGCCGAACCCGGAGGCGGCGTCGAACAGGTTCGTGCAATTGATCCACACCACGCCCGCTTTGACCTTCGGCGCAACGTCGAGCGCCAGGTTGATATTCTCGGTCCAGACGCTCGCCGCGAGTCCGTAGGGGGTGTTGTTCGCGAGCTCGACCGCCTCGGCGGGGGTACGAAACGTCATCGTGACGAGCACGGGCCCGAAGATCTCGACCTGGGCGATCGTCGCGGCGGGCGCGACGTTCGTGAACAGGGTAGGCGGGTAGAAGTACCCCTCCGTAGGACACGCCCACGACGGCTGCCACATCGTGGCGCCTTCCGCGACGCCGGTGGAGACGAGCTCGCGGATGCGCTCGAGCTGTACCGGCGCCACGATCGCCCCCATGTCGATCGCCTTGTCGAGCGGCGGGCCGACCCGCAGCTTTTCCATCCGCGCGCGCAGCTTCGCGACCAGCTGCTCCGCGATGCCTTCGTGTGCCAACAGCCGCGACCCCGCGCAGCACACCTGTCCTTGGTTGAACCAGATCGCGTCCACCACGCCCTCGACGACGCTGTCCACGTCGGCGTCGTCGAACACGATGAACGGACTCTTGCCGCCGAGCTCGAGCGACAGCTTCTTCCCCGACCCGGCGGTCGCCTTGCGGATGATGCGTCCGACGTCCGTCGACCCCGTGAAGGCGATCTTGTCGACGGCGGGGTGCGCGACGAGCAGCTCACCGGTGCGGCCGTCGCCGGTGACGATGTTCAGCACGCCGGGCGGGAGCCCTGCGTCGTGCGCGATCTCGGCGAAGCACAGCGCGGTGAGCGGCGTAAACTCCGCGGGTTTGAGCACCACCGTGTTCCCCGCGGCGAGCGCGGGCGCGATCTTCCAGGCGAGCATCAGTAGCGGGAAGTTCCAGGGGATGATCTGCCCGACGACACCCACGGGGCCGTGGCCCCCGAACTCGGGGCTGGCGAGCTGCGCCCACCCCGCGTGATGGTAGAAGTGTCGGGCGACGAGCGGGATGTCGAGATCGCGCGTCTCGCGGATCGACTTGCCGTTGTCGAGACTTTCGAGCACCGCGAGCAGCCGCGCCTGCTTCTGCACGGCGCGCGCCAACGCGTAGAGATGCCGCGCACGGCCATGCCCGGACAACGCGGCCCACGGGCCGAATGCCTGGCGCGCCGCGGCCACCGCGGCATCCACGTCCGCCGGGCCCGCTTGGGTGACGCGCGCCAGCCGCTCCGCAGTCGCGGGGTTGATCACGTCGAACAGCTCGCCGCTCTCGGCCCTGGCCCAGCGCCCGTCCACGAACACACCGAATTCACCGCCGTGCTGGGCGATCCACTCCCGCGCCTGCTTATCGCTCTCCGGCGCGGGCCCGTAGGCCATCGTCTCGAAGATCTCGGAGACGGTCGTCATACCATCGGGTGGCGGTGGGCCGCCGAGTAGCGCCCGGTGACGAAGTGCTCGAGCTGGCGCTCGATGTCGGTGAGTAGGGTCGAGGCGCCGAGGCGGAACAGGTCCGCCTTGAGCCAACGGTCGCCCAGCTCCTCCTTCATCAGGATGAGCCACTGCAGGGCCGTCTTGGCGCTGCGAATCCCGCCGGCGGGCTTGAAGCCGACCGCGTGGCCAGTGCGCTCGTGGTAGTCGCGAATCATCCGGGTCATGACGACGCCGACCGGCAGGGTCGCGTTCACCGCTTCCTTGCCGGTGGACGTCTTGATGAAATCGGCACCCGCCATCATCGTCACCTGGCTGGCGCGCGCCACGTTGGCGAGCGTCGCCAGGTCCCCGGTGCCGAGGATCACCTTCATGTGCGCGGTGCCGCACGCGTCGCGGAAGGCGCGGACTTCGTCGTACACCGCTTCCCAGTCGCCCGCCAGCGCGTGGGCGCGCGTGATGACCACGTCGATCTCGCTCGCCCCGGCCGCCACCGAGGCCTTGATCTCCTCGATCCGCTGGGGCAGGGGGTTGAGCCCGGCCGGAAAACCGGTCGACACGGCCGCGACGGGGATCCCCGAGCCCTCGAGCGCTTGGACCGCGACGGGAACGAACGCGTGGTACACGCACACCGCGCCGACCCTGATCCCCAAGGCAGTGGCGCCCAGCGCCTCGAGCAGGTCCCGGCGCACCGGCTCCTTCGCCTTGCCGCACAGCCGTCGCACGTTGGTCGCAGTGTCGTCGCCCTGCAGGGTGGTCAGATCGATGCAGGTGATCGAACGCAGCAGCCACGCGGCTTGCCACTGGCGCTTGACGGTGCGGCGGGTGGGGAGGGTGGCGGCGCGGCGCTCGACCGCGCTCCGGTTCACGCGCAGCGCGCGCACCAAGTCGAGGTCGAGGGGCATACCGGGGTTGCGCACCTCGCGCGGGTGGACGCGCAACGCCCGCTCGACCGGGCTGGGCGGCGCGGTCGCTGCACGCGGCTCGACCGGGACCTCGTACCTGCGTTTGGTTTCCATTTCCCGCATAGAATCTAAGCCGTGGATTTCCCGGCGAAATACGGCGGCAGGAGCCTGGGCTTGCTAGATTATTGCGCGTCTGTGCGTCTGTGCGTCTAGCCTTTAGGCGCCCGTAGCTCAGGTGGATAGAGCAGCAGCCTTCTAAACGCACCCGGCCGGCGGTGGTCGACGCCGGCCGTCGTGTTTTCAACGAGTTAGCTGTGCTGATCGCGGATCGGCAACGGCCAGCGACGCCGGTGTTGGCACTGTTTGTGGCACTGTTCGCGCTACGGCAACGGCACCGAAACAGTCTTGAGCTCGTCGCCCTTTGCGAGCGCGATGTCGGCGACGGCGCGGCCATCCTTCAACGAAGGTGTGACGCTGAGTGCGCGAAAGCCAGCGTTGTCTCGTAGGGCCTGCTCCACCGCTGCCTGAAGGGACCCCTTTGCCTTCGCCATCGCCGCGCTCTGGCTCTGTGCGGCGGTGTAATCTTCGCCTTCTCCAATCGGCTCGGTCTTGACGACTGCACCGCTGTTGGGATCGACAACCACCTCGAAGAACTTTCCACCCATCGCGGTATAGACAGAGAGCTGCAATTTGCCTTCTTCCATCTCGAACTTCGCCGAAATCGGCCGCCGCCCGTGACTCGCGCTCGCCGACAGACCACGCTCGAGGGAGACCCGAGCGGTCAGAACAGCTTTTGCCACCGCCGCATGGTTCCCTTCCTCATCCTTATCCTGGGCCGCGAGCGTGGTCCCCCGGCACATTGCGGCGACGGCGAAAACCGGAACAAGCCACGCCTTCATCGTCATCTTCATACAACGCCCCCGATCTCGGTGTAGTGAACTGATGCGCTAGCCCGCTCGAACGATCGATGATACACTTGTTATAGTCAACCGCAACCCAGTTCCACCCGGCAGCGAGGCGCCTATGCGATGGATCACTCGTGAGCATCCGAAAATCGATCGCGTAGCATGCCCGTGGCTGATCACGCGATTCATCGACCCGCAGGCGGAGTTTCTTTTTGCATCCCCCACGGAGGTTCGCGCGCGCGCCAGGGAGCTCAATGCGATCCCGTACGACGTCGAAGGCGTGGAGCTTTCTCACGACGGGCCGTTGTGCAGCTTCGACGCCTTCCTGCAGAAGTACCGCTTGACTGATCCGGCCTTGCACGAGCTAGCGGTTATCGTGCGCGGGGCGGACACAGACCGCCTCGACATTGCCCCGCAGGCGGCGGGATTGCTCGCCATTTCCTTGGGTCTGTCGCAACTGTTCCCAGATGATCACGAGCTGCTCGCCCGCGGGTTCGTCATCTACGATGCGCTGCACGCATGGCTCCAGCGCGCCAAGGGGGAGCGTCATACCTGGAACCCGCAGCGCGTCCCCGCCCCCGCCTGATGTCCAAGGGCTCAGCAACCGGACGTTGGCTCCTGCTGTTCCACCAGATTCCGCCGAAGCCCGACTACTTCCGCGTGAAGGTGTGGCGCAGGCTGCAGCGCATCGGCGCGGTGCCGGTCAAGAACTCGGTGTGGGTGCTCCCGTACAACGATCAGGCGATCGAAGACTTTCGCTGGCTGCTGCAGGAGATCGAGGCAGGCGGTGGGGAGGGGTCGGTGTGCCGAGGGGATTTTGTGGACGGCTTGAGTGATCGCGATGTCGAAGGACTGTTCCACAAGGCCCGCGCCGCGGATTACGGGGCGATCGCGCGCGAGGCGAAGTCCCTGGCGCGCAAGGCAGCTCCCGCCGAGGTGGCGCGCCTCGATCACCGGCTGGCCGAGGTCGCTGCGATCGACTATTTCCACGCTCCCACCCGGCAAACGGCAGAGCGCGTCGTCGCGCGCCTCGAGGCACGCGCGCGCCGGGCTGAACTGCCCGACAAGCGCAGGGTCCGTGCTGACCGCCCAGCCGGACGGATACGCGGGCGGACGTGGGTCACGCGCCGCGGCGTCTTCGTTGATCGAATCGCGAGTGCGTGGCTGATCAAGCGCTTCATCGATCCGGCGGCCCGGTTCAAATTCGTGGCTCCCGAGGGCTACTCGCCCCGCAAGGGTGAGCTGCGCTTCGACATGTTCGAGGCGGAGTACACACACGAAGGGGACCGCTGCACTTTCGAGACGCTGCTCCGGCGGTTTCGACTGCGCGACCCCGCGTTGAGCGCGATCGGCGAGATCGTACACGACGTCGATTGCAAGGACGCGAAGTTCGGCCGCGCAGAGGCTACCGGTGTCGAACGCTTGCTTGAAGGAATCGCCCGGAAGCACGCTACCGACGCGACGCGACTCCGTCTCGGCGCGGTCGTGTTCGACAACTTCTATCGGTCGTCGCGATGAAGCCCGTGCCGGCCCGAGCCACGCTCCTGGAGTTCGTCATCTACTTCATCAAACTCGGCACGCTGGGGTTCGGTGGACCGATCGCGCTCGCTGGCTACATGCAGCGCGATCTCGTGGACCAGCGTGGCTGGATCGCGCCTGACGATTACAAGCAGGGGCTCGCGCTCGCGCAGCTTGCCCCCGGCCCGCTCGCAGCCCAGCTCGCCATCTACCTCGGCTGGGTTCGTGGCAGCGTACTGGGCGCGACACTCGTAGGAATCGCGTTCGTGGCGCCGTCGTTCCTCATGGTGCTCGCCCTCTCCGCACTGTACCTCAAGTTCGGGGGCCTCGCCTGGATGCAGGCGCTGTTCTACGGCATTGGAGCCGCGGTCATCGCGATTATTGCGTGGAGCGCCGCGAGGCTCGCGCGCAGGACGCTGGGGCGGGATCGACTGCTCTGGGGGCTGTTCGC
>Ga0137399_10000059_pt1 | contig 36861 bp, 36 predicted proteins | sample czorhiz316metaG_FD_104810 | JGI IMG/M metagenome (GOLD analysis project Ga0137399, IMG submission 104810) | Vadose zone soil microbial communities from Angelo Coast Range Reserve, California, USA - czorhiz3.16 metaG | ecosystem: Environmental > Terrestrial > Soil > Vadose zone | place: USA...
CGCAACCGGCGTATTCCTGGCGAGCGACGGCGCGGCCGGGATCACCGGTCAGGTGATCTACGTCGACGGCGGCTACCAAATCATGGGGATGTAGAAATTATGATCGCACGGATTTGGTACGGGTGGACATCATCCGAAGATGCGCAAAAATACGAAAAATTGCTGCGCGAAGAAGTTTTGCTGGAAATCGCAAAGCGCAGTATCCCCGGCTACAAGGGCGCGGAAATTTTCATCCGCGAGGCGAAGAACGACGAAATGGAATTTATCACACTGCTGCGCTTCGAAACGCTCGATGCTGTGAAAATTTTCGCGGGCAAAGATTATGAGCAACCGGTGATAGCTCCGGATGCGCGGCGGTTGCTCAAGCGCCACAGCGAACGCTCCCTCCATTACCAAGTCGTCCCCCTCAATTGAATCGCCGATGGCGTTGGCCGATGAATTGCGGCAGTTGTTGAGCAACGACGCGATCGCCGACGATCCGGAAACGCTTGCCGCCCATAGCGGGGACAAATGGTTCGCGGCCGAAGCCCCGGAAGTTGTCGTCTTCGCAAGATCGACATCGGACGTTTCGAAGCTGCTCAAATTTGCATCGCAGAAAAAAATTCCAGTGACAGCCCGTGGCGCCGGCTTCGGTTACGTCGGCGGCTGCGTGCCGGCGAAAAAGGGCATCGCGCTTTCGCTGATGCGAATGAATCGGATCAAGGAAATCAATTTTGCCGATGCAATCGCCACCGTTGAGCCGGGCGTGATCACGGCCGATCTGAAAGCGGCAGCACGCGCGCAAAAATTATTTTATCCGCCCGATCCGGCAAGCATGAAAGATTGCAGCATCGGCGGAAACATCGCCACCAACGCAGGCGGACCGCGTTGTTTGAAGTACGGCGTCACGCGCAATTACGTGACCGGCCTCGAAGTTGTGCTCGCGAACGGTGACGTTTTGCGAACTGGCGGACGCGTGCACAAAAACAAAACCGGCTTCGATTTGATCGGCCTTTTCGTCGGATCGGAAGGAATGCTCGGCGTTGTTACCGAGATGACGCTGCGGTTGCTGCCGCTTCCGCCCGCGCGCGCGACCCTGTCCGCTGCCTTTGCCACGATGTCGCAAACAGCCGCAGCGGTGCAGGAAATTTTCGCGAAAGGATTTTTGCCCGCGTCGGTCGAGATTGCGGACGGTTTCACGCTCGAAGCCGCGCGAAAAGATCTCGGCCAGGCGATTGTTCCGCCAGGAAACGCCCATCTCCTGATCGATCTCGATGGACAGGAGGAAAGCGTCCGAAGCGAAGCGGAAGCGATTCGTCAATTGCTCGCCGACAAGAAACCAAACGCTCTCGAAATGGCGACCGGCGAAGAAAATTGCGAGAAACTTTGGGAGTTGCGCCGGCAATTCAGCAATTCGTTGCGCGCGACCGGTCTCACGAAATTGAATCAGGACGTGGTCGTGCCGCGCAGCCACATTGCCGATCTTGTCGAATTTGCGGAGCGCTTACACACCAATTACGGCTTTCCGATCGCCTGTTTTGGTCACGCCGGCGATGGCAACATCCATGTCAACATCATGGCGGACCGCTACAATCGCGACGCCGCTGTGCGCGAAAAAGTGGAGCGCGCTCTCGACGAACTTTTTGCCCAGGTCCTGGCGTGGGGCGGAGTCATCACCGGCGAACACGGAATCGGTCTGGCCAAGAAACGCTGGTGGCCGGACGCGACGAGCGAACCGGTGCGCGAGCTTCATCGCAAGCTGAAAAGCATCTTGGACCCGAATGGGATTTTAAATCCCGGAAAATTTATTGAGTGAGTTCTTACCCCCCACCTGCCGCTTCGCGACTTCCTCTCCCTGAGGGAGAGGATTAAGGTGAGGGCGCTGGCAACACGGCGCTTAGTTCTTACGCGCAATCGCGCGATTTGATTCGAATTTCTTAGTGAGGGTTAACGTCTAATTCTTGTCGGCGCGCTCGCGCTGGCGTGAAATCGTATGAAACTGGGAAAGATCCCGCACACAGTCGCTGCCTTGCTCTCATCCGTCACATCGCTCTTCGCTCACGGAACAGTGAGCAAGGCCGAGCCGACCAAGTTGAAGCTGAGCAAAAAGTCCGAGAAAAAATCGGAGGAGTCCCGCGTCGGCATTGAATCGCTCGCATTCGCACCAAGTCATTTGCGATCGGCCCCGCCGTCACCGGGCGAGCCATATCCGTGGAAACGCCAGATTGTAACGACCGTTTTTTGGATCGGCGAAAAACCGAGCGAAAATAATCCGGTGCCGAACCGCTCCAGTTCATGGGACAAGGAATGGTCTAAAAGTTATGGCGGCTTCGACGACCCGAATCCGGCACGCCGGCAAGATTACACGCCGGTGAAATTCACGCCGCGGCAGAATCCCTTTTATTGCGCGCTTCCCTACAATGACAAAGGCGCCAACGGACATCGGTCGGAAGCGTCCCGTGTGATCCCCTGGTTCAAGGACGCGTATCAAGGGCCTGGCGTTTCGGTGTGCAAAGATCGCTGGATCGCGATTCGCAAGGGAAACAAAATCGCTTATGCGCAATGGGAAGACGCCGGACCGTTTCGCACCGATCATTGGCAATATGTTTTCGGCAACGAACGGCCAAAGCCGAACCTAAACAAGGGAGCCGGTCTCGATGTTTCTCCGGCGGTGCGCGATTTTCTTGGGTTAAGCGAAACCGATGTGACCGATTGGCAGTTCGTCGATTTCAAGGATATACCGCGCGGGCCGTGGTCGAAATTGGGCGAAAACAACACCTTCGTCATCAACGATCGGAATGCGGGAACGCGGTTGGCTCAGGCAAAGAGCAGCGGCGGCCCTGCAGCTACACACGTTGCGGAATAGCTAATTCTCTGCGCTAGATCGACCTCAACGATCAATCGCGGAACTAGGCGGAGGATTTGTCCGTTGTTCGTTCACCCGCATGAAAGCAAAGTAACCGCCGATCAAGCAGCCGACGATCAGGACAAAGAGAAAAACAAATCCGGCGGCGCGAAATGACCGATAGCGTTCTCCCGCTTGCTTCCAGGTCGCGCGCTTTTGGATCAGCTCCAATTCGAGCAAGCGCGATAGCTTATCGGGGTCGATTTCGTTCGGTTTAGGCTCAGCGGGATCAGCCATGACGCCGGAAAATCCGCAACTCTCATGCCTGACTATCACCGGGCTTCAGCTCGGTGACAGTCTCGGATTGCGACCTGCATGCTGCAGGATCGACACCATTCTCATAAAGACCTTCGCTACTGGCACCATCGTTGCTGTTAAACAGGGGTGCACTCCACCTTCTTCCAGAAAGTCCTCATCTGCGCCTTCGCCGGTTTGCTGGCTGCCGGCCTCATTGAATGGGCAAGAGTCTTCGTGGAGGGCGCCGACGACGCCTTGAATAAAGGCTACAAGCACCGCGCGGTGTTCGATCCTGGGAAGTAGCACAAAAGCCCGTTGCTGCTGCCTCGCGCGCGCATAGTTTGCGTTCAAGCGTTGGCACGTACGTGCCAACTTTACGGCGGGAGGCCCCGAGCGGAGCGAGTGGGTCTAGGGAAGCCGGGCACTGGATTAATACAGTTTACATCCAACGTTAGGCGTCACGCTCACAGGCGCGTTGACACGCGCGCCATCAGAGTCTCGATTAAATCTGTATTAATCCAGCAGCATGAAAGTCGGTTTTGCACAGCTCAATCCCACCGTGGGAGATTTGCGCGGTAACTTCGATAAGATCCTTCAATCTTACGAGCATTTGGCCGCGGCCGGCGCCGAACTCGTCATCACGCCGGAACTCGCGATCACCGGTTATCCGCCACAGGACCTTGTTTTCAAATCCCGCTTCGTTCCGGAAACGCTCGAGATCTTGGACCAACTGCATCGCCGCGTCGGCAAAGCGGCGTTGCTGGTCGGATTTGTCGATCGAAACGAAGGCCGCGGCCGCCCTTTTCACAACGCCGCCGCCTTGCTCGCGCGGGGTGAGCCGATTCGCAAAGCCCACAAGTCGCTTTTGCCGACTTACGACGTCTTCGATGAGGACCGTTATTTTCAACCCGCGGCCCGGGTCGAACCTTTCGACCTCAACGGAAAAAAAATCGGCGTGACGATTTGCGAAGATATTTGGACGGAACATTATCTCCCGCGCCCGCTCTACGACTGCGAGCCGACGCGAAGTCTGATCGAACAGGGCGCCGACGTGATCCTGAACTTGAGCGCGTCACCGTTCACTTTGCATAAGCCGGCGATTCGCTACGAAATGGTGGCGACGCTCGCGCGCACTTACCACCGACCCATCTTTTACTGCAACGCCGTCGGCGGGAACGACCAACTCATTTTCGACGGAAACTCTATCGCGGTGAATTCGTCCGGCGGTTTGATCGCGCAGCTCCCCGCTTTTCGCGAACACGAACAGATCGTGGACACGGATTCAACTGCCGCGGTCGAATTCCGCGAAGAACCGACACCACAGCAGCTTTTCGCCGCGCTTTCGTTAGGTCTGCGTGATTATTTGCGAAAATGTAATTTCAAATCGGCCGTGCTCGGTCTTAGCGGCGGCGTTGATTCCGCGGTGGTGGCAGTGATCGCAGTCGAAGCGCTTGGAGCGGAGAACGTGGTCGGCGTTTCAATGCCGAGCCAATATTCGTCGCGCGGCAGCATCGACGACGCGAAACAGTTGGCGAAAAACCTTGGCATCAAATTGTTGCACGTCCCGATCGCGGAGACCTTCGCCGTGTTCAAAGGCCAGTTTAAAGAAGTGTTTTCAGGAATGCCGGAAAACGAAACGGAAGAGAACATGCAGCCGCGCTTGCGCGCGATGACGCTGATGGCGCTCTCCAACAAATTTGGGCATCTTGTTTTATCGACCGGCAACAAAAGCGAGCTCTCGGTCGGCTATTGCACGATTTACGGCGACATGGCCGGCGGTCTTGCCGTCATCAGCGATGTGCCCAAGACAATGATTTACGAGCTCGCGCGCTGGATAAATCGGCAAAAAGAGATCATTCCAAGATCGACAATCGACAAACCGCCGAGCGCGGAATTGAAACCGAACCAAAAAGATCAGGACACATTGCCGCCGTACGAAAAGCTGGACGAGATCCTGCGACTCTATGTGGAAGACAATTTGAGCGCGCGCGACATCATCGGCCGCGGGTTCGACGAGACAACCGTTCGCTGGGTCCAGCGCCGCGTCGATCTCAACGAATATAAACGCGAGCAAGCCGCGCCCGGATTAAAAGTCACCAGCCGCGCCTTCGGAGTCGGCCGCCGCATGCCCATCGCTCAAAAATACGTGGACTGAATCGCGCAATCATTATGGAGACGAAGCGATCGATTTGGGCCGCGCTAATCGCTGCTGTTTTTCTAATCAGCGGCTGTGCGACGCAGCCCCCGCATTATGTAATCGACAAGGAAAAAGCCAATGCTCGCCGCAAGTCCGTTATTGTCCCCACGACTCAAACCGACGCATGGAAAACCCACGACAAATTGGTCGCTCTATTTCCACACGCACGTAACCTACCACGCTACAAAGACCTCGCCGGCCACACTCTGCAATCACCGAAGGTGATCGATACCGGTCAACCGATTTTTCCGCAAGACCTTGTGAACGCACATCAGCAGGGACGTGTCTTTATCTTGGTACTCGTTTCCGAAACCGGCGATGTCATTGATGTAAGAATTCTTCTCTCGAGTAACGCCTCACTTAACGCTCCCGCGCTCGCTTCCACGAGGCGGTGGAAGTTCTCTCCTGCAACGGTTGACGGTAAGGCGTGCAAATTCATTGTCGGTCTGCCGTACGATTTCAGAGTTACAAAACCTGTATTCTAGCACTCAACAAAAGCCCATTTCCGAATCTCCACCCTCTTAGATGGCTAAGAGCTCGCGTTGCCAGGGAACGAGAAGCGCGTCGGCGCGGGATTGATCGGCGGCGATGGTTTCCAAAGTTGCGCGGGGGGCGATGAAGGAAGATTCGATGTGCAGCTCTTTCGCGGCGTGATCGCGCTGCCGGCGAAGTTGTTCGATGCGTTTCACGATTTCGACGGTCGCGCGCGTTCCAGAACGGCGCGGTCGAACCGGCCAATCTTTTTCCGGCAACTGCATTCCGCGTTCGGCGGCCTGGCGAAAAGCGCGGCGGCGACGATCGGAAAAATGTTTGTAATCCGGGGATTCCCCAGTTGCGAACCTTTCGGCGGAATGCAGCAACTCGCGATTTTGCAAAATGTGAAACGGCGGCCGATCGGCCGCTTCCGCTTCCTTCTCGCGCCAGTTCCATAACTCGCGCAGGACGGCCGGCGCGCGACCGCGCAACGCGCCCGCACCAGAAATCCGCCACGCTTCATCGACATCGCGTTCGCGGTCGATTGCGGCCAGTTCGAGCGCGCGCTGACACGATTGCCGGAACCACTCCATTCGATTTCGAGAATTCAACTCCGCTTCCAAACGCTCGGCCATCGGCAGGAGATAGCGCGTGTCGTTGACCGCATAGTCGGCCATGCGAGCGGGAAGCGGTCGCTGCGCCCAGTTCGCTTTTTGCGATCCTTTCGCTAACTCGATTTCAAAATAACGCTGCACCAGCGCGGCCAGACTGAATTCGCGGATCCCGATCATTCGCGCGGCAATCACGGTGTCGAAAATTCTTTGCGGCACGAAATTCAAATTCCGCCGCAGCAATCGTAGATCGTAATCAGCGCCGTGAAGAACAATTTCTTTCAGCGCGAGCGCGTCGCGCAACGGCGCAAGATCGACATCGGCCAGAGGATCGACAATCGCATCGCGGGTCGGCACGGAGATCTGTAGCAAACAAAGTTTCTCGCGGTAGCAGTGGAGACTGTCGGCCTCGGTATCGATCGCGACGCGATCGACCGATTCGAGTTGGGGAAGCAGCTCGCGAAGCTGCGACGCGGTCGCGATCACTTCAATCCGCTCAGCAATAGCTCGGCGTTGGTTTTGGTCGCGTTAAGGTTGTCGATCAACTTTTCCATCGCCTCGATCGGCGGCAGCGCGGCCATGGCTTTGCGCAAGAGCTGCACTCGCTCCCATTCTTCCGGGTGATAAAGCAAATCCTCGCGCCGCGTCGCCGAAAGCATCGGATGAATCGCTGGATAAAGTCGCTTTTCCTGCAAGGCGCGGTCGAGATGTATCTCCATGTTGCCGGTGCCTTTGAATTCTTCGAAGATCAGTTGATCCATTCGACTGCCGGTTTCGGTTAGCGCGGTCGCGAGAATAGTCAGGCTGCCGCCTTCTTCGACATTGCGGGCCGATCCGAAAAATTTCTTGGGCTTAGTCAGCGCCTTGGCTTCGACGCCGCCCGACATGATCCGTCCCTTGCTCGGTTGCAAATTATTGTAGCCGCGCGAAAGCCGGGTCAGGCTGTCGAGCAAAATCACCACGTCTTTCTTCATTTCCAATAAACGCTTGGCCCGCTCGAGCACCATCTCCGCGACCTGCACGTGCCGGGTCACGTTCTCGTCAAAGTTGGAATGATAAATCTCACAATCGACCTCGCGCTCGAGATCGGTCACTTCCTCCGGCCGCTCGTCCACCAGCAGCAGAATGAGAACGATCTCCGGATGATTCACGCGAATCGCTTTGGCGATCTCCTTGAGCAAAATCGTTTTGCCGACACGCGGCGGCGCCACAATCAATCCGCGCTGGCCGTGACCAAGCGGCGCCAGTAAATCAACTCCCCGCGCGCAGATCGAGTTCGTCTTCGGATTTTCGAGCATGATCCGTCCCTGTGGAAATTGCGGCGTCAATTTTTCGAAATCGGTCGGCTCGCTCCATTTTTCGGCGGGTTCGTCCTCGATGGTAATGACATCGTCGAGCACGAGACCTTTCTCGCGGTCGCGCGGGAGGCGGACTTTGCCGGCAAGTTTTTGGCCCGGCCTAAGATGATAAAGCTCAATCGCCGCGCGCGGCACGTAAACGTCTTCCGGGACAGGCAGGAAATTCAGCTCGGGGTAGCGCAACAATCCGAACGAATCGCCGACTTGATCGAGAAATCCTTCAGCCGTGACGTTGACGCCCTGGCCGAGCGCGGCCCGCGCGATGTCGAAAATGTGATGGTGCCGCGTGCGCGCCGGATGCAGATGCAAATTGAAATCGCGCGCGACCGGAAAGAGATCATCGAGCTTTTCCAGCTCGTTGATGCTCAACTCCGTCCGAGCCGGGGTGCGAGCCGCACTGGCGGTTTCTTCTGTGGCGGCAGGCGTCTCGGCTGCGCTCCGAGCCGGAGTGGCCGTTTCTTGTTCCGCGGCCGACACGGCCGCCTCCACATTTTCGTTTACGCTTTCGTCCATTTTTCCTGACGCCACAGTTTCATCAAACTCGCCGCTTGCTCCGCGAGCACAGCTCGGTCGCCGTTGTTCCAAACAACGTGATCGGCCCGTCTGATTTTTTCTTCGAGAGGCATTTGGGATTTGATCATGGCTTCGGCTACACCACGCCCGATTTCCATTCGCCGCATAAGATTGGCGAGTTGGATGTCGGGCGAACAGGCCACGACCACCACTCGGTCGCACAAGGTTTCACCACCGGTTTCATAAAGAAGTGGAATGTCTGCGAAGAAAAATTCGGGAGATGTGCGGTGCCTGTCCGCTTCAACGCTCCATTGCCGGCGAATCCGGGGATGGAGAATTTGTTCGAGCGCGCTTTTTTTGGCCGCGTCCTGGAAGATTATGGTGCGGACTGCCTCCCGATTCAAGTCGCCGCTGCGAGAAAAAATGCCGAACCCAAATTTGGCGAGCAGCTCCTGTTTGACCTCCTCAAGATCGACAAGTTGCCGGGCGACCTCATCGGCGTCGAAAAATTTGGCTTGAGGAAGAATCTCGCGCAGACATTGGCAAAAAGTGCTTTTGCCCGTGGAAATTCCACCGGTAATTCCGATCGCTGGCATCTCAAGTCATCATAACTGCGGCCATTTTGTAACAGAAGAAAACAAACGTGCTTACAAGATTCTCTCGCAATGCCTTTTGGGCTTGACCGTTTTAAACGGTCACGTTCGAATAAACGATCAACAGATGAGAAAAGAGCGGACAGTCTTGGAAGTGCTGTTCCCGCAAGTCCGAGCTGAACTATTACGATTGCTTTTCACCGCGCCGTATAAGGAGCGGTATGTGCGGGAATTGATGGGTATGAGCGAACTCAGGCTTTCCACGGTTCAAGACGAGCTTCGCAAACTGAGCCTGCTCGGACTTGTGACAGACCGATGCGCTCACGGATACCGCTTTTATCGAGCAAACAGTAGTCACTCATTGTTCCCACACCTTGTTCGCATCGTCGATCATAGCGAAAGAACGCCTTATTTGAATCACTCGGCGTTGCATCCAAAGCGCAACGCGCGACGACGACGAGGACAGACAAAAGCGCGGGCGTTGCCGCCCGACCGGCCGATGAAATGGAACCTGTTCTCGAAACGATCGAGTCCGTGACCGTTTAAAACGGTCACCATCGCGTGCCTGCTTTCGAGATTCCATTTGAGATTGGCCGGCGCGGCCGCGATTTATTTCTTGTAAGCCGGAATTTCCGGCAAGATCGGCGGCTGGACGGTCTCTTGTTCCTCTTCTTCTTCCGTTTGATTGACCGGTTGTCCCGCAGGGTTCACCAGCCGCGCTGTGACAAAGATAATTAGATTACGTTTGATGTGTTGATCGACATTGGTGCGGAAAAGGCGGCCGACCATCGGAATGTCGCCAAGGAAAGGCGTCCGATCTTCAACTTTCTGGACGTCTTCGCGCATCAATCCGCCGAGCACCACGGTTTGCCCATCCCACACGCTCACGCTCGTGGTTACTTTTCGGGTGCTGAAAATTGGCTGGTTAATAACGTTATCGGTCAGAGTGATCGCTTGGGTGACTCCGGTTAAAGAGCTCGGAATTCCAAGAAATCCCAAAAGCGCGGGGTTCACGGTTTTGATCGGACTGCCGTAGTTGATAAAACCTTCAAACTCGACGACCTGCGGCACCAAATTCAGATCGATCGTGACACCATCCGGGCCGACGACCGGTTCCACTTCCAACGTCACGCCGGTATTGCGCGTTTCAAAATTGGAAGGCGTTGACGGCCCGACGACCGGCAGAGCAATTGTCGTTGACGTAGAATTACTGCTGCCCCTGCCCTGAATGTCCGGCACCTTGGGCTCGGTAAACTGCGTCGGATAACGGAATTCGCGCACGATCTCAATGACGGCGCGCTGGCCGCTCTTGGTCGTGATTTTTGGCGCCGAGAGAAGATCGATTCCTTTCTTTTGATTCAGTGCGCGGATAACAACCTGAAATTGCGGGTCGGTGAAAACGCCGGACAACCCGAAAATTCCCGGCGCGAGCGAACTTGCGCCCATCGTCGGAAACAAAAGTGCGTCGATCGCATTCGCACTGATCGCGAGATCGCCGCTGCGATTTCCGGCGGTGACCGGAAATTGCCCAACGGGTATGCTGCTGCCCGGCGGAACAAACGGATAATCCGCGGCATTCACGGCTGGCGCCGTTCCGGAAGTTCCACCGCCGCCAAAGACGCGATGGTTTCCGATATTGAACTGACCGAGCAACCAATCGAACCCGAGTTCTTTCAAATTATTTTGATTGATCTCGATGAACTTGGCTTCGATCTCGACTTGTTTTGGTCCGGCGACGCTGGCTTGTTCGACGATCGCATCGACCAATTCGAGATTGTCGGCAGTGTTGCGGACGATTAAGCGGCTGCTTTGCGGCAGAAAATGCGCGCTTGCGCCCGGCGGAAACGGAACGCCCTGACTTTCGAGAAATTCTCGGGCGCCTTCCCGATTAACGAGTTGATGTCCGCCGGTCGATTCCTGAGTGTCTTTACCAGTACCAGCTCCCGCCGCCGCCGCTGGCGCAGCCGCTCCGGTTTTATAGGCGCCCCTCTCTAGCGCTGATGCCTCGACGTTCACGCTCGTGCTGATGAATCCGGGCGGGACGCGATACTCTTTTGTGAGCAGGTCGTTGCTCTGCTCGGTGATTGGAATAATCGAAACCGCATACGGCTCCACTTTCACTTTCAATCCCGCTTGGCTGGCGATGTAACGCAGCGCTTCGCCGAGCGGAATCTGGTTGAGCGTAATGGTGATCCGCGCTTCGGCTGGCGAGATCGCCGGCGCAGCAACGACGGCCGGCGCAGCAATCGGACGCGCCGGAACTGGAGTTGCAATCGCCGGGGGAGCACCTTCCGGCGGAACGACGCCGGCGGGCGGTTGTGCAGGCTCAACCGGAACTGCCGGCGGGGCAATTTGGCCAAGCGGCGCAAGGCGCAAAACAATGTCGACGCCTTTCTTGCCGTCACCGCCGGGGTCATTAGCAGCGGCTTGTTGACGAAGAAAATCAATCGCTTCGCGAACACTGGCATCGCGAAACTCAACTCGCGGAATGATAATCGAGTTTAACTTTTGGGTGATCCGCGCCGTTCCGGTGACATCGCGTTGAAATGCTTCGGCCAGAGGCTCGATCGTTTTGCCGTATTGTTTGACCGGTTGTTCCCAACCCTTCTCCACCTGCCAAATCTGGCGCGCCCTCGTCTCGTTGTAGGCCTCCTGATTGTAATTGTATTTCGTGTTGTCGATTTTCTCTTCGCCGTGACGGGCGGCGGTGTTGTAAGGATCGATCGCCAGGACCTGCTCATATTTTTTGAAAGCGAGATCGTAACGGCCGGAGTTGTAATAACCATCGGCATCGGCCAGGAGTTTTTTTACTTCCTCAACTTTTTCGATGAACTTCGGGCCCATCGTTTTGTTGAAGTAGCCGGGCTGCTGCAAATGCGCCAGCAACTCCAGCGCCGCCCGGCAATTTGGATCGTAGCGATCTTCCAAAACTTCGCGTACAACCGACTCGGCTTCGGCAAATTTGCCATCGGCGATGTTTTGCTCGGCGATTTTCACTCCGCTCTCGCAAAAACCGGCCACGGCTTCGTCGTGCGCTTTGGCCGAGGTGACAGCGTCAGGCAGTGAGTTTAGCGCATTGCGAAATTCATCGTGCGCCACCGCGTAATTTTTCGCCTGCATCGCGGCTTGCGCCCGCGCCAGCGCCGCGACCCCGCGCGGCAACGCCGCCTGGCGGCGTTCCACCTCACGCTTTGAAATGCGATCGACATTTTGCGAATTGACCGCCAGACAAAGGACAAATTGCGCGGCAACAATCAAGCCGGCGAGAAACAACCGGTCGCGGCGGAAATTTAATTTCATGTGTGGTAGATCAGGGATTGAACAGGCCAATTTCGATCGGCTCGTCTGCCCGTTGCGAGTTCACGATCACCGCCTTAGCCGGCCCAACGTCTATCAGCTTATATTTGATCTGCTCCTGCGGTTTCAATGAAAATTCCTGGTCTTTTCTGACCTGGAACTCCTGTCGCCCGCCCCAGGTATAAACAAAAGTCGCCACCGACTCCGGCGACATCGCAACCTTCTCTTTGATCAGCGTGAGCTGCTGTTTGGTTTCCACCTGTTCAAGCGTCAGCTCGGAAACATCGACATTCGTTGCGTATTTGTTTGGCTGATATTTTTCGAAGAATTTCACGATCTTGAATCGCGTTCCTTTGATTGAATCGCCGACTTTCAAAAATTGCGTCGGCTGTTTCAGGTCGATCGTATTGATCGCGTAGGTGTCACCGACCCACGACGAGAAGACGAGGCGAAACGGTTCCTCAGTCGCCGACTTGAGTTTTAATTTCGTGTAATACTCGGGATGCGAATTGCCGTCAGTCGGATTGGTGTGGCCTGACCATTCGTCGAGATTATTAAACCCATCTCCGTCCGGGTCCTGGTCGAGCACATCGGCATCGGCGATGGGCAATCCAAATTGCTCCAGCCATTCGTTCGGCACAGGCGGATGGACTTCGGTCGTCTGCAATGTCGCGGGTTGTCCGTTTGCACCGATGAAATGTTTCTCTGGAACAAATAGTCCGGAGCGACCTCCAAAGGTCCATTGCGGCGGTTGATGCAATTTTTCGGCGGCGGTCGCAAGCTCCTGCGCCTTCGCCAACGGCGATGCGCTTTTTAACGACGGCGTCGGCGGCATCACGGCAAGTTGCGAGCTGAAGTGCGCCGCGTTACGCCAGATCAAAATGGAGCTAAGAAAAAGCAGGATGGTCGCCGCGATCAGCAAGACTCTTTCGTAGTGAGCGCGTACCCAGTCCATATTTAGAACGCGAAACGCACCATTTCGATCGTCGCCGTGGTCTCGACGTGTTCGTTGCCGACGATAAATTTTATCGCGCTGGTTGGTTGTGTCGCGGTCGCCACCGCGGCATTGCTCTGCTCTCGTGACGGTCCTTTCAGCTGCTCATTCCGCACGGACAAGGTGCGGACGATGAAAAATTGTCGCTCCGAGCTCCCGATTTGGTTCAAAACTTTGCGTATCGCCGATGGCGAAGCCGTGAACGTAAGATCGACAATCGCGCGTTCGACTGTAGCGGGCGCGGCATTTGCCGGCCCGGACGGTTTGCGCGCTGCAGGAGTTGTAGCTGCCGCCGCCTCTGGCGGCAGAGTCGCACGCTTGAGAGTTGCGATTCCATCCACTCGCGCGTCGACCAAAATGCCCAGGAGCAATTCAACTTGCCCGAGTTCCTGTGCAAGCAAGGGCGCGGCTGCAGTCGTCGGCAATGTGGTTGTGAATTCGTCGAAGCCGAGATGGAAATTTTCCGGCAACTTGACCCGATTGGCCCGCGCTTTTTCGGTTGTGCTGACAATTGCCTGACGCAAGCGCGATTGAAATTCGTTGGGCGCCAGCGGTGCGATCGGCACCATCTGCGCTCGCAGCTCTTCTTTTAGCTTATTCAGCGTCGCGCCATAATTATCGAGCGCGGCTTGCGTCTTTCGAAAATTCTCCTCGTTCGGAAAAGGATTAAGATGCTCCAAACGGTTCCGCTCGGTCGCGGCGGCGCTGAATTGAGCCGACGCTTCGGCAAAGCCGCCGTTGGCATGGAAAAGAAACCAGAGCACGAGGAGCACCGCGCCCGCGAACGCGATCAAAAAATTCCCGAGCCAGCGATTTTCGCGGTACCAATTCACGGCAGCCTCACCGGTTTCTTGAGATCGAGGCGCAGTTCGTATGGAAACGCCCAATCTGTGTTGTTCGGAATGGTCGATTTGATTGCGCGCGCCTGATTGTTCGGGTCGACGTTGAAGAAAGGCGAGCCAACCAGGTTCCGAAAATAATCCACGACCACTTCCTGCTGCTTCGGGTTGAACAAATAGAGCCCGCGCAGAAGAACGCCATCGATCGCAGCGTTTCCCGCTTGCCCTTTGGTTGTCGATCTTGCAACCGCCGGCATCGGCGCGATTTCGGCCGCGCGTTTCTCATCCACACCGATTGGTTTGCCGCCGGAAATCGGGATCAGCTCTGTGATCCAAATATCTTCCTTGGGCAGACGGGCGTTGAGATCTTCGAGAATTTCTATCCAAAAAAACCGGTCATTGATCGCGCTCGCAAGCGGGGCCCCAACGGCGTCGAGCGACGACGCCTGTTTGCGCAACTTGTCGATCCTAGCCTCCGTCGCGTGCATCGGCGCATTGATTTTTCCAATCTTTTCCGCGCCGAACCGGGCCACTTGCGCGGCGCGCGTGTAATAGAATCCCCAGCCCAGCAGCGCAAGAACAACGGCGGCGGCCGCCACCATAAAAAACGGCCGGCGTTTTTCGAGTTCCTGCCGGCGCAAGACAATTGCCGGGCGGAGATTGAGTTCCATCGGACACGCGCTGACCGAGCGAAGCGCCAAACCGACCAGTTCACCGAGCAAATGCGCCGAACGCGTCAGTTCGTTGACTGGCGCCGAATGCGCGACCGTGACATTGCGGAGCGGATTAAAGAATTCGATCGGCACCTGCAGTTTCTCGCGGAAAAATTCGCGCATGTAGGGCGTGCTCGCGCTTCCGCCGCAAAGGAAAAGGCGCTCCGGTGCGTTTCCCTGTTGCTGCGCCCGATAATGACTGATCGATCGCATGACCTCGGCGTGAAGACGGGTCATCGTGCTGCGCATCAGTTTGGAAACGCGTGCAACTTCGGGATCGGTCGGCTCCGCGTACGCGCCCCCAAGACTGACAAAGCCGTCTCGTTTCTTGCGAAATTCCGCCGCTGCAAACGGCTCGTTGAATTCCTTCGCAATCGCCGCCGTGATTGAACTGCCGCCGACCGGAATGCTGCGCGAGAAAATTTTTTGCGGCTCGACAAAAAGCAGATTGGTCGTGCGCGCGCCGATATCGACGAGCAACGAACAGCCGTCCAGGTCCGCGTAGTTGTAACGAAATGCATTGTAGAGCGCCATCGTTGCAACATCGACAATCGCCGTGCGCAGCCCCGTTTCTTCGACCGCGGCGTTGATCTCGTCGAGCAAGTCGGACTTGATCGCGACTAGCACGACCTGGACTTGCTCCTCGCCGCCACCGCCGATCAGCTGATAGTCCCAGACTACTTCGTCGATCGGGAACGGCACATTTTGCTGCGCTTCGAAGGCAATGATTCGCTCGATCTTTTCCTCTTCGACCGCGGGCAATTTCACGAAACGCGCGAAAACTGATTGCGCTGAGACCGCATAATTAACCGCTTCGTGTCGAATCTGCAGCTCGGCCATCATTTCGCGCAACGCCGCGGAAATTTGTGCGCGCCGAATCTCCTCGCCGGCGGGGTCGATCAGCACTTCGCGCAGACGGTAGTTTTGCAAAACGAGTCCGCCCTGCGGTTGCGCCTGAAACTCAGCCAGGCCGATCGTCTGCGAGCCGAGATTCAGACTGATGATGCGGGTCGGTTTGGCCATTAGATCGACAATCAGCGCGTTTTAATTTGGGCGTAACGGTCCCAGTAAAGCGGCGCGAATGGTGTTTCGTTCTTATTTAGAACAAATCCGGAGATCGGCGGCAACGCGGCGAACCACTGGGACGGCGCACGCGCCAGGCTCAGTTCATCTTTCACAGCGCCACCTTGAACGATCTGGACGGCAACATTTTGAAAGATGTTTGGCAGAACCGGTTTATTCCCTGCGAATCGCGCAAGCGCCACCGGCAAGACGTACATCACTGATCGATTCAGTCCCGCGGAAATATTTGTGTGGGTGACTTCACCGGTGAGCAATCTTCCGTTGAAAAGAACGTAATATTTCAGCGTTAGTTCGTCGGTCCGTTCCAGCGCGGAGATAAATTCGACTTCCACTTCCAGCCAACGTTCGTTCGCCGCCGGCCGATATTGTCCGATCCCGTAGTCGGGCGTTGGGATCAGATTCTTGAAGATCTTGGTGATTTGAAACTCGCGTCCCGCCGGCGCGCGCACCTGCGCTTGGATGGCGAGCGCCAGGATCGAGAAAACGAAAAATATAAACCGGACCCTCGCTCTCATTCGCAGATGTCGATCTTGCCGTAGGCAACGATCCTACAGCGAGCCGAAAAAATTCGCTCCAGCCTGTTCGATTCCAGCTGAAAACGCCAACCATTTGAGGCTAGCATCGAGCTTGGAGTTACTGCCGATGTCTTTGCCTCTGAATCGGAACGTCGTTTTCCGATCTCTCGTGTTCATAATTCTTGCGGCAGCGCTGGTTATTGCGCTGTGGCCGACTTTTCAGGCACCTGGTCAGCCCGAAGATGAAGGTATCGCCCTGGTGCACGCCGAATTATTTTTGAAAGGGCGCCTGCCGTATCGAGATTTCGAAAGAATTTACGGACCAGGAAATCTCTTCATCCTATCGGGCGCTTACGCGCTCTTCGGAACCAACATATTCGTCGAGCGGGCGGTCGGACTCGCTTATCGACTGCTCGCCCTGTGGGCAATGTTTGGAATCGCAAAACGCTGGGGGACATTGGTCGCGACGGCATGTGGGCTGGCGGCCCTGGCGGTGCTGGGCAACGGGGATGTGTGGGCGAACACGTGGGCGGCCGGGACCGCGTTCGCGCTTTGTGCATTTTGGACGATTGCAAACGCGGAATCGCGATGGCGCTGTTTCGCCGGTGGATTTTTCGCGGCCGTTGCGTTGTTGTGCCGCTGCGATTTCGGTCTCGCTTTACTCATCGCAATGATACCGCTCTTTTTCGCGATGAGAGCGACAGCGAAAAAAATGTTTCTCGGAGGCGCAGCGCTCGGATTATTGCCGTTGCTTTGGCTCGGCGCCGTCGTCGGACCGGCTCCGCTGATACGCAATCTGTTTCTGCTTCCGGTTTTTCAGCTAAGTCCTGGAGGATATCTGCCTCTGTCAGCCGCAACACCGGATGTTGTTTGGGTATTCTGGATCTACATCGCGGCGAGCGCCGTCAACGTCGCGGCTGGCGTTTTGGCGTTGCGCCGGTCCGCGCCTGAGCGTGGCCGGTTGCTCTTGGGCGCGGCGCTCTTCGGCTTTGGGCTAATTCATTACGCCCTCTCGCGCTTCGACAGCGGGCATGTCTTTGATAGCGCTCAGGTCTCTCTTATGCTCCTGCCCGTCTCGATTTCGGTCGTCTTCTCCCTCGTGGCAAAACCATTATCTCGCCGGCTCGGGATAATTGTCGTCGGTATTATGGCGCTGGTTGCAATCGCCCTTCTCCAGCTCGCGCCGCCGGAAAAGGGAATTTTCATTCAACAAAATGGGCGCGCGTTTCCAGTGGCAACGACGCAAGCGCCGGAAGCCGCGCAGGCAGCGCTATCCGAATTAGAAAGGGTTTCATCGCCGGACCAACGTCTCTTCGTCGGTCCGGCAGATTTGCGCCGCACCGTTTATTGCGACACGTGGATTTACCACCTCTTCCCGCAGTTGACCCCGGCCAGCTATTTCTTGGAAATGAATCCCGGGTCGGCGAATGCACCGGGCTCGCGGCTGGCGCGCGACGTGGCAAGCGCCGACTGGCTCATCCTCAATCGCGCGTGGGATGACATCTTCGAACCAAATCGCTCGTCGGAATACGGGCCAGATGAACCAAATAACGTCGTGCGAACAGACTTTGATTTGTGGGCGAAATACCGCCCCTACCTGATCTTTCGCAACCAGAGACTTCGCAATTTAGTGGTGCCACCCGCTGCGCCACCTGGTGGTGGGATATCACGCCGTGAAAAATCACTTTCTATTCCGCCACTTCTACGCAGACCGCACATGATATGTCGAGGCAATGGGCGCGTCCGACTGGTACCGAGAAACATCTTCCCATTATGTCCTCAAACTCCGCTCGGAATGCAGACGCCGTGGTGAGCGATCTTATCACGAGCCGAAAAATCTTCGTTGTAGAGAAGCCTGAGCAATCAACACGCAAACTCATTGGCGCGGTTGCTGCTCGTTTTTTGGTCGAAATGAAAAAGTTCGCCCTCGTGCTCTTATTGGTGGCCGCGGTCGGATACTACTTTGGAATCGACCCTACCGACTTCCTTCCAACAGTGCCGCAAAGTGATGCTGCTCGGGACAGAGTCAGACACGCGCCCGCTGCGCCCGAACAAACGCCGGGCGCTCAACCAGCGGCAAGCGCCGCAATTACTCCGATTGCCAACTCTTCCGATGGCTCGCTGGCGAATCGTTGGCAGCCGTCTCCGAGTCCGTCTCCTAAAAAACCCTGACTTCGACTCCAGGTCGGAGCCAACATTTTGCTTTTCTTCGGACAGCACTGGTCTTACGTCTCGAGCGAGTTTATTCCTGTGGCGCTTCTCGAACGTTGACGGTGTCGAGACGGAGATGACCCGATGCTTCGCTGAGACGAATCTTTTCGTCCGCCGAAAAATTGACGTCGCCTTTGCCGTCTCCGCCTGACTCCTGATCTGTCAGTTCGAGTTCGATCAAACCATCATTGGTCACTTCGCTTGCGAAGATGGCAATACTGCCCCGCTCTTTGCGGTGTTTGTGACTTGCCCGAAAGCTGTCGGCCGCTTTCTCGGCGTATTTTCCAAGGTCGACAGTGCCAACCAACTTTGGTCCTGTGCTGATTCGGCCGGCGTGACACGATTCGTAATTCCATTTGCCGGAGTAGATCTCGACAAAGTTTTTCGAGTCGGGCGACCATAGGACTTCACACTCACGATGATTGTATCTGTGGCGGGTCCCGAAATAATCGCCGCCAGTCGTGCCGAGAATGCGGCGGGTCGTAAGATCGACAACGTAGTTAACTGTCTTGCCGTTCTCCGAATCAACGCCATCGGTTCCGTCAGAGTCGTCGGTTGAATAAGTTCCGGGAAAATCCGGGTCCGCGAGCTTGTCCCAATCAATTTTCCCTTTGGTAAATCCCAGAGCGATCGCGTAACGGCCATCCGGTGACGCGGTCCCACGAATTACCCGGTATTTTTCTGAATCGCCTGTTACGTTCACAAACGGATCGAGATCGAGCTGACCAGATTGTTGGAGCGACTCGGCAATCGTTTGCGGCTTTGAAAGCAGCTCCTGATCGCTTCGTTTGTCCTTAGGGAGTTTCTTAAGATCGACCGCGACGTTTGGAACCTGAACAGTGTCGGTCGATTCTCCCGGTTTGAAGCGCGCTGTTTTCTTTAGCTCGCGGATAATTTCTCCGTTACCAGCCAGGCATTTTCTCGATTCATCCACCTGTGTCGTGCCATCGGGTTGAGCAGTCTCTTCGCGAGTCAGAACAAACATCCCGTCGTGAACGAGTTCGAAGTCCGCAGCAATATACTCCGTCAATTCGCGACGGCCGGGCGCAGTCCGTTCGGTCGCGACTTTGATTGAATCGCCCGCTCCGTTAAACCAAGCCTGCTGAATCGTTGTTTCATCACCGGATTGTTCCTTCTTTGAGTAATGAACGGAGCGAGCAAGCTGATCTTCGATTTGTTCGTAATGACGCATCAAAATTTTCACGTCCTCATCTTTGGCCGGCGCAGCAGAAGCATTGCTTCGGATGTTTATGATCAGCAACAAAACGAGAACAGAGAGAGCAAAAGTTTTCATTTTTATAGAAAAGTCATCAATCGATGAGACCAGTCAGGGAACTAAAGTGATTGGTTTCACCAGCGTTCGAACAAACCCCTGATGAGTCCCCGCACCGATTACAGTAACCGGGCCGGTGTGACGACAAGACAAAATCTTCCGACGATTCAATCCCTAAAATTCGGAGCAATTCATCACGACGCGGCCGCGGCATTTCTCGCTTCGGCAGATTATTTTGCACTTCTCCTGGACCGCGATCGTTCCGCACACTGGGCATCTAACTTCGCTTTCGTGATCGACCGGCTTAGTCGATTTCGCCACAGCTTCAGGTGAAAGCTGGAAGATATGCTCCACGCGAACCGTGTCGGAAAACTAAGGACGCCAGCGCGGGACCCGGCCGTGAAATTCGTCGTAGGAAGCGCCGACGTTGATGTGGACTTTGTCGTCGCCGATTTCGCCCACGATGTAGCTGCTGAACAGGTCGCCTCCGAATTTTCCAGTGGCGTGCCCATACATGAAGCCAATTTCGCCGCCGGTGTAGAGGTTTGAAGCGGATTGCAACGGAAGAGTCTCAACCGAAGAATCCTTCCCATCCTTGGGATCGGAGTTTTTCCGGATGTTCGCATGCACGACTATTTGGGCCATACTGTAGGAACTCGATTCCCCGACCGTAAGATCGACATCTGGCTGTCTCATCCGGCCTAGCTCGGTCGTGCCCGGCAATCGGCCGTCCAAAAACGTCCACATCGGCAGACCGGCGACGAGCGTTGCACTGTCGACGGTGGCGAAGATACCAGAGGGATCTAAAGCAAAGTTTGAAGAGCCATCGAACTCCTGCGCCGCAACCGGCAATGACAAAGCAACCGAGCCCAGAACCGCCAGGAGCGCCCTCTTGATCATGTCCCGATTGTCAATCGAACACGCCCGAACGCCAGCGAAATCTTTCATGTCAACCCATTGAACCAGCGAATCTTCTATCGGTTGCGGAATTTTGTTCGTTACCGCTCTTGGTTATCTCGCGATTACTTGGCGCGATGAAAAGTGCCGGTGACTTCAGCATTACTTTTGGCTAATGCAGGAATGTCGTGTGATTGGAAACGTGTTTGATGCCCAGAGAGCGCACCCTCACGTGAGTCGGCACCAATGATTATGAATCCGGGGACACTACCTTTCTCCACGAGAGTCTGACCATCTGGCGAAAGACTGAGCTGCCCGGTTCGATTGCCGGCGTGGAACACGATCGTGTTTCCGACACGCTTCACGTCATTGTAACGCCCGGTCCCGTAACCTTCGAGCACACCAAGCAAAGAACCGCCTTGCGCAATGACAATCTTCGCCGAGGTGCTACGAGGCGATTTATCGCCCTTCAGAGTGCCATGGAACTCCTGTCCCATGACCGTTTCCGTGCCGACCCAAATGCCGTCGAATCGATTATCTGGGGCGGCAGCAAGAGTGGCATAAACCAGACCGACAAACAGGCTCATCGAGATCGATTTTCGTTTCATGGTATAGCTTTAGTTCAGCTATGTATTCGACAGCCGCGCTCGTTTGGACGTATCCGGCGGGTACCTCGGCAGGGGCTATTTTTCTTCAATGTGAAATCGATGAAGCAAGCGGTGCGCGAAAGGGGCGAGCAGAAGGGATGCGATGCCGATGAAGGCCAGTCCCGAAAAAAGCGCGTAGAACGAAGCGAAAAGTTTTGCCGCAGTCGAATGGAGGGGGTCGACCGGACCCATCCCGCCCAAAATCATCGAGGCGTTGAGAAGCGAGTCGATCCAGCTCAAGCCTCCAATGCAATGGTATCCGAGCACGCCCATCCCTAGAGCGATACCGATCAAAAGAAGCCCAAGCAACAGATGACGAGCGACCCGACGCATGAATTTCGCGCGGCTCAGCAACGGATGATTTTGAGGCTCGTACACGAATTGAGAAATCGAGGCTAACGCGGTTGGCTTTCGAGCTGCCGGATCTTTTCAGCCGTAAGCGGATTTGGGTATATCTGGTAGATCTCGCGATATTCGCGGAGTGCTTCGCTTTTCTTTCCGGCCGAGTCGAGCGATAAGGCTCGCGGCAAACGCGCCGCGGCTTCAGTTTTTGATCGATCGCACACTGAGAAAGCCGAATTGAGATAACGCCACATGGCTTTTCGATCCTCCGCAGTCGGCTCGGAGTAGCGTCTGAGAAAAGCCGATAACTCCTTACGGGCTGCCGGCACGTCTTTGGCCGCCAGGTCGCGCGTTATTTCATCAACCGCAACAAGGGCGTCCACTGTTTCAAGCTCATCCAAGTGTTCATAAAGAGTTCTTTCGTATCCCATCTTGAAGCGATATTCGCGTCCTTGATTGGCAAGGAATGTGACCTTCGCTGAGACCGGTGCAGGCAAAGCTCGCACCGCGTCAAGCCGCTCGATTGCGCGAAATTTTCCGGTCGCATCCCTTACTTGAGCCAAAACAGATTCGATCTGTTTCCTCAACTCCGCGGTCATCCGTTCCTTCGCCACAACCACTCGCGGAACGGCGCTCGGCGATGGACTCGGAGAGATTCGCGACGAAGGCGATGCTTCAGCCCACGGCATTTCTTCAAGAGCATTTCCCAGGGAGGGAGCCGGACTGATTAATTCAAGAGAATCGTGGACTGGACCTTCAACAATCTCTTCCAAGCGAGAATTTTTCGTCGCTCGTGCTTCCGCCGCCGGCGTCGGCATGGCGGATCGTGCTGGCGTCGGCGTTGATGTTGGTGCCGGTATCGCGGTCGGTGTTGCAGTCGGTGTCGGAGTAGGTTTTGGCGTTGGACTCGGTGTCGACGTTGGCGTGGATGTTGGTGTCAGCGTTGGCGTTGGTCTTGGAATCGCCGTTAGTGAACGGGTTGGCGATGATGTCGGCGACGGCGATAGCGTTGGCGTTGGCGAGGGCCGCTCGACTATCGGTCGCTCAGTCGGCTGTGTCTCAGCGGCCTCGGTAGATTGTTTCTGCGGGGTGGGAGCTGGAGTGCGGGTTGATCCCGGTTCCGACCAGTCGCCGACCTTCTCTCCGTTAGCGAAAACGGTCTGTAAACGTGTTTGACCCTGTTCCCGAATTACCGGCCCCTCAAATTTCCCGCGGACCATTTTGCCGGTATAACTGTTAACGAACTTTCCAAGGCGATACCAGGTGAGGGTTCCCTCTCCGATGGCATATCCATTTGAATCGCAGGCACCCGACCACTTCACCTGCTCGGCAACTCCGCGCAGATTATTCCAAACGAGCGTTTTTCCGTCTTGCGTGCGTTGGTATCTCGCGCCGTGCGCGCCATTCGTGAACAGGAGCAGGACGGCACCGCAAACAAAAAAGCATCGGGCGGTCACGGTAGGCTTTGTTCAATTCGAGCCAGCACCCTTTAACGCATTCCGGAAATATTCAATTGTCTTCTTGATTCCTTCTTCGAACTGAACCTTCGGTTCCCAGCCCAGAATTTTTTTCGCGCGCGAAATATCCGGCTGGCGCACTTTCGGGTCGTCCACCGGCAGCGGTTTATAGTCGATTGTCGATCTTGCGCCGGTGATCCGAATAATTTCCTCGGCGAATTGCTTGATCGTCATCTCCCGCGGATTTCCAATGTTGACCGGCTCGTGAAAATCGCTCATCGCGAGTTTGAAAATTCCGTCGATTAAATCGGCAACGTAGCAAAAGGAGCGCGTTTGGGAGCCATCGCCGAAAACGGTGAGTGGTTTGCCCGCGAGCGCCTGGCCGATGAACGCCGGCACCACCCGTCCATCGCGCAAACGCATCCGCGGCCCATAGGTGTTGAAAATCCGCACAATCCTCGTGTCGACTTTATGATAACGGTGATACGCCATCGTCATCGCTTCGGCGAAACGCTTCGCTTCATCATAAACGCCGCGCGGGCCGATCGGATTGACGTTGCCCCAGTAATCTTCCTTCTGCGGATGCACCAGCGGATCGCCATAACACTCCGATGTCGATGCCAGAATGAACGCGGCCTTTTTGTCCTTGGCCAGGCCGAGCGTGTTGTGGGTGCCGAGCGCACCGACTTTCAAAGTTGGGATCGGCAGTTCCAAATAATCGATCGGGCTCGCCGGCGACGCGAAATGGAACACGTAATCGAGTTTTTCGTCCGGCAAAAAAATGAAATTGGAAACGTTGTGCTTGATGAAATGAAAATTTCCGTTGCCGGCGAGATGTCCGATGTTCGCCATGTTGCCCGTGATCAAATTGTCGATCGCGATGACGCGATGACCTTCGCTTAGCAATCGATCGATTAGGTGCGACCCCAAAAAGCCCGCGCCACCGGTGACAACCGAAACAGGTTTGGATTTTTTCTCGGCCATTCGACGAGTTATCTAATTCCTAAGCAATAAATTGGCCAGAGCGATTTTGAACTTCGCCGTTGAACGTTGGAAGCGAACGTTCAACCTTGGGGCAGCATCATGCGCATCTTATCCGGCATCCAACCAACGGGCGTTCTGCACATCGGCAATTATTTCGGCATGATGCGGCAGGCGATCGCACTGCAAAACGAAGGCGAGGCATTTTATTTCATCGCCGATTATCACGCGCTTACCAGTGTGCGCGATCCGGATGTTCTGCGCGAAAACGTCCGGCGCATCGCGCTCGATTTTCTTGCGGCCGGTCTCGATCCAGAGCGGGCTGCGCTTTTCAAGCAAAGCGACGTGCCGCAGGTAACAGAGTTGACCTGGATTTTGTCGACAGTCGCGCCGATGGGATTGCTCGAGCGCGCGCATTCCTACAAGGACAAACTCGCGCGCGGGATGTCGCCGATGGTCGGATTGTTCAGCTATCCCGTGCTCATGGCGGCCGATATTCTGATCTACGACAGCGATGTGGTGCCAGTCGGCAAAGATCAAAAACAACACATCGAGATGACGCGTGATCTGGCGGGGAAGATGAATGAGCAGTTCGGACAGATCTTCAAACTGCCCGAGCCGCGCATCCAGGCTGCGACCGAAGCCGTGCCCGGACTCGACGGCCAGAAGATGAGCAAGAGCTACGGCAACACGATCGACATCTTCGGCGAGGAAAAAGAAACGCGAAAACGGGTGATGAGCATCGTGACCGATTCCACGCCGGTGGAAAAACCGAAAGATCCGTCAAGATCGACAATCACTCAGCTCTATTCGCTTTTCGCTTCCAAAAGCGAACTCGAAGAAATGCACTCGAGATTTAAAAAAGGCGGCACCGGCTACGGCGATTTCAAAAAACAGCTGTTCGAAAAACTGTGGGAATATTTCTTGCCGATGCGCAAACGCCGCCAAGAAATTCTAGCCGACAAATTGTACATCGACAACGTGCTTGCCAAAGGCGCCAAACGCGCCAACGAAGTCGCCGATCAAGTCATGGCGCGCGTCCGCAAAGCGGTCGGGCTGCGGTAGCGCGGTCGCGACTACGGTTTCATTTTGACCCGGTGCAACTCTTTGATCGCGCCGACAGCTTCTTGGCGGTCGACGATGATGAGGTGAGGCCGACCGACAAAAAAGCCCATTTGGACTTCGCCGCGAATGTAATACGTCTTTCCAGCCTCAACCGTCAGCGGTTTTTCGTCCGTCGCTTCGGTGGCTGCGGTGAACGTGTGCACGCCAGGTTTCGCTTGATAAACGAAATAAGCGCCATTGGGCAGCCCACCAATCCGAGTGCCGTTATCGAGGACTTTGTAGCTGACCCCACCGCCGGTAAAATGGCGTTCGCGATAAACGATGACCAAGCCTTTGCCAGGCTCGGGGCGGTCCGGTTGCGCGGGGGCGGCCTCGCGTTGAACCGATGCACACGAGCTCAGCAAGCATCCGGCGATCGCAAGAATAAGCAATCGTGGCGCAAATTTTGTGGGTCGAACGTAAATCAGTGAAGGGATTTTCATATATTCAATTCTGACCGTGAACGATTCGTGAATGCATCGCAACTACAAATCGCTTCGATCGAGGTGAAGTTGCCGCAGATAAAGAAAAAGCGGCAATCCAAGCGAAACGCCGACCAACACGTCACTGCCGAGTCGATGATTTCAGTGAGGAGTGACGCACACGAAAATAGAACACGACTAGAACAACTGCGAACGACACGACAAGCCAACTGAGGAACTGCGTCGCCGTCGCGCGAGCGATAAAATAGCGCGCTCGCGAGCCCGTCGCCAGCGTTGGGAACTTTGTTCGTAACACGCAAATTGCTGGCACTAATAAATAGAAGGCAAGCACGAGCAGCTCCCACGGATTGCGATTAGCAATTTCACATGCGCCGTTGATGGGCGTTTCAAGAGCGTTTTCTTCGACCTCGATTTTCGCCGCGCTTTCTAGATCGCCATTTAGGATGTGCATTGCTCGAGTCGCATAGGCTTCATCGACGACTAAACGGGTCGGGACGGCAAATTGCGCACCGCGAGCTGAGAGATTCGCGTGTTCGTCAAGTAGCGCACACGGAATCTCGTAGTTATCGAGCACTGACTTTGCCAGCGCAGCCTTGGCCGGGTTCCAGTAGGTGCGCACAGTCACCATGCGAGAATTGTATTCCAATCACGCGCGATTGGGAATTTTTTGATCAGTGCGACCGTCATCGACGCCCGCTACAGTTTGTCGATGGCGACATTGCGCTTTCACGCCGTTCCAAACGCGAAGATCGACAAGGTGGTCGGCGAGCATGGCAACGCGATCAAAATCAAGCTCCGCGCGCCGGCGGTCGAGGAAAAAGCCAACGTGGCGTTAATCAATTTTCTCGCCCAGAGGCTGGAAATTTCGCGACGACAGATTGCGATCGAGCGCGGTCACAAATCCCGCGAGAAATTGATTCGAATCGAAAGTTTGAGCGGAGAAGCGATCAGAGATCGTCTGCTCTCGGAGAACTAAAAAGGGGAGCCTTTCAGCTCCCCTTTCGAAAGGCGAGATCGGATTACGGTGTAGGAGTCGGGGTTGCCGTTGGAGTTGCCGTTGGGGTAGCAGTCGGAGTTGCCGTTGGGGTAGCAGTCGGAGTTGCCGTTGGTGTTGGGGTTGGCGTTGGTGTTGGGGTGTGTGGCTTGCCGATGTTCGATTTGGCCGCGCAGCTCTTCATTTGAGCCGCCTGCTTCTTCGTGATAGTGCCCGCTTTAGCGAGACTGTTCGCCAAATGAGCAATGCAGCTCACAAACTGCCCGTGATTGGTCGCTCCGTTCGCGCATTGATTGACCAGGTCCTGAATGGAGCAGCCGTTCGAATTGACCGTGTTATTGATTGAGGTTGTGCACGAACCGACGTCAACTTTGGGTCGGAGATCGGAGTTCGGGCACTGATCCGCATTGTCCGCCACACCGTCGTTATCGGCATCGAGTTCTAAATTAGACGTGGTGGTAGTGCTGCCGCTAACGCCGATGGTAATGCAGTCAGCGTTGCCGACAAAGTTGCCCCAGTCCCCTGCGCCGCCGAGACCTGCTGCTAACTCGACGCCGCCCGCGCCAGTGGAGGTATTAACAATGCGCGCGTTTGGCTGAGCAGTCAGGTAATCCGCGAGCGACTTCACACTGCTCTGGGTGGCGCCAGCGATTCCATTGTTCGACCACCATCCGCCGTTAAGCGCGTTCCAGGCTTGCCAAGTGCTCAAGGCGAGCGGCCCCTGCGGGTTGCTCGGAAAATTTGTCGCATCCTGAAAACGCGGCTCGAAGTAAAGCACGTCGTCCACGGAGCCGTTGCCGTCGAGATCAATATTTAAGGCGATAAAGACGGCCCGGCCGCCATTTCCGGGCTGGCCGCCGTTGTTGGTGCTGACAAATGTGCTGTAGCTCAACGCGGTCAAATCGTTCAGGCGCGTGCCGTTGTAATTCGCATTCGCCAAAGCTGCTTGGCTCGCGCCGCTGGAATCAATTCGAAACTCCGCACTGCCGGTGCCGCATGGCGCGCTCGCCGGACCGTTGACAAAATTCAAGGTGGAGCTGCCGGTGTCTTGCGCCGCCCATCCTTCCAAATTCCCAGGCGACACGTCCACTTGGACAGTCGCTGCATAAATGAGCGCTACCGCGCAGACCAAACCGAAAATGAGACCACCCAAACACAATAACTTTTTCATAATTCAGAACCCCCTTAACTATCCAATCGCTAATCCGAATAGAATACGCATTATTAACCATAATTGGACGCATTAGTCGCTAAAAAAATTCAGGCCCCGCGCAAAGAGTTCAACGACTACGCTTTGTTCTCCCCAGTGGCAACCAGCAAAATAAATTGCAGCATCGCGAGGACGAGCAGGGTTGCGATCGCGGCGAAAAATGGCCAGAACACCTGCAAACGGATGACGTTGTAGAGTTGAAGAAGCGTGACAGCGATTCCGCTCCAGCGAATCCCGCCAGCGCCACCGCGACTTGGGCACTCGCACTTAAAGCTTCACTCGGTTCCATCTTAGACAAAATCGGGTTTGACCCATTCGCGAACGAGATTGGGATTCACGTAAAGACCATCGCACATCGAGGCGCGGCCGTTGAGAACCTGTGGGGCTGAAGCGTTGGCGAGGAAGAAACCGAAGTCACGGGTCAGGATTTCGTGAACGTCGCCAAACCAGGAGCCGCCATCGTACTGCGGCATGAAGTTCAGCTCGACGAGCAGGAATTTCGTTTTCGCCAGTGTTTGCTTCGCGCCGGCGAGCACTGCTTTCTCGTAGCCTTGGACATCAATTTTCAACAGCGAAACCTCCGCAAGATCGACAAGTAACCGGTCGAGCGTTGTCATTTTGACTTCCACTTCCGCCGTGATCGTCCAATTGCTTCCGATGACGGCGCGCATTTCTTCCCGCGGTTGAAGAAGCGAAGCACCGGTTGTGTCGCGCGTGACCTTTAATGTTTCAACACCCTCGCGTTCCCCGATCGCGACGTTATGCAACTGAACTCGGCGATTGTTTCCAAATTTTTCCTGCAAAACGGCAAACGCATCCGGTAGCGGCTCGATGATGATCAATTTCTCCGGCCTGACCAAATTGAGCAACATGCCCGACCATTGGCCGGTGTTGGCGCCAACATCGACGATGTTGCGCAGTTTGCCGACATGACCCGGCGCGAAAAGCGAAAGGCCACTTTGGTCAGCATCGAGCGCAATCCGGTCGCTCTTGAATAGCTCGGTCGGCGAAAGTCGGCGGCCGATGTCGCGCAGCTTTCGCCGATTCTTCACCAGATCGACAATGCCCCAGGGCAAAATGAATCTAAGAAAGCGCTTCAAACTGATTCGCGCGAAACCGACGCTGGCGTCGCGCCGTTCTTGAGCTCGGCGAAGATGAGGCGACCGGCCGCGGTTTGCAGCGCGCTGGCCACGACTACCGTGCGTGTCTTGCCAAGATGCGCGCGCGCATGATTGACCACGATCATCGTTCCATCCGGCAGATAACCGACGGCCTGATGCGGCTCGCGACCTTCCTTGACCAAATGCAGATCGATCTCATCGCCGGCCACAACCGTCGGGCGCAATGCGCGAGTAAGATCGGACAAATTCAAGACCGCCACTCCTTGCAGCCGCGCGACCTGCGCGAGCGCGTGATCGTTGGTGAGCAAGCGCGCTTTCAATACTTTGGCGATCCGCACCAACCGCGCGTCTGCTCCAAGATCGACATCTTCAGTGGTGCTGTCATGAACCCTCAGCTCCACTTCGCGCGAACGTTGGAGTTGATTCAAAATTTCCAAACCGCGCCGGCCACGCTCACGCTTTGTCGGCTCATGCGAATCCGCCAGTAACTGTAATTCATCCAAAATAAACCGCGGCACGATCAGCGACCGGCTGAGAAATCCGGTCGCGCAAAGATCGGCGATGCGCCCGTCAATGATGACGTTGGTATCGACCACGAGCGGCTCATGCTGAGTCGTTTCGCGGGCGAAGCGCACGTACGGAATGATGAGCGAGAATTCGTCGCGGCTGCTCCGCATCGCCAACATCATCCCGAGATAACCAAAGACCGCATAGACGATGAGTCGGATCGACCATTGCATCGTTTCCGATTGATAACGCAAAACTTGAGAAGCCATCAGCAAGTTGGCGAAGATCAAACCGATTAAGAGTCCGAATGTGGCCGACGAAAACAGGCGGAGCGAAACGCCTTTGAGTAGGCGGTCCGTCAACACGACCATCAAACCGAGGATCAATCCGAGGATCAATCCAGGCCAAAGACTCCCGACCAGCGCTGAGGAAATGTTTGCGCCAATCACCGCGCAAAATGTTATGAATAAAACGCGTAACAGATTGATCGTCAGCAGCGGCGTCATCAGCGTCCTCCGGCTTGTGGGCGCGGTTTAGGCCGCGGCGTAGCGTTGCTGTCGATCTTTGCGGCGGAGTCGCGATAAAACAGGACACCGTGCGCGCGCAAGTTAGCAACGAGAGCGCGCAGATCGTTGGCCAATTCCTGATTCGTGAGCAGCGCCGCAAGCAATCCTTTTCCTTGGGTGGCGGAGCTCATCACTTTCTGCAAATCGTCGGCCGCTTTCTTGGTGGAGTCCATCGCCGAATCCGCTTTATCGACTACGCCACCTAACTTTTTCGACGATTCGGCAAACGCACCGGTCGCTTCGTTTAAGTGCGCGATGCTCGACTTGAGATTCTCGGCGCTCGTTTTGGAAAGCACATCTTCGTTCAACCGTGTCACGGTCGTGTCGATCTTTTGGACAACGCCGCGCAAGTCGCCGACAAGCGCGCCGCCTTCGCGGGTGAGATCGTCGATGCCGGTGTCGCGCGTGCCGTTGAGGTAGGCGTTTGGCTGCAAAAAGGTTTTCGGCACGCCGGGTGGCATGGTGACACTGACAAAGCGATCGCCAAGCAAACCGGAACTGCCAACCGTGAATTTGCTTCCCTCCGGAATTTTCACATAATCATAAATCTTGAGCGGAACAGCGACCCCGTTGCCTTCGCGGACGAGACGCGGCCCGCCGGAAACTTTGCCGATACGCGCGCCTGCGAGCAAAACATCAGAACCCTTCAACAACCCGCTGGCGTCGCTGAAACGGATCGTGAGGGTGTAGTAAGTTTTGAAACCCTCCCCCAGCCTTCCGAATTGCACCACGAGCGCGCCCAACATCGCCAGGCCGGCAAAAACAAAAACGCCAACCTTAAATTCCAAGCCTCGCTCGTGCCGGTTCATTTGATCTTCAACTCTCAACCCCGAACGCTTTCGGGGTCAACTGCTCGTCCGACCTTCCGAGCAAAAAATCCTGGAGAAGTTGATCGGACGATTGCCGTAACTTCTCCGGTGTCCCTTGAAAGTAAATTTGTCCTTCATGCAAATAGGCGATTCGGTCGGCGACGTGAAAGGCGTTTTTCATGTCGTGTGTGACAACGATGCCGGTGACACCGAGTCGCTCCTGCAATCGGCGAATCAAATGATTGATGGAATCCGAAACGACGGGATCGAGTCCGGAAGTCGGTTCGTCGTAAAGAATACATGACGGCTGACGAATGATCGAGCGCGCGAGACCGACACGTTTTTTCATGCCTCCGCTCAAATTCACCGGCATTTTTTCTTCCTGTCCCTGCAGTTCCATCACTTCAAGCATCTCGCTTACGCGTTTGCGCAAAACTTCCGGATCGCGCTCGCCCGCTTCGCGCAACGGAAACGCGATGTTTTCCGCGACCGTCATCGAATCGAAGAGCGCGCTGCCTTGAAAAAGAATGCCAACCTTTTGGCGAATGGACGCGAGATGCCGCTCGCTCATGTCGATAATATTTTGGCCTTCAATCCAGATTTCGCCCGCGTTGGGTCGCATCAAACCGATGAGATGTTTAAGCAGGACGCTCTTGCCGCCACCGCTGCGACCGATGATGGCAAGCGTCTCACCGCGCGCAACGTGGAGATCGACCCCGCGCAAAATTTCCTGCGCGCCAATTGTTTTCACCAACCCATGCACGGCAATCATCGAACCGTTATGTCGATCTTGCGCGTTCATTGATAGCCGGCCGGGTAAATGATGTTGAGCATCATGGTCAGGAAAAAATTGCTGATCAGAACGGCGAGCGAAGCATTGACGACGGCTTCGGTGGTGGCGCGTCCGACGCCGACCGCGCCCTCGCGCGCAGTCAATCCTTTGTGGCAACTGATGAAGACAATGAGAATGCCGAAGCAAAATGCTTTTGAAAGTCCCATGATGATGTCGCGACTGCGGGTCCAGCGCACCATGTTCGCCATGTAGTAAGTGCCATTCACTTCCAGCAGAAAAATCGCGACGAAATAGCCGACCGCTATGCCGACGGCGATGCATTCCGCCACCAGCAACGGCATCGAGACCATCATCGCCAGCGCCCGCGGCACGACCAGATAATCGGTCGGATAAACTGCGAGCGCGCGTAACGCATCGATTTGCTCGGTCACTTTCATCGTCCCGATCTCGGCCGACATCGCGGCGCCGACGCGACCCGTCACCATTAACGCGGTCAAGACGGGTCCCAACTCTCGGAGGATCGCGACCGACACGACCGCGCCGACGGCCGAGCCCATTCCGATCTTGTGAAACTGGAAATAGGTCTGGGCGGTAAAAACCGCGCCGGTGAATCCGCCGGTGATTACGACCACCAATTGCGAAAGCAATCCGATCTCGACGATTTGGTTGAGAAATAATTTCCAGCGCAATCGATGCGTGAAAAGTGAGTGGAACGTATCCGCGGCCAGGAAAACCACCTCGCCCAAATACTGAACGAACCGGATGAGCGGCCTTCCGAGCGCGTTAAAGAATCGAGCGAACATTTGGCGTTGTGCTTATACACCCAGCGGCTGCGTTTTTGTTTTTGGCCGAAGCTCGGCCGGAATTGCGCCGATGAAACGTGGATCGAGCGCGAGTTTGCGAAAGATCGCGCGGACTTCGCGAAAGGTGATGGTGGGTTGGTCGAGCTCGAGATAAACCAAGTTGTGGTTCCGATCGACTTTGTAACGCAGCCCCGGAACGGCCGAAAGCTGGTGATCGAGCTCCAAAATCTTGTCCAGCTCGCCAAGACCTGCGGCGTAAACTTCCAATTCCAGCATCTGGCCTCAAATTACGGACGCCACACTGTGATGCAAAAAGAAACGCGATTGCGCGGGTCGCAGAGCTGAGTAGATGTCGATCCTGAAAGATGTCGATCTTGCGAGCAAAACCGGTTTTCTTCGCGGCCGCGCTTGTTTTTCTGGCCGGCTGCCAAACCGAACCGACAGGCATTCAAAACGCGAAGGTTGCCATGGCCCAGCGGATCGCGGCCGAGCCGGCAGGCGATTATTACATCGGGCGGCGTTATTTTAAGCCGGACTTCAAGTTTTGGGGATACATCCGGCGACCGAACCAGCCCTGGAGCACGGCGCAGCTCGTGATGTTGAATGAAAAGCAAAAACTCGCGCCCGATCGCGCGGCGTTGAAGTTCGGATCAGATAACAATTACGAATACAAACTTTACGGCAACTTTAGCGGCGACAAAGTTTACGAGCCGGCGAGCAATCGGGTCTATCCGGAATTTATCCTGAAGAACTACGAAGTGATCTCAACCAATCCGCCGCCGATTTTTAAAACCCAGATTAGCGGCCGGGCCGACGCCGCTCAGACCCGCTACATGATCGAGAAGCCGGAGCCGCAATTTTAAGTCCGAGCCGGACGGGCGTTTTCCGCTCGACATGACAAAAACCGCAGGTCCCGCAGAAAAGAAAGACACACTCGCGGAAGAGTTTTGGCGTCATCTCGTCGTCGAACAAAACGCGTCGCCGCGAACGCTGAAGGCTTATCGGCAGGCGTTGGCCGCTTTCCGCGCGCAAAAGCAAAAGCCGTGGAAGCAATGCACGCCGGATGATTTTCGCGATTATTTATTCGCGATCATGAAACGCGGCCAGGCGCGTTCTTACGTGCGTTTGCAGTTCTCAGCGCTGCGCGCGTTTTACAAGTTCCTGACCGACCGCAAGAAACTTCGGATCGATCCGCTTCGGCAATTGCAGCTCCCGAAGGTCGAAAAAAAGCTTCCGCTCGTGCTGACCCGGCAACAGATCGAAGAATTGCTGGCCGCGCCATTGAAGATCGCGAAGCAACGAGCTGCGCCAGAGTGGATGCCGCTGCGTGACGTCGCAGTGATGGAACTTTTTTACAGCAGCGGATTGCGATTGAGCGAACTGGCGGCGCTCGACGTAGAAGATGTCGATCTTTACACCGAGTCGGTGCGCGTCTTTGGAAAAGGGCGGAAAGAACGCGTTTGTCCAATCGGCGCGCCCGCGCTGGAAGCGATCTCGAAATATCGCTCCGCCGCGAATGTCCATTCCGGAGCGCTCTTCATTAGCAAATCGCGGAAACGGATTTCGCCGCGCTCGATCTGGCTGATCTTGAAACGTTACTTACGCCACACTTCGATCCCGATCTCGATCAGTCCGCACAAGCTTCGCCACAGTTTTGCCACCCATATGCTCGATCGCGGGGCAGATCTGCGCAGCGTCCAGGCGCTGCTGGGACATGCCAGTCTTTCGACCACGCAAATTTACACGCACGTGACGGTCGAGCGTTTGAAGAAAGCGTACGCGGAAGCCCATCCGCGCGCCTGAATTGATTCAGCGCGGCGACGCGCCAGACTGAAGGTCGTTCAACAAAGGCTGCGCGTCAGGATAGGTCGGCTGAATGCGCAACACCGTTCTCAGTTCCGCAATCGCTTCATCATTGCGGCCAGTGCGAGCAAGCCCGACCGCAAGATTGTAGTGCGTCATCGGGCTGTTCGGATCGAGCTCAACCGCTTTGCGATAATGCGCCATTGCGCCAGCGTTGTCGCCGCGCTCGAGAAGCAGATTCCCAAGATTAGTGCGAGCGTCGACAAACTGTGGCTGGAGCTGTAGCGCACGATCGTAAGAGACGACCGCCTCATCTGAACGCCCGGTTTGCTGAAGCGCAGTTCCCAAGCTGTAATACGCCTTCGGGTTGTTTGGATCGGTATCGAGCGCTGCTTGCAACAGCGGAATCGCCGATGCGGCATCGCCTTTCTGCACCAATGTTGCGCCCAAGTTGTAGCGACCAAATTGGTAATTTGGTTCGAGCTCGAGAGCGCGCCGGTAATGATCTATCGCTTCATCGAGAGCACCTTTCTGGCGAAGCACATTGGCGAGGTTGTTGTGCGCAGTCGCTGACGCTGGATTCTTTGACAACACATCGCGAAAACAAGTTTCGTTGTCGCGGTAGATGTGACTTTGCGCCCAACTCGAACCCGCCAACATCGTCAATAAGAAGCCAGCAAGTGCGTAACCGACAAGTCGACGGAAATGGGGCATCTCTTCGAGCCAGCTCGCAATGACGGCGGCAGCCAACGCGAATATTGGCGCGCACGCCGCATATTGGAAATGATCGGCTACGAATGAAATCTGGAAATAGGAAACATTTAAAAATCCGAGAGTCGGAAACAACATCGCCACAAAAATGAGTGTAGTTGCAAACGGCCCGCGGAAGCGCCGCCGCGCCATCCACAACACGAGCACAACCAGGAGCGCCGCAGCGGGGAATAGCCATTGCCAATAGCCGGTGATGTCGACATGCCAGCGCGGATAAATAGTGATCAGGTCCGCCGGCCAAAAGAGTTTGGCGAGGTAAAACCAAAACGCGCGTCCCGCGATCAGGCAACGCTGAGCGATTGAAAACGCGAAGGCCGGTCCGGAAGCGCCGGCAAACTTTTGCTCGACCCAGGCAGTGATCAGTCCGGCTGCAGCACCGATGACAAAAAATGGGACCAACGGTTTCAGGTCGCGATTCCAGGCCAGGCTGCCGCGCTTCCACCACAAGATGATCAGAACCGCCGGGGCAAGCATGGCGGTCACAGTCTTGGTCATCAGAGCAAATACGAATAGCGAGATGGCGATCCAGTACCAGCGCGGGATCCTTTGCCGATCGTAGTTCAGGTAGGCAATAACGCTGGCAAAGCCGAGCACAGTGGAAAGCGTATTCTTGAGTTCACAAATCCAGGCGACTGATTCCACCTGCACGGGATGCAAAGCAAACAGAGCCGATGCCAGCCAAGCGCCCTTAACTTCGAGTTGCCGAAGGATTTTTAGTAATAGCAGTGCAGCGACGCCGTGAAGAAGAATGTTCAGCAGGTGATAGGGAACGGTCTGGTCGCTCCAAAGTTTGTGTTCGAGCCAAAATATGGTGCCGAGAAAAGGATAATATTGTGGAGCCGCGCCTGGATCGGTCCAGATCCGCGCGAGCCCATGCCAGGAGCGCAGCTCCGGCGTCGTGATATGAATTTCGTCGTCCCAGATTGGCTGGCCGTTCCAGGCCGGCTGATAAATCAGAAATGTCGCTACCAGCAGACCCAGTCCAAAAAGCCAATTCCGATGCCAACGCATGGATTAGCTGGGTTGCGGAGGCGTAGCCGCGGGCCTATTCAGCGATCGGCTCCGCCAGTTTCTTTTTGCTCACGTCGGATTGGAAAACGAGTTTCCCATCTTTGGCGGTGACGCTAACTTTGGTGCCGGCTTTGACGTTGCCGCGCAAAATTTCTTCCGCGAGCGGATCTTCCAGGAAGCGCTCGACCGCGCGTCGCATCGGCCGCGCGCCGTAATTTGGATCGTAACCTTTTTCGATCACGAACTCGTGGGCCAGGTTGTCGAGAATGATCTCCACTTGCTTGGCTTTGAGGCGAATCTTCACCTTTTCCACTTCAAGATCGACAATCTGCAACAGGTGCGACTTCTCGAGCGAGTGGAAGACGGTGATTTCGTCGAGGCGATTGAGAAACTCCGGTTTAAAGACGCGCTTGGTCTCTTCCAAAATCTTTTCCCGCATCGAATCGTAATCGTGTCCTTCGCGCGGCGCGCCGAAACCCAGCGTCGTCTGCTTCTTCAGCAGTTCTGCGCCCACGTTCGACGTCATGATGATGATCGTGTTCCGGAAATCGATCTTTCGACCTAACGAATCGGTAATTTTACCTTCTTCGAGAATCTGCAGGAGCAGATGCATCACGTCGGGATGCGCTTTCTCGACTTCATCAAACAGAACGACTGAATACGGCCGGCGACGGACTGCTTCGGAAAGTTGGCCGCCTTCCTCGTAACCGACGTAGCCCGGAGGCGAGCCGATCAAACGCGACGCCGTGAATTTTTCCATGTACTCCGACATATCGATCTGAATCAGCGCGTCGCGATCGCCGAACATGA
>Ga0137399_10000060_pt1 | contig 36504 bp, 36 predicted proteins | sample czorhiz316metaG_FD_104810 | JGI IMG/M metagenome (GOLD analysis project Ga0137399, IMG submission 104810) | Vadose zone soil microbial communities from Angelo Coast Range Reserve, California, USA - czorhiz3.16 metaG | ecosystem: Environmental > Terrestrial > Soil > Vadose zone | place: USA...
CATCATTTCCGTCCAAAAGTGCATTGGACGAAAATGGAAGCGTTCCGGCAAAGCATCGCCGAAGTGCAAAAGCAGGAAGGCGTTCGCACAATTAAGCGCGCCCACATGCTCGGCTTCCTCGATCCCGATTTGCCCAAGCGGGGCAAAGGCGATGGCGTTGTAGCGGCGTTTGTGTCAAACGCCGAGCCTAATAAATAGGCGCTCGCCGCGGCGAGCGCCTCTACAATTATTTTGCGAAACCCGCGCGCAACTTTTCTTTCTTCGCTTCGCAATCTTGCTGCAATCGACGAATCTCGGTCACGAGTTGTTTCTCAAGCGATTCCATTTCGTCGAATTTTCCGGCCGCTTGCGACTTCTGAATCTCGCCTTTCAGAAACAGTTCTTTCTCCGCGGTCCGCGCTTTGAAAGTGGAATCGACCTCCGCGAGCTGGTTTTTCTGGTCGTCGGTCAGTTTGACGATCGGCTGGCTCTTGGCGAGTCGCTCCATTGCCAGCTCGTAAGCCGATTTCATTTCAACTCTTCCTCTTCCTCTTAATCTCAGTCTGAACTCAGTCATACTCTTGCTCCTGCTCCTAATCGAATCAATTGTAACATCGACATCATGGAGATTCGCCTTCTCAGCATCGATTTCGACGGCACGCTTGTCTCACGCGTGAGCGAACCGGTCCTGGACCGCCAATGCATGGAATTGATTCGCGATTTGCAAAGCGACGGCGTTCTTTTCTCGATCAACACCGGACGTTCGGTCGATCTGCTCGAATCGGGTCTGACCGATTTTGAATTCCCGGTGCGTCCCGATTTTATTTTAACAACCGAACGCGAAGTTTTCCGTCGTGGTAACAACGGCGAAAAATGGGAGGCGTTCGGCGATTGGAACGAGCGCTGCGCGCGCGCTCACGCCGAGTTGTTTTCTTCCGCGCAATCAATTCTCGCCGAGGTCGTTGATTTCGTGACCCAGAAAACGAAGGCGCAATTGCTTTATCACTCGGCGGGGCTGGAAGGATTAAGGGCACAGAGCGACCAGGAAATGGACCGCATCGTCCAGTTCATTGAACACGCGGGCGCGCAAGAGCCGAAGTTCAACTATCAGCGGAACACGATTTACCTTCGTTTTTGTCACGCCGACTATCACAAAGGCGCGGCTCTGGCCGAGCTTGCCCGCTTGATCGACATCCCGCGCGAAAACATTTTCGCGGCGGGCGATCATCACAACGACATCTCCATGCTCGACGGCCAAGTCGCGGCGATGCCAGCTTGCCCGGCAAACGCGATTGATGACGTGAAAGCGGCGGTGCGCGATGCAGGCGGCTATGTCGCGAAACACCAGCACGGTGCTGGTGTCCACGAAGCGTTGGAACACTTTCTTAGGTAGGGGCGGTTCACCGAACCGCCCGCGGGCGATTTAGGTCAATCGCCCCTACCTCGCAGTTGCCAGCGCGATCGGCGCGTCGGCTGAGATTTTTCCGGCGAAGCGATTGGTCATGTAAGTGAGCAGCAAAACCCAGAACGAAAGCGCGAGTCCGAACAGCGGAAATTGCAACGCGAGCGGCAACGAATAGATGATCGCCATCAATGGAATCCAGACGGCCCAGGTCGCGAGCAACGTCGGAAATATCTTGTCGCGATAATGCGGCCAGGTGAAGAGATCACGCACCGGGCCTAACGAGACGCCGTTGTTCTTCCATTCGTAAGTAAGGACGCCGAACGGGGCAGCGAAAAAAACGTTGTAGCCAAACTGGTCGATCAAAATCTTCCCGAACACGACTGGAGCTGTCGCAATATCTCCCAACCAATGCGCTTCGAAGCGGTAGAGAAGATCGACCAGTGATCCATCGAATCCCCAGACCGGAATAGTGAACGCGAGGTTGCGGAGATTTCCCAATTGCGGCCGTCCGCGTTGAAAAAAAAGAATCAAAAAGATCTCGGGCAGGATCGCGCCGGCAAGCACCGACGCAACGATCACAAACGTGAGTCCGTGCGTCCGTTTGAACTCGGCGAAACTACGCAACGCCTCCGCGGCTCTCGGATTCGTGTAATACGCAATCGCGAGCGCGAGCATGATGGCCTGAATGATGAGCGCCGGTTTAGCGTTCGCCCGGGCTGCTTCCCACCCGATCATGAATGGCGTTCGCGATCTACCCATCGCGACAGATCTAAATCAAAATCAAGCGCGAAGGCGAATCACCAGCGCACCGACGCGTTCGGACCTGCGGTGCCAGTACCTGGCTGAAGGCGACTTTCGTCGCCCGTTTTTTCGCCTGGAACAGGGTCTCCACTGGCGGTGGTATTGCTGGTCGAAGCGCAACCACTCAGTCCATAAATGACGAGCGCGAGCAAACCTAATATCGAAAGATATTTCATTCGGCAGGAAACCTAACCAGCTCCGGACTTTTCTCCACAAAATTGTGTCGACGGCGGCCGATTGCCCGAGGCGCTCAGCGCCGTAACTTTCCGGGTGCGCACGAACGGAAGGATCGATATCAAGTCTCTCCAGCTCGCCGAACTCGAGGAGAAGGTCCGCGAGATGGGCGAGCCGCTTTATCGGGCGAAACAAATCGCGGACTGGCTTTACCAAAAGCGGGTCGAATCGTTCGAAGAGATGACAGATTTGCCGCAAGGATTCCGAAAGCGGCTCGCTGAGCAGTTCGACTTTAACAAGATCGACATCGTCCGCGTGCTCGGCTCCCGCGACACCACGCGCAAATTTTTGTTTCGGTTGAGCGACGCCAACTTGATCGAGTCGGTTTTGATTCCGGCGTCGCCGGCGCTCTACGGATCGCGCTCAGACCGGCGGACGATTTGCATTTCAACGCAAGTCGGCTGCGCCTACGGCTGTAAATTTTGCGCGAGCGGTCTGGACGGATTCAGTCGCAACCTGAAGCCGAACGAGATTGTCGATCAGATCATTTCGGTCGAGCGCGAGAGCGGAGAAAAGATCGACAACATGGTGTTCATGGGAATGGGCGAGCCGCTGGCCAATTTGGACAACGTGATGCGCGCGATTCAAATCATCAACGCGCCATGGGGAATTGGTATCGGCGCACGCCGTATCACACTGTCGACGAGCGGTCTTGCGCCGCAGATTCGGGCGTTGGCCGACGAGCCGCTCCAAATCCGGCTCGCCATTTCGTTGCACGGCGCAACCGATGAAGTCCGCAATCAAATCATGCCGATCAACCGCCGTTATAACATTGAGACGTTGCTTTCGGCTGGCGATTACTACACGTCGCGAAAAAAGCAGCGACTGACTTTCGAATACATTCTGATTGCGGGCGTGAACGATTCCGATGAACAAGCCCGGCTTCTCGCTCGCCATGCCAAACGGCTTTCGGCCAAAGTGAATTTGATTCCCTACAACACCGTGCACGGTCTGCCCTGGTCGCGACCGTCACAAGATCGACAGGAAAAGTTCCTGTCGATTTTACGCGAGCGCGGAATCGCGGCGACGTTGCGCCGGGAAAAGGGCCACGACATCGACGCGGCCTGTGGACAATTGCGCCTGCAAACCAAGCGCGAGTTGCAGACCGCAAGTTCGTAAATCACGGAAAATTTTTTGCGCACCGGGCCAAGCTGGCGTTAAGTGAGATTATGTCCGACTTCGAGGGCGAACGGGAAGGGATCTGGGACGAATACGATTGGGAGCGCTTCCTTCAGCAGCAAGATCAGCGCACGGAAAAATACATGGAGCTGCTGGAGAAGTATATCGACGATCCGCAGCGCGACGAAATTATCGCGCGGGAAATGGGTTGGACGCAGGTTTTGGGTGACGGTGATTGGAGCGCTGAGGTGGACGCGCTCCTGGACGAAGATTGGCGTTTACAAGATCAGGAGACCTCGGCCAGCGCTGAACTCAAGCTCAGCGAAAGTTTCGAGGACCATATTCTCTATCGTGCGGCCTTCGCCTTGACCGTTTGGATCGACAAACTCTTCGACCAAAACGCTTCGCTCCAAAACGAACCGGCGGCGATCAAGCTGGCAACCCACGCGGCGCTGGCCAGCGCGAAATTAGCGGCGGCCTTGAGCGATGACGATGTGGACGAACTCGGGATGACGATCGCTTATTTGAAGCGCGCCCTGAAAGCGATCACGGTCTCGCTCGATTCGGCGGCGAAATTGCTTTCCGAGAAGCTAATCGCGGCCCGCCAGTATTCCGTTCTGCAGCAACGGCTTTTTCAAGTGCGTGATGGCATTATTACGCTGATGGGGGAATACCGCGGCGAATGGCGCCGCCGCTTCGGCTCCGAAGGCTTTCGGAGTTGAATGAATTAAGGACCGGTTCCGTCGAATATGGAAACGGAAACGACTCCGGCTCAAGCCGATGTATCGGAACTGGATTTGGTGAGACAATGTCAAGCCGGCCAGACTGAGGCATTCGACCAGCTGGTAACCCGCTACCGGACAAGAGTATTCGCTATGATTTATAACATGGTCCATAACGAACAGGACGCCTGGGACCTGGCGCAGGACAGCTTTGTCAAAGCGTGGAAATCGATCGGGCGCTTCCGCGGGAAATCGTCGTTTTACACCTGGATTTATCGCATCGTGATGAACGTGACGATCGACTGGCTGCGCAAGCGCCAGGTCAAAGCCGGTGGGGCCGAGTTCGATGACGCGATTCAGTTGAAAGAGATTGACCCGGCCTCCAAGACCGTGCCAAAAGCAGACCCGCTCCCCCACCAGCGAATGGAGCAACACGAGATTCGCGCCCGGATCGACCACGCCATCTTGCAGCTCTCCCCCGAACACCGCGCCGTAATTTTGATGAAAGAAATCGAAGAAATGCAGTATCACGAGATCGCCGAAAGCCTTGGGTGTTCCATCGGCACGGTGATGTCGCGCTTGTTTTATGCCCGCAAGAAATTGCAGAATTCCCTGAGGGACGTTTATGAAAACGTTTGAAGAAAAATGGACAGCCTGGCTCGACGGACAATTGAGCGGCAGAGAATTGACTGAATTCGAGGCGTCGCTGCCGGATTTGGCGACGGCCGAGGCCGAGAAACGCGATGCGCAGAAGCTCGGCTCGTTTTTGAAGGAACAACTCACCACTCAAGCACTGAGCAACGAAGAGTTTTTCAATCATCAACTGCGCGAGCGGATCGCCAGCGACACGCAAGATCGACCTCGTGCAACATCGACTTGGTGGACGATTCCGCGATTGGTTTGGTCAGGCGCGACCGCGCTTGCATTGTTTGTCATCACTACGGTTGTGCTCATGACCCAGCATCAGCCGGGTGAACAGTCGGAATATCTCACGCAAATTTTGAATACGCGGGTGGATCCGGCGGCCAATCCGAGCGCCACCATCTCGATTTTCGAAAGCAAAACCGACAACAAGGTCACGGTCCTGTGGACCGAGGGGTTGCAAACGCTGCCGGCTGACTACGCAGCAAAATAAATCGACGATGCAGCTGAGGCCTTTGCTTCTCGCCATGTTCCTGATCTTGGCGTTAAGCGCGGTTTCGGCTGATGCGGCCCAGGCGGTTTGGAGTGGTCTGGTAATCGCGGAGAACGTTCCCCAACCGGCGCCAATTCCACCGGAGCTGACCGGGCTCGAGCAAACGTTAAAAGATCTTTTCGGTTACAATCAGTTCGAGGTCATTGGCCAGTCCAACAAGACGCTCAAGACAGGCGACGAAGATTGGCTCGCGAACAGCAAATATTTCGCACTCCATGTCGATGCTCGCGGCGAAAACGACTCCGGTTACTCATTGAACCTGACGCTTTATAAGGAAAAGGACGTCCTGCTCGAGACCGACGCCAACCTGAGCAAAAGCAGTCCGCTTGTGATTAAAGGACCTCAGGTCGGGAGCGGACAATTGCTTTTGGTGTTAGTTGTCAAAGACGACGAGCTAGCTCATCGGAGGCGTCATGCGGAGCCAGCCAACCCGATCACGACTGCGTGGCAGCGTTTGCGCCGCGCCATTCACAACGTCATTCCATAATTTCCTGCGTCGCGTCCGGCTGACGGTTGAATGGCTGCTCGATTTCGATTAAGGGCAGCAATGCGCATTTTGGCTGGCTTGAGCGTTTTGTTTGCGCTGGTGACGACTATGGCTGCAGAAAAACCGTACGATTTCGCGGGCACGCCGGGCAAACTTCCCAAGCAAGTCGTTCCGCTAGAATATGCGATACGAATTGTTCCAGACCTTGGAAAACTTACTTTCGCCGGCAGCGAAAAGATAAAGGTCAAGGCGACCGCATCTGTTCGCGAGTTCGTGCTCAATTCGGCCGAACTCGAAATTGCGAAAGCTTCGGTCGATGGAACTCAATTATCGCCGGATGCGATCAAGCTCGATCCAGACAACGAGCTGCTCACGATCGCTCTGCCTAAGGAATTACCGGCCGGCGAGCACGTTCTCGGTCTCGAGTTCAGCGGAAAGATTACTCCAAAAGGCCGCGGCTTTTATTACATGCCCTATCAGGAGCAGGGCACCGGCGCGAAAAAATTAGCGCTCGGCACCCAATTCGAACCAAGCGATGCCCGGCGATTTTTTCCGGGCTGGGACGAGCCAAGTTTTCGCGCGCGCTTCCAATTTACCGCGGTGGTCCCGGAGAATTGGCTGGCCGTTTCTAACATGCCGATCGAATCCGAACGCAAGATCGAGATCGGTAAAGAAGTTCGTTTTCAAGCAACGCCATCGATGTCGAGTTATTTGAACGTGTTCGTCGCGGGCGAGCTTGATCTTATCGAAACGAAAGTCGCCGGGACACAAATCCGCGTGATTGCGACCAAGGGAAAGGCCGAATGGGGCCGATACGCGCTCGAGAGCACCGCGCAGATTCTCCAGTATTACAACGATTACTTTGGCGTTGCCTATCCACTTCCGAAGTTAGACCAGATCGCCATACCCGGCGGTTTCGGCGGTGCGATGGAAAATTGGGGCGGCATCACTTACTACGAATCGGCCCTTCTTTTCGATCCTAAGAAATCGTCCGCCGCGACGCGCCAGCGCATTTACGAAGTCATCGCGCACGAAACGGCGCATCAATGGTTCGGCGATCTCGTGACGATGGCCTGGTGGGACAATCTTTGGCTGAACGAGGGCTTCGCTTCCTGGATGGGCAGCAAATGCACGGCCCATTTCAATCCCGACTGGGAAGTTTGGCTGGCCAAAAATATTCAACGCGACCCGGCTCGCCGCAGCGGAATTTCCAAAGAAGTCGCGATGGAAGGCGACGCAAGATCGACCACACACGCCATCCAACAGCCGGTCGCCAATGAATCCGACGCCAACAGCGCCTTTGACGATATCACTTATCGAAAAGGCCAAAGTTTTTTGCGAATGCTGGAAAGTTTTCTCGGCGAGAATGTTTTTCGCGACGGCATTCGTCGCTACATGGCGGCGCACAAATATTCAAATTCGACCACAGCGGACTTGTGGAACGCTTTGAGCGAAGCTTCGGGCAAGCCAGTCGGCGAAATCGCGGCCGCCTGGACCGAACAACCGGGATTCCTGGTTCTAGTAATGAAGCGCGCCGGCGATAAGATTTCGCTGAGCCAGGAGCGGTTCACGATCAATTTCCCGAACGCGCCCGCGCTGGAATGGAAGATTCCCCTCACCTACTTCGTCGTCGGTGAAAATAAAATCGAGAGCCGCTTGATGACCGGCAAGATCGAGAATCTCCCGAATGCCGCGACCGATCGTGTGATCAAGCTGAACGCGAACGGCGCGGGAAACTATCGCGTCCAGTATGACGAACCGTCTTGGAAAGCGCTGCTCGGTGCGCTGCCGAAGTTAAATCTCGAAGATCGCGTCAATTTGCTGTGCGATTCATGGGCGCTGGTGCACGCGAATCGGGCGGACATTCCGCTTTATCTCGACTTGATCGCCAAGCTGCCGCCCGGCCATGAACTGGCCGAGCGCGATCAAATTGTTAATGCGTTCGATTACATTAACCGCTTGTTGGTCGGTGATCCCGTCCGCGAAAAATTTCAGGCCAGCGCGCGCTCGATCTTGCGACCAACGTTTGATCAACTCGGCTGGGAACCAAAGAAGAACGAATCGCCGCGCGATTCACTGCTGCGCGCGAGTTTGATCGTCGCGCTAGCCGATTGGAACGACCAGGAAATCATCGACGGCTGTAAGAGACGTTTTGAAAAGTTCGTTGTCGATCCTGGTTCGCTCCAACCGAATCTCCGCGCCTCCGTTTGCTTCGTGGCCGGACAAAACAGTGACGAAGCGACTTGGAACAAGCTGCATGAACTTGGATTGAAAACGACCAGCATTGAAGAGAAACAAAATTATTATGATGCGTTGAACGCGGCGCGAGATCCGAAGCTCGCCGCCAAAGCGTTGCAAATCTCTTTGACCGACGAATTGCCGACGAGTCGCGCGCTTCACGTCGTCGGTAAAGTCGCGCGCTACAGCGGGCATCCCGATCTCGCGTGGGACTTTGCCAAGGCCAATATGAAAGCTCTGCTCGAAAAAACCGACGCGCTCGGGGCCAATACTTTCGCGCCTGGTCTGTTCGTTTTCTTTTCCGAAAGAGCGCGCGCGGATGAATTAAAAACTTACGCGAAATCGAATTTGCCGGCCACGAGCGTCAAAGAAGTCGCCAAAGCAGTTGATGAAGTCGAGTTCCGCGCCGAGTTCAAACAACGGCTCATGCCGCAACTAAATCGCTGGATCAGCAGCCAGACGAAACGCAATTAGCGACTTACAAATTCGATTGCGACTGGTCTTGCTCGAGCGTGATCAAGAGTCGCATCGGGATCATGGATGACTCGTGAAATCCGTGACGCCGGAAAAACTCCTGGGCCTGGTTCTCTGGGCGGTCGGTCAACAAAGTGATCCGGAGAAAATTCTTCTGGCGCGCAAACTCGATCGCGTGATTGAGCAGCTTCGCACCATAACCGTGTCCCTGAAATTGCTTATGGATCACCAGGTCCTCGAGCAAGACCACGAAACCGCCTTCCGCGGTGCTGATGGTGAATAGCAGATTGATCATGCCGACGATCGCGCCGTCGCGGCGAAGCACGAACACGCGGCCGCGACTCGGTTGTTCGAAAATCAAGCGCAAGCCGCGCAGCTGTTTGTCTTTGTCCGGGCGAAAATCGCTCTCCTGCGCAAAGAGTCCGCCGAGCATTTCGGACAACTCATCCAAATCAGCCTCGGTAGCCGGCTCAATGACGACTTTCTCGCTCACCGTTTGCATTGCTTATTCCAGAAATTGAGCGCGCTGGCAACCCGCGATTGAGAGCACGTTTCACGCGAGATCGACTGGATCGACATCTTGCGCCCGACTAAATTGACAATGCTCTCCCCCATCCTAATGTAACCGCTCTCAATTCGCGCCGAGCTTATTTTTCGGCCTTATGAAACGCACTCTTCAGCGATCCAAACGAACGCGCAAGCAGCAGCACGGTTTTCGAGCGCGGATGCGGACGAAAGGCGGACGCGCCACCCTCGCGCGACGGCGCCAGCGCGGACGCAAGCGACTTCTGCCCAAAGGCGTCGATCGCCACTTCGCGCGCCACACCCAGGCGTAATTTTTTGGATGCGGGTGGGCCGCTGGTTTTTCTGGCAATCGGAAATCGGCACTCTAAAATCTACAATTGCAGCGGCACCGTTAGCTCAATTGGCAGAGCAGCTGACTCTTAATCAGCGGGTTATAGGTTCAAGTCCTATACGGTGCAAAAGTCCGGGCCGGACTGGCATTTTTGGGTCTCGTAAAAATCGGGCTAATCCTGTCTAGATTCTGATAGTAATCTCTGCACATGAAAGTTTCGGTGGTCATTCCGGTTTTTAATGAGCGCGGCACGATTGAGCAGATCGTGAGCGCCGTGCGCGCCGCGCCCATCGAGCACATTGAGATCATCGTTGTGGACGACGCTTCAACTGACGGCACTCAGGACGTCCTGAAAGAAAAAATTTCAACGATGGCCGATCGGATTATTTATCAGCCGAGCAATCGCGGCAAAGGCGCGGCGTTGCGGGCCGGGTTCGCCGCCGCAACCGGCGACATCATTTTGGTCCAGGACGCCGATCTTGAATATAACCCGAGCGATTATCCCACATTGCTCGAGCCAATCCTTTCCGGAAAAGCCGACGCCGTCTTCGGCTCACGGTTCATGGGCGGGCGACCGCATCGCGTCCTTTATTTTTGGCATATGGTCGGAAACAGATTTCTCACCTTGCTCTCGAACATGTTTACGAACTTGAACCTGACCGATCTCGAAACGTGCTACAAAGCGTTCCGCGCCGACATCCTAAAAAATCTGGATCTCCGCGAAAACCGCTTCGGTTTTGAGCCCGAAGTCACGGCCAAGCTGGCGAAAACGCGATGTCGCATTTACGAGGTCGGCATTTCTTACAACGGCCGCACTTACAGCGAAGGAAAGAAAGTGAATTGGAAAGACGGCTTCCACGCCATCTACGCGATTCTACGTTACAATTTATTTGCCTGAATCGCGCGCTGCCTCGCTTAGGTTCACGCCTTCGGCGTGGCGGTGGCACTCGGCTGGGCCTTATCGGGTTTCTGGACCAGGGTTTCGAGCTTTGTTTTCAGCTTCGGTGGGTCCAAAGCTCTTGGTACACTGTTAATATACATCGATTGACCGAGCATCGGCGTCTTAATCTCGGGCGCAACCAGTGGATCATTGTTCAGCAGCAGGAGAAGCCGCGCGCCAATATGTGCGGACGTCAACTTCGCGAGCATCTCAGCGTCTTTAGTGGTCAAACGAAGTTCCAATGATCCCCGGTCTTCAGTCGGCGTCGAAGGGCCGCCCTCGGGCTTCGGCATGCCAGACTTCATGCCAAACGACACACCCGCGAGTCGGGAAATCGTCATGTCGGGTTTTTCAGCGATGTAGCCGAGCTTTGGAAACGCTGGGAAGTCGGCCGCGTGTAATCCTTTTCCCGGTTCCTTGGAGACAATGTACACTTGAAGCACCGGCTGGTCGCTCGCCCGCGCGACAAGCGCCACCGACACCATCCAGACGATGAGGAATCCCCGTGTCATTGGCGGGCAAGCTCAGTCATTGCTCCGGCGGACGCAAGCGGCAGCTCATGTGAACATACTTCGGGCCTCGGTTATGCCCGGAGCTTAAAGCACCCAGTGAATAACTTTCTTGACGGGAGAAATCCCAGCAGGCAAAAGAGGAACCCGCACGGGGAGGCGCGGATCGCTTTGGCAAAATATCGTTTTAACCTTTCAGTGGCGCTGGTTTGCGCTGCGTTATCGTTTGTAATCCGCAGCCAATCGTTCGGGCAAACGGCCCCGGACGCCGATCGGGCGCAGCTTTCGCAAAACCAGCTTCAATCCCCGTCCGGTTTTGCACCGGGCACAACCCCGGAAGGCGTTGAAGACGGTCACGCGGCCGCGAGTCCGAACGACGCCGACATCGGTCAGCAAGAAATTCTGAAACGCGTCGCGCAATATCAGCCGCTCACGCTTCAGCTCGCGTGTCCGATTTTCTACACGTCGAACGTCGCCCTGACACGGAGCGGTGAAGTCGGCGATGTCGTAATAGCGCCGGTGGTGGCGGTTTATTACCAGCCACGTATCACGAAAACGCTCTACGCCAACTTCGACGCTCGGGAGCAAATTTTTAATTACGGCAAATACCACAGCTTCGATTTCGGAAGTCTCGATGTCGAGGCGGGCCTGAATTATTTCCTGCCCCAGTTTCACAATCTCATTCTCCGCGGCGAATACGATTTCAACCGCCTGACTTTCGATGACCGCCTCGGCGACGAATTTTTTTCGAATCACGCGTTGATCTTTAGCGCCGAGCTGCCATTCCGGTTCAGCCGCGCGCAGCAGCTCTCGGTCGGGGTGGACACAAACATCAGCGTGGGCGCGGACCACCAGAGCCCGCGTCGCAATGATTACGAAGGTTATTTGGGTTACACCGTGAACCTGACTCGCGCGTTCACGATCAATGCCGTCGGGCGGGTGGTGGCGCGCGATTATCATCAAAACGGCCGGACCGATGTAAGCGAGATTATTTCGGGCACGGCCACTTATCGTCTGACCAATTGGTGCTCGATCAGTGCGATCAGCTCATTCGCGCACAGCGATTCGAACCAGAGCGTGTTCGATTACGACGTCGGGAATGTCGGCGGCGCGATCGCGCTCACTGCGAAATTTTAGCGCAACGTGAAAAGGGCAATTAAAAGCACGCGACCGAGGCTCGTGTGGACAGGCGTCCTTGTCCTGTCGTTGATCGCGGTGGCAAGTTCGACAATTGCGGCGCAGCCGAACGAAGCCACCGTCACGCGAATCGTCAATGAAGTGCAGTTGCACGCAGCGCAAACATCGCCGCACTCCGCGTCGGTAAACGATAAAGTGCGCGACGGCAGCAGCGTAGAGACGGGTATGGATTCGCGCACCGAACTCCTCTTTGCTGACCAAGGTCTGGCGCGGCTCAGCGCAAACACAATTGTCACTTTCAACGAAGGAACTCGCAATCTTGATCTGGCCGACGGTGCCGTGCTGTTGCAAATTCCAAAAAGAGCGGGCGGCGCAAAAATCACAGCGGCTGGAATGACTGCCGCGGTCGCAGGAGCGACCGTGATCGTGGAGTATCACCCGCACGCCTACATCAAGCTCATTAGCCTGCAAGGCACAGCCCGTTTGTATTTGAAGCGTCGCTGGGGCGAATCAGTAATCGTTCGCCCTGGGCAAATGCTGATCGCGAATCCGGACGCCAAAAGTTTGCCCGACCCGGTGGATGTCGATCTTGACCGGTTACTGAAAACGTCGCTCTTGATCATCGATTTTCCGCCGCTTGGCAGCCAAAACTTGATTGCGAAGGAAAGTGAGAAACAGCAGCGCGCGAAATCAAAAAGAAGTTTGATCGACACGAATCTGGTCATCTTTGGAAAGGGGACGTTGGTGTCGCTTACCAATCCTGTGCAGACGGCTGCGGTCAGCCATCCAATTGCCCCTTCTGCGCCGCCGGGATCGGACGCAATTCCATCCTCAACCGACCTCGGCACGATCGAGACGCCGCCAAATCCGGCGCCGACTGTGACCGGATCGACTGGGGCAGATCAGGCAACAAATACCCCGCGCTGAACATGAAATCTTTCAGAACAAGCATCGGCGCCGGCTCGATTTTACTTTGCGTTCTTGCTTTTGTATCGCTCTCGGCTGGAGTGAGGGCGGCAGAGTTACGGGCTGCGCGCGTTACGAAAATAATCAATGATGTGAAATTGCTTCCCACGCAGGCGGCGGCGCGGGCAGCGGTTGAGAACGAGAACGTCGGTGGCGGCACTGCCGTGCGGACGGGAACGGATTCGCGAACGGAGCTGACCTTCTCCGACCTCACGATCACGCGTCTTGGCGCAAACACGATTTTTAGTTTCAACGAAGGAGCTCGTCAGGTCGACCTCGGTAGCGGCGCTGTCCTGGTGCAAGTCCCGCGAAACGGGGCAGAAGTAAAGGTCCGCACCGCCGCTGTGACAGCCGCCATCACCGGCGGGACAGCTCTCTTTGAATCTCACAAAGGCTTACCAACGAAACTCCTGATGCTTGAGGGAATCGGTCGCTTTTACCGAAACGGTCACCCCGAGGAAGCGGAGATTGTTCATGGAGGAGAGATGGCGATGATGACCGCGGACGGCCAAATCACCCGGCCAACAAAATTCAACGCCGCGCTGGTTTACAAAACATCGAAGTTGATCACCAGCTTTCCGCCACTACCAAACGCCGACTTGATTATGGCGGTAATCGACCAGCAGCACGCGGAACTATCGGGTGAAAGCGGGCCGACGAGCCAGCCTCCAAAGGATTCCACGGGCATCGACACAGTAACCACGGCAGTTGCGGCAACTGCGACTTCAACAACCAGCAGTGGCTCAAAGTTCGGCCCGCCATCGCTAATCGTGACGGATCCTTATCACATAACAAGCGGCACGGTGATCAATACCGACCCCACGATTACGACCAATGGAATAACGGATTTCGGGAAACTTTATCGTGGCGCAGCTATCGACGGCCCGTTACCCACCTGGCTTGGCAGCTCACCGTCGGCTTTCGACAGCGTCGATTTTTTCGACAGCAGTGGTGGCGGTTTCAACAATCCCGATAACGTTCCGATTCCCGGATTCTTGTTCAACGGGCTGCTGTTGGAAGGAGATCCGACAGTTTCCAACTCCAACGGCTATCCAACTCTCGGGCTTGTCGCCAAAGGAGATATCAACTCTTCTCCAACTGGGGCCGTTTTTACGTTCGGCGGGATGCAACACGTCGGTCTCGTCTCACTCAACGGCTCGATCACCTTGTCCGGTATTAGTTTCGCGAATTTCGGCGAACTTTTTGTCTACGCTCGCGGCAGCAATGTCACCATGGAAGCGCCCGTGTCCAACGTCGATAAAGTTACGCTGCGGGCCGTGGACACGGTTCTGCTAAAGGCACCGGTAGCCGTCAACCACTCGTTCAAGGCGCTTGCCGGAAATAATTTCCAGACTAGTTCGATGACGACCGCCAACCAGATCACGATTCAGTCGCTCGGCAGTATTAACATTCAGAATTCCTCTCAACTTCTGGCCATGGTCGACGCCGTCGGAAACAGCGGCCAAATCGTGATCATCGCCAGCGGCGACAACGGGACCGCGAATATCGGCGGAACGATTCAAGCCGATAAGGGCGAGGTCGACATCCGTCAGACCGGCACCGCGGGTCAGACTACTCTGAATAATGCGACTATCCACGGCGACGTTGTCAAACTCTCGGCGCTTGGCGCCAACGGAAGGCTCAACATTGGCAGCGGCAACGTTCTCGACGCAAACACGATTTTGAAACTGTACGCCGTCGGAAGTAACGGCACGCTCAACTTTCTAGCAAATGTGACCCTTACCAGTCCGTCGACTATTCTCGCCGCCGATAGGATCAACATCGCCTTTGGCGTCGTCGTCACGATCAATTCGCTTCAACCGGCTGATGTTTTCACGAATAATCCAAACTATTTCGGTTTTGGAGGAACGGGCAATCCGGCCACCACCGGAACTTTCGGCGGTATGGGCGCGAAAAATCCGCTACCTCTTGCCAATGCACCACCGCTTGGTGCACCGGGTCAAGGGCCATGATAAGATCGACAATCACTCCAATGAAAACTCCCTTTCCAAATTCAAATCTTGTCGCTGTCATTAGTTTAATCGGCATCGCCACCGTCCTTTTTGCCGCCGACCAAAAACAGGCCCGCGTTACCGAAGTGATCCACGACGTCCGGCTTCTCGCCGGGCAGACCGCGGCGCGTTCGGCTGCCGTGAACGACACCGTTCGCGAAGGAACAGCCGTTCGGACCGGAACCGATTCACGCGCAGAACTGACCTTTCTGGACCAAACCCTCACCCGACTCGGCGCGAATACGGTCTTCAGTTTTGGCGCAGGCGCACGCACTTACGATCTCGGCAGCGGCGCGATTTTAATGTCGGCGCCGAAACAGACCGGCACTGTGAAAATTACGACGGCCGTTGCGACCTGCGCCGTGAGCGGTTTCACCGCGATTTTGGAACGCCATTCAAACACGTGGAATAAATTCATCATTCTTCACGGCGACGGCTGGCTAAAAATTAATGGACTTCCCGGAGAACCCTGCCATTTGCAGACCGGACAGATGGTCGTGTTTCCGCCGCACCCGACGCATTGCCCGCAAGTCCTCAACATCGACATCTCGAAATTACTAAACGGCAACCTGATCAAAGGCTTTAACGGGCCGCTGCCGGAATGGAACATCATTCTGGCCGACATTGAGAACCAGCAAACTTCGCCGCCGCACGGTGGATTGATCGATCCGACCAACCAAGACACCATCGACCAGGCAATCAATGCGCGGCCACTAGAATCGGCGCCGCCGCCGCCGCCTGCAACGCCGCCGCCTGAACTCAGACCGCGCTGACGCTAATCAACCAAGTCAGCAGCGCAGCGGCGGTCGCGAACGGGATCGGATCGACCGGCGCCGGTGGAAGATCGACAATTCCATTCTCGTCTGTCCGCGCGGGTCGCCCGACATAACGGCCGCGTTGCGGCGCGCGCGCTGGCCATCGCGTGACGAAATAGTTTACAGCGAATTCGGGCCGCACCGGTAGCCGCTGGCCAATCGAATCAGAGCGTGCTTGATTATAAAGCGGCAGATGTTGGTGCGGTGTCGTTGTTGATCACATTTTAACGAACATGACAACGTTGTTCCCTGGTCATGCACGTCTTAGAGCTATATGCGCAAGCTTACTGTTGTTGGTGTCGCTCGCACTGGCTCAATTGACGACTGCGGCGCAATTGAAAGAAGCGCGCGTCACCCAAGTAGTAAAAGACGTGAAACTGCTGCGGACGCAGACAGCGCCGCGCCCAGCCGTCGTCAGTGATGAAGTTCGCGATGGCACTGCCGTGCGCACAGGTGTTGATTCCCGGGCCGAGCTCACCTTCACGGATCAAACTCTGGCGCGCCTCGGGGCCAATACGATTTTCAGCTTCAAGGAAGCAACACGAAAGGTCGATCTAGCGAGCGGCGCCATGCTGCTTTACGTCCCGAAAAACGGCGGCGGCGCGAAGATCGATACCGGTGCTGTTACTGCCGCGATCACGGGCACGACGTGTTTGATCAAGAGTCATCGGAACTCCTACGCCAAACTCATCTTTCTTGAAGGAAGCGGCCGCGTTTTCTTGAAACGCCGTCCTGATCAATCTGTGGTTCTACACGCGGGCGAAATGCTCGTCGTCAAAGCAAATGCGACCAGCCTGCCGCATCCGCAGAAGATCAACCTACGCCTGCTGCGCCGAACTAGTCCGCTGCTTTACCCTCCGCTTCCGAGCGAAGGATTGATGCTGGCTGAAGAGCAGAAACAATTGGCGGAAGCGCCGGAAGGCACGGTTGTCGATCCGACCCAGCTCGATGTGATCGACCAAAAAACGAATGCTGTTCCAAAACCGCGTCATCATAAGCCCTAGGCCATCGCGCGACGGACAACGTTACTTTCGTTTTTTCTCGTCGAGATAACCCGCGCCGAGCGCAAACCCGACGCAGAACAGCGCAGCCGCGGTCGCGAACGGGACCGGATCGAGCGGCGCCGGCGGAAGATCGACAATTCCATTCTCGTCTGTCCGCGCGGGTCGCCCGACATAACGGCCGCGTCGCGGAGCGCAAAAACGTTGCGCGAATTGCTCGAGACGCTCCGGCAAATCGGAATCGGAAATCGGTACACCATGACCGCAGCCGACGACGTTTGGTCGCAAGGTTGCCAATTCTCGAACGGACGCGCAGGCTGCCTGCCAGTCGATTATGAATGGCGTCGGCGGGCGCGAAAGCTGGCGCCGTCCCGTCAGTAATCCGCTCCACGAATCCATGTTGACGGTGGCAAAGGCGTCACCGGCCAAGAGAACACGATCCGAATCGCGAAAGAATGAAACCTGACCCGGAGAATGTCCGGGGGTAAAGAACCATACCCAATTTGGTGCGCCCGGGACTTTCTGCGTTCGCAACTCGCGCAGCCGCGCACCGAGATCGCGCGATAGCCGCGGAAAAAACCGCGAAAGAAATGCCAGTGCGCCGCCAACTGTCGGATCGGGCGGTGGATAAGGCGACCTGCCGATCAAGAAAGGAATCTCGAGACGATGCGCGTAAATCGAGACGTCCCACCTTTCGGCAAGCGCCAGCGCCGAGCCGGCGTGATCGATGCGGCCATGCGTCAACACGATTGCTTCCGGCCGCGAACCGGAACCGAATCGTGCTTCGGCCGCCGTAAAAATTTCCCGCGCCCATCCCGGCAATCCCGCGTCAATCAGGACCCACTTGCCTCCGGGACGACCGATAAAGTAAACATTCGCAAAACTCACCGGAAGCCAGCCCACGTCCGGCGCGATTCGAGTGATTAATCTGCTCGGCATTTTTTTATGACGTTAATGGCAACCACTCGGCTCGATTTTTCAGTCGTTAGGCGGAATAGTCAGGGTCAGGCCCGCCTTCAGATTATCAGGATCGTCGACTTTTTTCTCGTTTGCGTCGCGGATATCTCTCCAGCGCTTCGACGTTTTGTAAAATTTGCGCGAAATCGAAGCCAGAGTGTCGCCTTCTTTCACGGTGTAACTGTGGGACCCGGGTTTCTTCGACTCGGTTTTTTCCTTCTCACCACGACGCGATGGCGATTTTGATGCGGCCGCGCGCGACCGCGATGTTCCTTCGTCGATTTCCTTGTGTAAGTTTAGATTTTCATTTCGCAAGCGAGCCGCCTCCGCCCGAGTCACGACCGAGTCGCCGGACAAACTCGTGCCGAACGCGACTTCGTCGCGTTTCATGAAATCCTTAACTTCAACCGCGTGCGACCCGTTTGGATCGAGCACCAGATAACGTTTGAAATGATGGAGCGCGGCCAGGGGGTCGTTCAGTTTGTCGTCGTAAAGGAGCGCGAGTTTGAAATGCACTTCGGCCGACTGCGGCGTGCCATCGAGCGCCGCTTCGTAAAGATTAATCGCCCAGAGATAATCGCCCTGGGCCGCCTTCCAATCCGCCTCCTTGACCAACCGCGTGTTCCGCGAGGTCACCATCCGGTCGCACCCGCTGACCAGCACTAAAATCGAGAGCGAAGCTGCGAAAAAGTGAAGGCGATAGTTGTCAGCGCGCATTTCTCATGATCAACGTCCTTAATTGTGAAACCGAGTCGAGCGCAAATTTTCTTCGCGACCGTAGCGCTTTGCGCGCCTTTGATGTCGATCTTCGGCGAGCTGACGGTCAGCGAAAGTTATCAAGTCAATTTTGTAGATATCGATGGAAACACTTTCTCGACCGCTGACGGCCATATCACGACTGTCGTCCTAATCGGCAAGTCGAATGCCGATAAAGCGCGTGCGGTCGGAGATCGAACGCCGGATCTTTGCCTCACCAATCCAATTTATCGGATGGTCACTATTCTGGCGTTTGAAAAGAAACACAGCAAACCGGTCCGCATGATTCTGACTTCACTGGTGCGACGACGCGTCGATTCAGAAGCGCGCCAGCTTCAAACGCGTTACGATCGACTCAAGATTGCGCGCGATGCGCGTCACGATGTTTTCGCCATTGCCGATTTCGATGGAACAATCACGACGCAACTTGGATTACAGCCGAGCGCAACGCTCTTTCACGTCTTTGTTTTCGGTCGAAAAGGAGAACTGCTGAAACAATGGAACGATGTTCCATCCTCTGAGGAGTTGGCCGCCGCTTTAAAACAAAACTAATATTTCGGCACGTCCGAGTCGATCTCGTCCGACCATTTGGCGATCCCGCCTTCGAGATTGAACACGTTCGAGAAACCGGCTTCCCGCAACAAGCGCACCGCCTGCGCGCTGCGCATTCCGCTGTGACAATGCACTATCGTCAAACGTTCGCGGTCCAATTCCTTCAAGCGATCAGGCAACTCACCGAGCGGAATCAGCTGCGCGCTGTCGATGCTCGCGATTTCGTGTTCGAATGGTTCCCGCACATCGACAAGCTGAACCGGCTCGCGCGCATCGAGCTTTTCCTTGAGTTCACGCACCGAAACCGATGGAAGGTTAGTCGGGACCCCGCAGAATTGCTCGTAATCGATCGGTTCGGTGATCGTCGGCGAATCGCCACAGACGGGACATTGCGGATCGCGCCGGAGATTGAATTCACGGAATTTCATTTTCAGCGCGTCGAAATAGAGAAGCCGGCCAACCAGCGGTTCGCCAACGCCCAGGATCAATTTGATCGCTTCGTTTGCCTGAATCGTTCCGATGATTCCCGGTAAAACGCCGAGCACACCCGCTTGCGCACAATTCGGAACCGATCCCGGCGGCGGCGGCTCGGGAAACAGACAGCGATAACACGGCCCGCCCAGATGCGGCGCGAAAACAGTCGTTTGTCCGTCGAAGCGAAAAACCGAGCCGTAGACGTTTGGCTTCTTTGCGAAAACGCAAACGTCGTTCGACAAATAGCGCGTGGGAAAATTATCCGACCCGTCGACCACGACATCGTAGTTCGAAACGATCTCGAGCGCGTTCTTGCTCGTGAACCTGCACTCGTGCGTTTCGATCTCGATGGTCGGATTTGCGTCGCGTAATCGGTCACGCGCGGAGTCCAACTTTTTCCGGCCGACGTCTTTGGTGCCGTGCAAAATCTGCCGTTGTAAATTACTAAGATCGACATCGTCGAAATCGACCAGCCCAAGTTTGCCGACGCCGGCAGCGGCAAGGTAAAGAGCGGCCGGCGAACCGAGGCCACCCGCGCCGATGCACAAAACGCGCGCGGCATTGAGACGCCGTTGTCCTTCCGCGCCGACTTCCGGCATGATCATGTGCCGCGAGTAACGCAACTGTTCGTCCTTGGTCATCGTGTTTTAACCAGGTCCCAGTTAATACCAACGATCCGCTCGTTCTCAATCCGCTTCAACGATTTCGGAAAAATCAGGTAGCTCGCACCTTTGTGTTCTTTAAATCCGACGATACCGAATTCACTTCCCGCTTCGCTTTTTTGAATCGTCATCACACGGTTGTTTTTGATTTCCGATTGCAGATGTCGATCTTGCGCCGGCCTTTGCCAGAGCGTGTAAACTTCGGGCTTGCCCGCTTTCTCGACAACCTGCGCAAAGCGCGCGGTTTTAACCTTGAGCAGTTTCACAAAAAGTCCGCCAGAGAACTACGGCAAGGAGGATCAAACTACCGTTGCTGCATTCCTGCCCTGGCGGGTTTCGTCAGTCCTCAATCCATAGCCCCTGACGGAGCAGAAAGTTTACAAGATAGTTTATCGTCAGCAAATGGGTCTGCTAATTCGACAGGTTTGCCTTGCAAAACTCTAGAAGATTCCATTATAACGGGCGATAAGTGCCCCAGAACGTCCGATCACTGAACATCATTTGCAAATTGGGTCTCTCAAATGAGTAGCCTATTGCTGTTGAAGAGCCCGTTTCCGCTCGCAATACTCGGGTTGTTGTTGTCATCGGTCCAAGGTTGGGGCGAAACGGAGGTCAAAGAACTTCCGCCCGTCCGACTAGATTCTGGAATCGATAAGGTCTATTCGAAGCCTTTCGTGCTCAAAAAAGAGAACGTGCTCGATATCGCGACAATTCTTTTGAAAAAGGCGAGCGAATTACCGGGCAAAACACAGTTTTTGGTGCATGTGACACGCAAGGATGATCGCTTTTTCGAAGCATCAGATGTAAACGCAATATTCTCGGATCCAAATTCAGCCACCCGCGAGGTCGATAGTGTCACCTTTGCGTTGTACGATTTACAGCAGGACAACCTTCAAGGAGGCGATAAGCCTCGGCAGATTGTTTTGTTAACCTATCAGAACTTCGGCGATCCGAAAGTCCGCGCTAAAGTCACCGGCGCAAGTATTTCCTGGTCGCTATTGGTCGTCGATGAACTTAATGCTCAAATCGAGCGCACGCTCGTTTCCAACTGGAACATTACGAGAGTTTCAACGTTAGTGTTGGCAACTCTTTTGATTTTGTCGCTGCTCTGGATTCTGTATCGCTTCTCCTACAGTCGCATGGAGAACATGACGAGTTCTACATTTTTGGTAATGCATATTTTCCAAATGGTCACTGCCCTTACCGTTGTAACTCTCTTCTTTGGTGTTTTGAATTTTTCACGAGTAGTGGCTTGGCTGAAGAGTTCGAATGGCATCTTTTCGTGGGGAGACATGTCTGAGGCTTATTCGCGGCAGCAGGCTTTCGGCGATAGTCTGTTTTGGACGGTGGCCGTGGGCTTCGTCGTTTCTCTTATAACAAACCTTATTACTGCTAGAGTGGCGTCCGCCAAAAAAGCGCCCGCGCCCCAAGCCTAATCCAACGTTTTAGCCGTTCACTATCCCAGCCGAATTACTACGACTTGGGCGGGGACGTTTGACCTCCGTTGCCCATTTTGTTTGCATGGCGCCGTGAAATGGATCGCGCTCATGTGCTCGATTGCTCTGCAATGCGCATGCACCACGCCGACGACAGATCAATACAACCGGCGCGATCTTTACAGCCCGGCACCGCCGCCCGATTCGCACGAAGCGATGCGTCAGATGAGAGCGAGGCCGCAGAACGAACAAACTCCGGCGCCGAAGCCGCAGTTTCGCTAGTGATCAACCAAACGGCAGGTTGGCTTTGACTCGCGCTTCGTCCGTTTTATCGACGCGCGCCATTTTGCCGAGGTGCCGCCTGCGTTTCGCGCTCTTGGACGAGAGCAAATGACGCCGGGACGATTGGGCGCGCAAAACTTTGCCGCGAGCGGTGATCTTAAACCGTTTCGCGACTGCTTTGCGTGTCTTGCTTCGAGAAATTGACTTCGGCATGAGGCGCGAAAGATAGATGCAGCAGTTACTTTGACAACCTCTTTCGAATCGGGCGTTGAATGTTGGACGTTGAGCGTTCCGCGTTTGCTGGAACATTGTGATGTATGGAAGCCGTACCTGAACAAACGCCGCGCGTCGTGATTATCGGCGCCGGCTTTGGCGGACTTGAGGCCGCGAAGAAGCTCTGTTGTGAAGCAGTCCGCGTGACGGTGATTGACCGGACGAATTACCATTTGTTTCAACCGCTGCTTTATCAGGTCGCGACTGCCGCGCTTTCCCCGGCCGACATCGCCGCGCCGGTGCGGGCGATCTTGAGCAAATGCGAAAACATGGAGGTGATCCTCGCCGAAGTGCAATCGATCGACGTGAATGCGAAGAAAGTGAAGATGGTCGATGGCGAGCTTGATTACGATTTCCTCATCGTCGCGACTGGCGCGCGGCATTCCTATTTCGGACACCCGGAATGGGAAAGACTCGCGCCCGGCCTGAAAAGTCTGGAAGACGCCGTAGAGATTCGGCGCCGCATTTTGCTGGCATTCGAATACGCCGAGAAAATTTCCGACGAAGCCGCGCGCAAGGCCGCAATGACCTTTGTCGTCGTCGGTGGAGGACCGACCGGCGTGGAAATGGCGGGCGCGATTGCAGAAATTGCGCGTTACACTTTGGCGAAAGATTTTCGCCACATCGATCCGTCGCAAGCGCGTGTGATTTTGGTGGAAGGCGAACCGCGTGTGCTTGCCGGCTATCCCGAAGATTTGCAGATCAGCGCGATGCGGCAGCTTGTCGATCTTGGCGTGGAAGTGCGCACCGGCATTCACGCGACCAATCTTTCGGAGCAAGGTTTGCAAGTCGGCGACGAATTCATCCCCTGTCGCGTAAAAATCTGGGCGGCGGGCAACAACGCCTCGTTTGTTGGCCATTCGCTCGGCGTCCCGATTGACAGTGTTGGTCGGGTGATCGTGAACAAAGACTTAAGCATTCCTGATCATCCGGAAGTGCAAGTGATCGGCGATCTGGCGAACTTTTCGCATCAAACTGGTCAGCCGTTACCCGGAGTTTCGCCGGTTGCAATGCAACAAGGCCGTCACGCCGCGCGGAATATTTTGGCGATGATCGAAGGCGGCGCGCCGCAACGTTTTTGGTATTTCGACAAAGGCAGCATGGCGACGATCGGGCGCAACAAAGCCGTGGCGGATCTTAAATTGATCCATCTCAGCGGGATGCCAGCGTGGTTGGCGTGGTTATTTGTCCACGTCATTTTCCTGGTCGGTTTCCGCAATCGGCTCGCGGTGCTTTTCCAGTGGGCCTGGGCCTATTTCAGTTTCAACAAGGGCGCCCGCCTGATCACGCGAAATTTTCAGTCCGAACAACGCCCTCCCGCGTAACGAATGGGTCTTCGAATTGCGATCGTTGGATCGGGCGCGGTCGGAACTTACTACGGCGCAAAGTTGGCTTACGGAGGAAGCGACGTGCACTTTTTGATGCGCGGCGATTTAAGCGATGTTCGGCGGGATGGAATTTTTGTTCGTGGTGAAGGTGAAAATTTTCGGGCGTCGAAAGTTAATTGTTACAATTCCACAAAAGAGATCGGCCCTTGCGATTTAGTAATCGTCGCGATGAAAACGACCTCCAACTCGGATCTTGTCGATCTTGTTCCGCCGTTGCTGCACGAAAAGACCATGGTGCTCACTTTGCAGAACGGTCTCGGCAATGAGGAATTTTTGGCCAAGCATTTCGGCGCTGAACGTGTCCTCGGCGGACTATGCTTTATCGCCGTGACTCGACATTCCAAAACGGAAGTCGAGCGCTACGATTATGGACTGGTGATTATCGGCGAGCTTGAAGGCGCCGCGCAGTCGCGCACGCATCATGTTGCCGCCGAATTCATTCGCGCAGAAGTAAAGTGTAAAGTGACCGACGACATCGCGCTCGAGCGTTGGCGTAAATTGATCTGGAACATTCCTTTTAACGGATTGTCGATCTTAGCGGGCCGAATCGACACCGCCGCTATCGTTCGCGACGAACATTTGCGACAGCTCACCCTCGATTTGATGGAGGAAATAATTGAAGCCGCGAACCAATGCCGCCACCCGCTCGCCCAAGATGCGTGGCGTGAACACATCAAACGCTCGGAGAAGATGAGCGGATACAAACCGTCGACCCTGCAAGATTGGGAATCCGGCAAGCCATTGGAAATTGAGGCGATTTGGGGCGAGCCGGTGCGCCGCGCGGTTGCTGCGGGCGGACAAATGCCTCGAACTGAAATGATTTACGAGCTGCTTAAGGCGCTCGATCACACACGACGCTCGAAATGAAGCGCAACGCGACGCCGCAAATCTCTGTTCGCAATTTGCAGCGCAAAATCCGCGCCGACATTGTCGATCTTGAAAGCTTCGCGCGGAAAGCGGTGAAGCTTTGCCTGGCTTTACCGCGCGAAAAACAGACTGAGCTCGAGCAATTGCCGGAAGTATCGATCTTGATTGTCTCTGACCGCAAGATTGCGGAATTGCATCGAAAATTTATGAACGAATCCGGCCCGACCGACGTGATTACGTTTCAACACGGTGAAATTTTCATCAGTGCAGATATGGCCGGGCGCAACGCGAAACGATTTGGAAATTCGCTCGCGCGCGAACTGCGCTTATACATCGCCCACGGTTTGCTTCATTTGCATGGATTTGATGATCGAGATCTCGGAAGCGCGCGAAAAATGGAGACGGTCCAGCGAAAAATTCTCACCAACGCGGCGCTTTGAAGTGCGGCGACACTGTGATAGCATTTTTTCATGAGCGCGGTCAGCGCCGTGCACCTCGAAAAAGCATCTGCCTCCACGGTGGAAGCCCCGACAAGGGAAACGGAAACGCAAGGCGAAGAAGAACTCGATTTGCCGTGGCAGGTCGTGGTGCACAACGATCCGGTTAATCTCATGACTTACGTGACGATGGTGTTCCAGCGCGTCTTTGGTTATCCACGCGAAAAAGCGGAGCGTCACATGCTGGAAGTGCATCACAAAGGCCGTTCGATTTTATGGAGCGGCGTGCGCGAACGCGCTGAGTTTTACGTGCAGCAGCTTCACGGTCATCTCCTGCTCGCCACCCTGGAGAAAGTTGTTTGATATGGAAATCTGCCGCCAGGGCGACGCGTTACAGATTTCCGATCTCGATCCGTTTCTGGCAGAACTCCTCCGACAAATTCCCCAGAGCACAAATCCCGACGGCGCGCCGGCTGCCGAAGAACGTTTGTTCAGCCGGCCATCGGGAGAAAAGGAAATTTGCGCGGAGTGGAAAAGTTACGTCGAACCGGAATTGCGGGGGCTTTTTCGCACCGCCAGTGAAACAGTCGCCGCCGATCTGACCCAGCTGAATGGAAACGAAAAATCATTGCGCAACCGCACGCTCCGCATTCCAGTCGAGCACGCCGATGCCTGGCTGAACACGCTCAATCAGGCGCGATTGGTGATTGCCACTAAGTACAATTTCTCGGACGAAGAGTTAAACGACCACGATCGCTCGCCCATCGGGTCGCGTCGGGACCTCAGCCTGTTTCAGGTAAATTTCTACGGATTTCTCCAGGAGTTTATCCTGCGCGAGTTGAGCGGTCAGGCAGGATGCGAACCGGATTGACCCTGGCTGCGCTCGCGCACCATCGACATCAATCGTTCCTTGATCGCGTCGGACGCTTTGGCCGGCTTGAGGCTAAGGGCGAAAGCTTCGTGCAAACCGTAGCACTGATTAATGAAGTCCTCGGCGGCGGAGCCGTATTGTTTGCGCGCAGCCTCAAAGTCCTGCAGTTCTTCGGGTTCTAACGCGCCAATAACGTAGAGCCGCGCGCAATTCTGGAATTCTTCAAAGCTCATCTTTCAACTCCTTCAAGCCGTCATATATCTTTTTCAACCCTAATTCGAGGCGGGTTTTTACCGTCCCCAAGGGTATATTCGTATGAAAAGCGATTTCGCGCTGGCTCATCCCCTGAAAAAATGCAAGTTCGATGACCTGCTGCTGGGCCTCAGGCAGGGAATTGATCATTTTTGCCATCAGGACCCGAGTATCCCCGGCCTCGACTTCCCTCTCGGTCACATTTTCCACCCAGGCAAGAGGTTGCTGCTCAGGCTCGGCTTGGAGACGCTCTGCCGCCCGAGCGTAAGCCTGTCTTTTTCGCAAGGCATCAATGGCCCGCCGCCGAGTCAAGGTGACCATCCATCCCAATGGTTTGCCTTTTTGGGGCGAGAAATTCTTTGCCTGGTTCCAAATTTCCATGAACACCTCCTGGAGTAGGTCGTCCGCTTCGGTTTCGTTGTGAATGATTCGCAAAATCAGCGCCTTCACGATCCCGTTGTAGCGATCGTAGAGCTGCGAAAGCGCGTCTGCGTCTCCCGACTGAATGCCTAACATAAGATCGACATCGCTCGGCGCGCCCGGCTCCAGCTCGACCGCACTAGCAGCTTTAGGGGTTGGATCGACCGCCGAGGGCATCTTCAAGTTTTAATTCGACTGGTCACTCGCGTCCAACAATTTTAGATCTCTTTACTTGGTTCACGATAAGCCTTGACCGGCGCGCGGCTGGACAAATACGATTCGCGCTCAACTCAGTTCGCGGTATTCCGCGTCAAGCCAACCAAAAAATCTCATGAAAATTATCATCTCATTTCTCGCAACCGCCTTCCTCGCGGCAATGACTTTTGCTCAGGAAGAATCAGCATCGCCGGCGGAATCGACCGCGCCGACAACCGAAGAAAAGGCTTCAGCCACGGTTGAAGAAACGCCCGCCGCTAAAGCGAAGGAAGCCACCGCCCCCGCAGCCGAAAAGAAAGCAGAGGCCGCAACATCGCCGGCAGCTGCGGCAAAAAAGGAAGCCACCACTGCGACGGCTGCAAAACCGGCTGCGCCAGCAGCTGCTGCTGCTCCGAGTGGAAAAAAAATGACCGTCAGGGAGATGGAAGACAAGTGGGAAGCTTCGATTCCCAGCCACGACTTTTCGACAGTCCAGGGGTTCGTTGCCTCTGATTTCATCGGCGTATCTTCACAAGGTAAGTTTACCGACAAGGCCAGCATGCTGGCGGAATACAAGAAAGACAAAGACACCTATAAGTTGGCGAAGAACGAGAAACTGAACGTCAAAAACTTCGGGCCGAACGTCACCGTCGTGACCGGCCGCGCCCGGGAAAAAGGAACAGGCAAAGACGGTAAAGCGTTCGATCGAACCTTTCTTTTTACCGACACCTGGATTCTACGAGGCGGTCAATGGCAGTGCGTAGCCTCGCAAATCAACAAGATTAAGGGCTAATCCCGAATTCACTTTAACCAAAGGCGGCCACGGAAACGTGGCCGCCTTTTTTTGCGAGCAGCCCTGCAAGATGTCGATCTTACGGCCGCGTGAACGGATGATTGCGCGGCGCGCTTTGTGCGGCAAAGGTTAACCGCATGCCGTCCAGCACTAAGCAAGCAGTGGCCGATCCGCTTTGGTACAAGGACGCGGTCATCTACGAGCTGCACGTCAAAACATTTCACGACAGCGATGGCGACGGCATCGGCGATTTTCGCGGCCTGATCCAAAAGCTCGATTATCTCCAGGAACTTGGCATCACCGCCATTTGGTTGTTGCCGTTTTATCCTTCGCCATTGCGCGACGACGGCTACGACATCGCCGATTACTTCGACGTTAATCCGAACTACGGAACGCTTGACGATTTCCGCGCGTTTCTCGACGCAGCGCACAAACGCGGGCTACGCGTCATCACCGAGTTGGTCATTAATCACACCTCGGATCAAAATCCCTGGTTCCAAAAATCGCGACGGGCACCGCCCAGTTCGCCCGAGCGTGAATTTTACGTCTGGAGCGATACGCCGGAAAAATATTCCGATGCACGGATCATCTTCAAAGATTTCGAAACTTCGAACTGGTCGTGGGACCCCCTGGCGAAGGCTTATTACTGGCATCGTTTCTATTCCCATCAGCCGGATTTGAATTTCGACAATCCGGCCGTGCATGAAGCGGTCGAAAAGGTTTGCGACTACTGGCTGGCGATGGGCGTCGATGGATTACGGCTCGACGCCGTGCCGTATCTCTACGAGCGGGAAGGCACGAGCTGCGAAAATCTGCCCGAGACGCACGCCTATCTGAAAAAGCTCCGCGCGCATGTCGATCAAGAGTTTCCCGGTCGCATGCTGCTCGCGGAAGCGAACCAGTGGCCGGAAGACGCGGCCGCATATTTCGGAAGCGGCGACGAATCGCACATGAGTTTTCATTTCCCGCTCATGCCGCGAATGTTCATGGCGCTGCAAATGGAGGATCGCTTTCCGATCATCGACATCCTCGATCAAACGCCGCCGATCCCGGGCAACTGCCAATGGGCCATGTTCCTGCGCAATCACGACGAGCTGACGCTCGAGATGGTCACGGACGAGGAGCGCGATTACATGTGGCGCGTTTACGCCAACGATCCGCACGCGCGCATTAATCTCGGCATTCGCCGCCGGCTCGCGCCATTACTCGCAAATAGCCGCCGCAAAATGGAATTGCTCAACACCATGCTCTTTTCCATGCCGGGCACACCCATCATTTACTACGGCGACGAAATCGGCATGGGCGACAACATCTACCTCGGGGATCGCAACGGCTGCCGCACGCCAATGCAATGGAGTCCAGACCGCAACGCCGGTTTTTCCCTGGCGAATCCGCAACAGCTGCACTTGCCCGTCATCATCGATCCCGAGTACCACTACGAAGCGACTAACGTCGAAAATCAGCAGAAGAATCTATCGTCGCTGCTCTGGTGGATGCGCCGCGTCATTGCGATGCGAAAAAACTTTCGCGCCTTTTCCCGCGGCTCACTCGAATTTCTTTTTCCGGACAACGCCAAGGTTCTCGCGTTCCTGCGCCGCTACGAAAACGAAACCGTCCTTATCGTCGTAAACCTTTCCCGTTTCGCGCAAGTGGTTGAGCTGGATTTGGCGCACTTTTCCGGATCTGTCCCGATTGAAGTGTTCAGCCGCAATCCATTTCCAATCATCAAGAAATCCGGTTATGTGCTCACGCTCGGGCCGCATTCACATTATTGGTTCACCCTTCAGCCGCAAAGCGAACGACGCCGGATGGAGAAAAAACGCGTGGTGCCGACGCTCAACGCGCGTCCGGAATTGCAAACATTGCTCGATGACGGCGAGCGCGTGCGGCTCGAGAGTGAAATTTTACCCGAATACATTGCCGGCTGTCGCTGGTTTGGCGCCAAGGCCCGCACGCTTCGGCAAATGCGCGTGCTTGAACGTTCCGCCATTTCCTCCGAGCCTAACGCCGCGCAATTTTGGTTCGTCGAAGTAAGTTATCTTGATGGCCCGACTGAAACCTACGCCTTGCCGGTCAAGATCGCTTCCGACGACAAAGCACACGCCATTTCGCAATCCGCGCCGCACTCGGTGATTGCTCGTTTCGGTGACGAGCAGGGTTCGATTCTTTTTGACGCCGTTTGGGACCCCGAATTTCGCGAAAAACTTTTCCGGCTCATGTTAGATCGACAACATGCGAGTGGCCGAAACGGAAATCTGGTCGGCGCGCTCAGTCCGCGGGTAGGTCAGGTCGCGACTGTTCCGCCTTCAAATGTTCTCAGTGGCGAGCAAAGTAATTCCTCGATGCTCTTCGCCGACAAATTTTTCCTCAAGCTTTACCGAAAACTCGAGGACGGCGTGAATCCCGATGTGGAGGTCACCCGTTTCCTGACCGAACGGGCGAAATTCGACAACGTGCCCGCATTCGGCGGCGCAATTGAATATCGCCGCGACAAATCCCAGCCCACCGTCGTTTGTTTGTTGCAGGACGCGGTCACGAGCGAGGCTGACGCCTGGACGATGACGCTCGATCACGTCGGCCGTTTTTACGAACGCGTCCTTTGCCGCAAGGCCGAGCTGCAAAATGAAACCACGCCCGCCGGTCCACTGGTTGAAGAACTGGTCGGTGGCGTTTACGCCGAGAAAGCGAAATTGCTCGCACAACGGACTGGCGAATTGCATCTCGCGCTTGCCTCGGTCCGGGACGATCCAGTCTTCGCGCCCGAGCCATTCAACGCCATGGCCCAGCGTTCCGTTTATCAAAGCATGCGCGCGCTGCTGCGCCGGAATTTCGATTCGCTGAAAAAGAAATTGCCCGACGTGCCCGAAAATCTTCGCGACGAAGCCAAGGAAGTTCTCGGTACCGAAAAGGAAATCCTTGCTCGCGAAAAGCGTCTGCTCGATCGCAAAACGAACGCCGCCAAAATCCGGATCCACGGCGATTATCACCTCGGCCAGGTCCTCTCTACTGGAAAAGATTTCGTCATTCTCGATTTCGAAGGCGAACCGGCGCGGCCGTTGAGCGAGCGCAAACTGAAACGCTCGGCGCTCCGCGACGTCGCCGGCATGATGCGCTCGTTCCAATACGCCGCTTACAGCGCGCTCTGGCAACCGGCCATGCGCGCCGAAGACGTTCCGTTTCTCGAGCGCTGGGCCGATCTCTGGTATCGCCAGATGAGCAGCGTCTTTCTCCAAAGTTATTTGCAGACCACGCCCGGCGCGACCTTCGTCCCGCAAAATTCCGACGACCTTCAGATCCTACTCGAAGCCTATCTTCTCGACAAAGCCGTCTACGAAATCGGCTACGAACTCAACAACCGCCCCGACTGGGTCATCATCCCCATCCGCGGCATCAAGCACATTTTGAAATCAGCCTGAAAACACACGAATACCCCGGAGAAAAATGTCTGGCAAAGTAAGTTCGCCCTGCACCGGGTTTTCGCCTAGCGCTCCGCAAATTTATCAATCGGTGATGGACGTCATCGATTCCGTTTTGGAAAACCAGAGCATTGGACGCTATCTGGATATTGGAAGCGGCGATGGTCTTTTGTTGCAGTTAGTTGGAGATCGCTTCGGCCTGGAACGATTCGGGTGCGATCACACTAATCGTTTTGCCAAATGGTCGAACGTGCCGATCGACATCGTTGATCTGGATCGCGAGCCATTGCCATATCCGGCGGACCACTTCAGTCTCGTTACCTGCGTTGAAACGATTGAGCACCTCGAAAATTTTCGAGAAATGATTCGAGAAATTTACCGGGTCTTACGTCCGGGTGGATGGGCGATTGTGACAACCCCAAACGTTTTGAATTTGCGTTCCCGCCTGCGCTATCTCACTTCCGGGTTCCATAATATGTTCGGGCCCCTTGCCATTTCCGGACAAAGAATGCACGACACACACGGGCACATCAGCCCCGTTGGCTGGTTTTATCTTGCCCATGCCATGCTCAAAACCGGCTTCGAAAATTTACAAGTCCGGGTTGATCGTTTTCAGCGGCGCTCAATAATTGCGCTCGTTTTTCTATATCTTCCCATTCGCCTGCTCGGCCGGTTTTTTCTCTACCTGGAACGTCGCCGGAACATTCAGAGCATCACGCCGGAGAACGAACCGCTCGTGCGCCAGATCAACACGCTCGACCTTTTGCTCGGTCGGACCCTCATCGTCGCTGCGCAGAAAGCTCACTAATACAAAGCTGCTGTCTCGTATCTGAAACGCGATGCGAAAGTTGATTGTTATATGGCGCAATTGGCCCGGCTGGTGGCGGCGATCGTTGGTTCTTTCGATCGGCCTAATTATTGCGTGCGCGGCTGTTCTGTGGCGTTGCTCAGGTCCTGATTATCGCGAACGAGTTGACCGCCCGCTAAGTTTGGATCAGGCGAGACGCGTTGGCATGCTCGCCAATTTTCCATTTCCTGCCTCGGCCCATGATATCTATTGCGCGGCTTATGCTGATTGGATCTCACACGAAACCTTGATCCGATTCGACGCATCTGAACCCGATTGCGAAGCTGCGATTCCGAAAATTTTGGAGTGGTACGAAAAAGGACAAAACCGAAATTGGACTTATTCGACAGTCCCACTAGCAAGTGAGGTGTATTTGCCGGGTCCAGTCGATGCTAAATGGTTGCCAAACGTGGATTGGTGGACCGGGCTACGCGTGAAACACGGTTTTTTCGCGGGCAAGGATTCTTCAAATATGCCGCAAATCTGGATCGATTCTGATTTGGGACGTGTTTATTTTTACGAAATCGATTGATGATCAGAACGCATTAAAGATTCTCTTCCTTTCATCTGTGAAAATCTGTGTCAATCTGTGGCCTAAACAGTCCCTAGGAATCCTATGAATCAGCATCTCGATAAGATCGACAATGACATCGCGGAGAAGCATCTCCTGAAACATCCGTTTTATCTCGCGTGGACGCGCGGAGAGTTGAGCAAAGAAGCGCTAACCGATTATGCGAAGCAGTATTATCATCATGTCGCCGCGTTTCCGACGTATCTCTCGGCCGTGCATGCAAGATGCGACGATCAGCCAACGCGGAAACAAATTTTGTCGAACTTGATCGATGAAGAAGCCGGTTCGCCCAATCATCCGGAGCTTTGGAAACAATTCGCCGCAGCTCTCGGCGTGGAGGATGTCGATCTTGCGAAGACAGAAAAGCAACCGGAGACCAAGAATCTGATCGAAACCTTTCGAGCCGTCTGCGGCGAGCAATCGACGGCGGAAGGATTGGCCGCGCTTTACGCTTACGAAAGTCAGATCCCGGCAATCTGCGAATCGAAGATCGATGGATTAAAGAAGCATTACGGCTTCACCGATCCGAAGCATTACGAATATTTCTCGGTTCACATCGAAGCCGATCGCGAACATTCCGCAGCCGAACGCAAAATGCTGAGCACCTACATCGATGACCGTAACATCGACAATGTGCGTGCGTCCGCGCGTTGCGTCCTCGACGCGTTGTGGAAAACGCTCTCCGGCGTGTGCCGACGACACGCCATCGCGTGTTAAGCCCCTATCGCGCCAATTACCCATGGAAACTTGACCGTTTTAAACGGTCAAGTTTCGAGCGATTGAGTTATCTTGGCGTGATTCCTTCGGCCAGATCGACGTGGAAACTTTGTTTCACTTTGTTCGGGCCGAAAGTTAATTCCGCGTTGTAATCGCCTGCGGGCAGCAACCGTTTCGGATCGTCGCCGCCATATTCAACGCTGACATCTTTTGTCGGGCGCAGGTCCCAATTCAATCGCGTGAATCCGGGCGTGCCGGGCGCTTTGATGGTCGCCACCGGTTGGCCGGTCGATTTCGTGACCGAGATTTTGATTTCGTCGCCGCTAAACTCTTTCACCCAGACGGTAAAGAGTGCGCCTTCGTCTGGATTCTTTCCGCGATAGACTCCTTTGCCGTTTGCATCGACAAACCCGGGCTGCAAATACGCGCCGGTAACCGAGCGGACACTAAATAGATGCGCCGGTTTGGCCGCAATCTCAGGCGTGAATTCGCGGAACGGCGCGCTGTCGTCCAAGACCGCGATGCTGCGTCCGTGTGTCGCTATCGCGAGATCGGCTGTGCGCGGATGAATCTGGATGTCGTCCACCCGCACTGGCGGAACGTCGCCGATGCGGACCCAATGCGCGCCCTGGTCGAAGGACGCGAACAATCCGAAGTGCGTACCAGCGTAGAGCAACTTCGGATTCGCCAAATCTTCGCGCACAACTTCAACCGATGCGTTTGCCGGCAAATCGCCAACGATCGATTGCCAGGTTTTGCCAAGATCGCCCGTTCGCAAAATCATCGGACGATCATCGCCGGTGCGATAGGCATTGGTCGCCACATAAGCGACGTTTGGATCGACATTCGACGCCTCGATCCGCACGACCCATTGTCCGCGCGCGGGTTCTGGCAAATTGTTGGTCAGCTCGGTCCATTTGCCGCCGTCGTTTTCCGAAATCCAGACTCGGCCATCATCAGTCCCAGCCCAGAGTAATCCCGCACGCTTCGGAGATTCAGCCAACGAAAAGACAACGCCATAACTTTCGGCGCCGCTACCGACCGCATTTGTTTTGTTTGGATCGTTATGCGTCAGATCTGGACTGATCACGGAATATTTTTCCATCCGATCGGTCAGTTTGAAGACGCAATTACCACCCAGATAAATGACGCCCGCTTTGTGTTTGCTCATGATGAGCGGCGAGTTCCAATGGAATCGGTAGCGCGCCGCGCCTTCCGTTGGTTCGGGTCGTAAACGCCGCAGCTCGCCGTTGCGCAAATTGATCCGATGTACTTCCCCACCCTGACTCTCGGCGTAAAACGTGTCGTGATCGGTCGGATCGAACAAAACATAAAATCCATCGCCGCCGGCAAGCGCGGTCCAATCCGAGTTGCGAATCAGCTCTTTGCTCTGCACGCCGCTCGGACCAACCCAGTTCTCGTTGTCCTGCAATCCGCCGGCGATTCGGAAGTACGGTTTCGAATCGTCGAGTGTGATCCGGTAAAACTCACCTGCCGGAATCTTGTTTAAGTGGTCCCAATTTTTTCCGCCGGCAAAACTTTGATAAAGACCGCCATCGGTCCCGAGCAACAGCCGCTGACACACGGGTGGCTTCGGCGGTTTGTTTTTGTCTTCCGGCTTGGGCGGCTTCGGCGCCGGCACAGTGCCGGGCTGAATCGCCAGCGCGTGACAATCGGGATGAACCTTTTCGGAAAGATCTTCGCGGAAATTTTTGCCGCCATCGTCCGAAACGAGCAGCGCGAATTGCAAAACATAAACACGCTGATCGTTTGCCGGATCGATTCGGATCTGGCTGAAGTAAAACGGGCGCGGATCGATCGCGCTCATCCGCGTCCAATGTTCGCCGCTGTCTTCCGATCGAAAAACACCGCCGCTTTTGCTTCGCAAATCGCTCAGCGTGCCCGAGCCGCCTTCAAAACTTTGGACAACCGCCATTACGATTCTCGAATTGCTTGCGCTCACGGCCAGACCAATTCGTCCGGTTTGCGCGGGCAAGCCGCCGCTCAATTTTTTCCAGGTCGCGCCGCCATTTGTGCTTTTGAAAATTCCGCCAACATCTTCGCCGCCCGTCGCGTTTGGTCCGGAAGTGAAACTCCAGGGCGTACGCTGTCTCGCGTAAAGCGTTGCGTAAACGGTTTGCGGATTAGTTGGGTCGAGAATCACGTCGCCGCAGCCGGTGCGCGCATTGTGCGGCGCGGCTGCCTGCAAAATTAGTTTCCACGTTTTCCCGCCATCGGTCGTTTTATAAAGACCGCGCTCGCCGCCGTCGGCCCACAAATGTCCCATTGCCGCGACGTAAGCGACGTCGGAATTTTTTGGATCGACAACGATGCGCGCGATGGCGCGGCTGTCTTTCAGTCCGACGTTTGTCCAATGTTCGCCGCCATCGGTGGTGCGATAAACGCCGTTGCCCCAATCGGAAGAATTCCGGTCGTTCGCTTCACCGCTTCCGATCCAGATGACATCCGAGTCGGACGGGGCAATCGCAACCGCGCCGATCGACATCACAGGTTGTTTGTCGAAGATCGGGTCGAACGAAACGCCGCTGTCCCCCGACTTGAAGACGCCGCCATGTCCAAGCGCGACGTAAAAGACAAACGGGTTGCGCGGATCGATCGCAATGTCGGAGACGCGCCCGCCCATGACCGCGGGACCAATGGATCGCGCCTTCAAGTTTTTGAAAAGAACATCGGTCAATTGCGGCGCGCCAGAAGATGGCGCGGGCGTAACTGAAGCGGACAATGGTGGCGTCGTACTAACCGGCGAAGCCACCGGAGGCGATCCCGCGGCTGCGGGAGCGGACGCCGGTGGCGATTCTTCCTGAGCGAACGCAATCGAACAAACCAACAAACCGTAAGCCAAAGCGAATCGAGTACTCATAAGGGTGAAGAATAAATCATGGCGATTGATAGGTTGTAGGGCAAGCGGTCGCCGAAGCGATCTTGCAGATTTCTGTAGCGGCGTTCTCTGAGCGCCGCAATATTGTCGATCTTGTATGACGCAGCCAGTGTTGGAAGGAAAGGTTGGAGTTGTTTTCGGAGTCGCGAATAAGCGCAGTATCGCCTGGGCGATTGCGCAGGCATGGGCGGCGGCGGGCGCGCGTCTGATTTTCAATTATCAGGGCGAGCGACTGAAAGAGAACGTCGAGGAACTAACGGCCGCATTTGGAGAAAAGACGCCGTTGTTTCCGTGCGACGTTTCGAGCGACGCCGAGATAAAGAGTTTTTTCGAAAAAGTCCGCGGCGAAACCGATCGTGTCGATCTTTTGCTCCATTCGATCGCGTTCGCGCCGAAGGAAGCGCTGGAGGGCGATTTCGTCAGCACGACGCGGGAAATGTTTCGCGTCGCGCACGATATCAGCGCGTATTCACTGGTCGCACTGGCACGTGAGACTGCGCCGTTAATGACCAGCGGCGGGAGCATTGTGGCCATGACCTATTACGGCTC
>Ga0137399_10000062_pt1 | contig 35952 bp, 34 predicted proteins | sample czorhiz316metaG_FD_104810 | JGI IMG/M metagenome (GOLD analysis project Ga0137399, IMG submission 104810) | Vadose zone soil microbial communities from Angelo Coast Range Reserve, California, USA - czorhiz3.16 metaG | ecosystem: Environmental > Terrestrial > Soil > Vadose zone | place: USA...
CAGCGCGCGAACGTTTTGAACCAGATCGAGCAAGTCCACGTTGCGATCGGCAGCTGGTTGCCGATCGTCAATGCCAACGGCGGCGGCGAGTGGCTCAGTAGTCAGTTCAATTCAAGTTTTGGCGATGTTTCAAAGGGCTGGTTGACGACAGCGACCGGCAGCTGGCCGATTTGGGATAGCGGCCTTGCTTGGGGCAAGATCCAACAACAACGCGCGATATTGTCTCAACAAGAGATCACTTATGATGATGACGTCCGTCAGGTAGAGCTCGAAATTCAGCAGGCGGCGTCGAATTTATTGCAGAATCGCGAGTTAATTCAGGCCACGGAAAAAAATGTCGAGCAAGCCGAAGAAGCGGTGCGTTTGGCCAAGGCGCGATTGGACGCCGGCGCCGGAACGCAGCTCGACGTGTTGAATGCACAAGTGCAATTGACCACCGCCCAGTCCACGCGCTTGCAGGCGCTCTTCGGTTACAACTCCAGCCTCGCTGAGTTCGATCGGGTTACTGGAGCCCAAAGTACATACACCGAACAGTTCGACGCAGTTGCGCCGCATGCGACGCGCCGCAACACCTATTACACGGGCAGCGATGTCGATGCGCGTGGCCGATCCAAACGCAACACTGGGTTCCAAACTACCACAACGACGACAACTACTCTTTCGAAGCAGCCCAGCTCGAAATAGAACGCAGGCAATTTCCTTCGGTGAATGTTCGCGCTCCGGTCGAATTCTTCCCGACGCTGACTGCGATCGACATTTGTCGGCATGCGTTTATCGAACGCATTCCGGGCATTGATGTCTCGCACGACAAAGCGGAAGTCTTGAAGCGATTGGACGCGGTGCATCGCGAAGCGCGGCGCGAGATTGGAATGGGCGACTGGCCGTTGCTCACCGCCCAACAAATTCACGGCGACAAAATCGCGATTGTCGACCGCTCGATTGATCGCGACACCGAATTCGCCGGTTGTGATGGAATCATCACGACTCAAAAAAAACTGGCGCTTGGTATTCATGTTGCCGATTGCTGCGGCATCTACATTGTCGATCCAACGACGCCGGCGATCGGCCTGGTTCATTCCGGAAAAAAAGGCACCGAGCGCGCAATCGTTTCAAAAGCGATTGAGCAATTGCGCGACCATTTCGGATCGGATCCGGCGGACTTGATTGTGCAATTGAGTCCGTGCATTCGCCCGCCGCATTACGAAATTGATTTCGCCACGCAAATCATTGAGCAATGCCGCGCAGCCGGCGTGACGAAAATTCACGACTCTGGTTTCTGCACCGCGTGTGATATTGACCGTTATTACTCTTATCGTGCCGAAAAAGGGAAAACGGGCCGCATGCTCGCGCTCCTCGGGCTTCTGTAACGGCGTCTCTCTGAGACGCGTGACGCGGGCTCAATCAAATCGATCACGCTTCGCAGAGCGAAGCGACTACAGTTCTTCCGCGCCGCGTTTGAATGGACAGATGCCGCGCTTTTTTGCGTTGGCGACGAAATCAATAAATTCTTGGCCTGCTGCTCCGAACTTCATCGTCGCCGCCTTTTCGATCGCCTGAGTGATGTTCAATCCGCTCGTATAAACAAGTTTGAAAGCAGCTTTGATTTCGTCGCGATCTTTGGCGCTGAACCCAGCACGGCGTAATCCGACCATGTTTAAGCCGAAGACGTAGTTTATTTCGGCCGCGATCACGAATGGCGGAATGTCTTTGCTAAATCCCGAAGCGCCCTGGGTGAGCGCGAATCGTCCGACGCACATTCGCTGATGAAAAACGCCGCCGCCGCCGAGAAATGCCCCGTCCCCGATGTGGACATGACCGCCGAGCAAACAATTGTTCGCGATAATTACGTTGTTCCCAATCTCGCAGTTGTGTCCCACATGCGCGCCGACCATGAAGAAATTCTTGTCGCCGATTTTGGTGACGCTGCCCTCAGCGCTGCCGCGATGGATGGTGCAATGCTCGCGGATCACATTGTCGTTTCCGATCGCGACGTGGGTTTTGCGCTCGGAAGAAAAGGAAAGATCTTGTGGCGCGGTGCCGATAATTGCGCCAGGCCCAATCACGTTGCCCGAGCCAATCGTAACGTTGGCATCGATGACAACGTGCGACTCGATGGCCGATCTTTCACCGACGACGACATTCGCGCCAATCACCGCGTAGGGTCCGATCGCGACATCGGCCCCGATCTTCGCGGTTGAATCGATAATCGCGGTCGAATGGATTTTCACAGCACGCCTGCTTCTTTAAAACTGAAATAGCCCGGGCCGGTGTTTGATTGCGCGCCGATGATGATGTGATCGAGCAATTTGATTTGCATCAGCTCGGCGGCTTCGGCGAGGCGTCGCGTCAGACTGTGATCGGCCTGGCTCGGGGAGGGATCGCCCGAGGGATGATTGTGCACGACGATCACCGCATACGCCGACGCGATCACTGCTGGTCGAAAAACATCGCGCGGATGGGCGATGCTCTCATTCACCGTGCCAGTGGAGACATCTTCGGTTCGGATCAAATGATAACGCGTATCCAACAAAACAACGCGCATCGCTTCCTTGCGCAGCATCCGCATTTCACCGCCTAAGAGTTCGTTGACGAGTTCCGGTGAATCGATTTTTTGATTGGCCAACACTTCACGCGCCAGACGATTTCCGAGATCAAAAGCCGCCGCCAGTTGCACCGCTTTTGTGAAACCGACGCCCCGAATTTTTTTGAGTTCGTCCACCGTGCAGCGGCTCAATCCACGGAGCGAGCCATATTCTTTCAAAAGGTCGCGCCCCACTTCGACAGCATTCTTTCCCGTCATGCCTGTCCGCAGCAAGATTGCGATCAATTCCGGATCGGTCAGGGCCGACGCTCCGTGAGCGGCGAGTTTTTCGCGCGGCCGCTCTTCCTGCGGCATCTCACGAATCTTTAATGTGGGAGCGGCCTCAGCGCCGCGATTTCTGGGCATTATCCACGTCCTCGTCGCGGCACAAAGGCCCCTCCCACATTACGCGCGCAACTGCTCGAGCATTTCGCGCAGAGCGTCGCCCAACCCGAGAAGCCCTTCAGTGTAGGCATTTGGACGAAGCGCTTTCATTCCGGCCTGGGCGCTGCGAATGAGATCACTTGCGGTCGTGATTGATTCGCTCAGCGCGCCGTTACCCGCGCCGTTTTTCAGCAGCTGACTAACTTCGTCGCATTTTCCTTCCAGGATAAGACTGGCAGAGCGTTCGCGCTCGAATTCGGAGGCGGACCGCAAGAAAATAAGGACGGGTAAAGTAAACTTGCCCTTGCGAAGGTCGGTTCCCAGCGTTTTCCCGGTCGCTCCTTCATCTCCGGCAATGTCCAAACAATCATCATAGATTTGGTAGGCGGTGCCGACACGCATGCCGAAAGTTTTCAAGATTTCAGTCGATCGCGCGTCCGCTTCGCTAATTGTTGCTCCCAATTCGGCCGCGGCCGCGAAGAGCGAGCCGGTTTTCATTTCCACAATCCGCACGTAATCCTCGACCTCCAATTTCAAATCGAAGCGGCGTTGCGTTTGAATCATTTCGCCCGAGCAAATCTCACTCGCGGTTCGCGCGATCGCCCGGCTGATATCCGCGTTTTCAAAATTGGTCGACAACGTGAGCGCGTGCGCGAAAAGGCAATCGCCCAATAAAACGCTGAGCGAATTTCCCCAGCGCGCGTTCACGGTCGGTTGCGCGCGCCGCCGCTCGGCTTCGTCCATGATGTCGTCGTGCACGAGCGTGGCGATGTGAATCAATTCGACAATTACGGCAAGATCGACATGTCCGGTGTTGATTTGGCCTATCGCGCCGCCGGCCAACAGCGCAACCAGCGGCCGCAGACGTTTTCCGTGTCCGCCGATGGCGTAAGTCACGTAACCCTCGATCGCCGGATCAAAGGCGGTCGCTTGTTTGATGATTCGTTTTTCGACCTGATCGAGTTGCGGTTGGACTAACTGCGTGACTCGCGCCAACGGCGTGAGAGAAGAAACACTCCCCTTAATCCCAGTCCGGCCCGGACCTGAGCGTGCAGAAATTTCCACCGACGCAGAATAGAGGGGCGGTTTGTCTCTTGTCAAAGCAACACGACCGCTCCGATAAGAATAATTTCCTGCGTCCCTGTTTTCAGCGCCGCTGGAGCCAACTCGCCGCGCCATATCTCTGCTCGGCAATTTCGTGGGCGCGCGCGATCAAACGCTCATCAAGCGCTTTGTGGCAGCACTTGGAGCAAAGTTCGCTCGCGAATTGATCCGCGAATTCGTTGGTAAGATCGACATCCTGGATGCTCCCTTGCTGCAAAAGTCCGCGCCGGGTTCGGCGTTGCGCGGCGCCTGCCACTTTGTGGCCGTTCAACATCACGTCGGCGCGGACCGGGTTCGCAAAACAAGAATCGGAGATTCTTGGTGCTCCGTTCATGGCCAACTCGACAGATTTCCCACTTGCCGCGAACGCAGCACGAATCGCGTTGTGGATTTTTTCGTAGATCGACAACGACGACTCGCCGAAAGCCGGTCCGGCTGCCGGAATCACAATCGAGTAGGTCAGATCATCACCATGAAAAACAATTCCGCCGCCAGTCCAGCGCCGGACGAGGTCGCGCTCGTCTGTATGAGTCGCGACATCCGCGAACTTTCCAAAGTAGCCGAACGAAAGAGCAGGATGATCCCATCTGTAAAAACGAATCGATGGCGTGGTCGCGATTTCGAAGAGCGCTTCATCAATCGCCATGTTCAGTGCAGCGGAACGCGCCGTTGTGTCGCGGTAAACATCGAGGGCGGGAAAGATCGACATCGCAGTTCTTTACCCGCTAATTTCGGACACGATCTTTGCAACAGCCTCGCTTGGATTTTTGTGCGCGGTGATCGGCCGGCCGATTACCAAGTGATCAGCGCCGGCCTCGAGCGCATCGCGCGGCGTCATAAATCGTTTTTGATCGCCGGGATCCGACCAGGTTGGCCTAATTCCGGGGACAACGATTTTGATTTTGTCGCCGAACTCGGCACGAAGCGCTTTGATTTCATGCGGGCTGGCGACGATTCCATCGACGCCCCTTGCCACACCAAGTTTCGCCAGTCGCAACACCTGATCATCTATCTCATCTGAAATTCCTGTTTCGCGCAGCGTGCCTTCATTCGCACTGGTCAAGACAGTCACTCCTAGGATCAACAAGTCTTTTCTTGGCACTGTTACTGCCGCGCGAATCATGTCCGATCCGCCGCTCAAATGAATCGTTAGCATCCGCACGCCGAGACTGTTCGCCGCCTCAACGGTTCTGGCGACTGTAGTCGGAATATCGTTGAATTTAAGATCGAGAAAAACTTTGGCGCCGGTGGACAGAACCGCGCGCACGATTTCAGGACCTTCAGCCGTATAAAGTTGCAGGCCGATTTTAAAAAATGAAATCTCGTCTCGCAGTTGCTCGACCAGTCGCAAAGCGTCTTTTTTTGAAGCGACGTCGAGAGCAACGATGATCTTCTCAGCCGTCTTTGTCATGTCGAGCGAAGTCGAGACGTCTCCAAATATTTCTGAATAATAGTAAGAGATTCCTCCACTTCGGTCGGAATGACAAACTCGCGATTCGACATGACAATCGAAATGTAAGCCATGCAAGTGCTCGCTCCAGCAAAGGTCAATCTCTGCCTGAGAATTGTCGGCCGTCGCGACGACGGCTTTCACGAGATCGAGACCCTGATCGCGCCGATTTCGTTGGCCGACAAGATCGACATCGAGCGGCAGTCGCGCTGGATCGATTTCTCTTGCGACGATCCAACGGTCCCGAGCGGCGACGAAAATCTGGTCGTGCGCGCCACCAAAGCGTTTTTTGAGAAAACGAAAATCAGCAGTGGCGCTGGAATCAAGCTTCACAAGAAAATTCCACACGGCGCCGGACTTGGCGGCGGCAGTAGCGACGCGGCGTCGACACTGATTGCTCTCAATCGACTCTTTGAAACGAAGCTTTCACGCGAAGAGTTGGCAAAGCTTGGATCGACCATCGGGTCCGACGTTTCGTTTTTCTTGTTTGAATCGGCCGCGATCTGCAAAGGGCGCGGCGAAATCGTGAGCCCAACGAAGTTGAAAAAGAAATTGTCGATCTTGCTCTTGAAGCCGGCATTTTCGGTTTCGAGTGCGTGGGCTTATTCGCACTGGCAGTATTCAAAAGAGATTCCCGGAATTTCATATCAACCGCAGAATTTCGACGGTCAAAGCTTTCTGAATGACCTCGAGCGCCCAGTCTTCGAGAAATTTGTTTTTCTCGCGGAGCTGAAAACGTGGCTGCTGAACCAAGCGGAAGTCGGCGCGGCACTGATGTCGGGTTCAGGCTCAACCGTTTTTGCGGTGCTGCGTCCGAAAGCAGATGTCGATCTTTTGACGAAACGCGCGCGGGAAGAACTCGATCGCGAGATTTGGGCGCATGGCACCGAGACGCGGACAAGCGATTGATTTCAATTCCGTTGAGGGCCAGTCCGGCTCGGACTTATTCGCTGGCGCTGCGGCGCAAACTCGCTTTTGAATATTCCCGATTCAGTTTCGCAATGAAGCTCGCGCTGATTTCGGCCGGACAAACCGCTTCGCATTCGTAAGTGTTGGTGCAATTACCAAAACCTTCCGCGTCCATCGCCCGAACCATGCTGACAACGCGCCTGGTTCGCTCCGGTTCGCCCTGAGGCAGGAGCGCGAGGTGAGAAACTTTCGCGGCGGTAAAAAGCATTGCCGACGCGTTCGGGCACGCCGCCGCGCACGCGCCGCAACCGATGCACGCCGCCGCTTCCATCGAAAGATCGACATCGTGCTTTGGAATCGGAATCGAGTTTGCTTCCGGCGCGGAACCGGCGCGCGCGGAAATGAATCCACCGGCTTGAACAATGCGATCAAGTGCGCTTCGGTCGATCACCAAATCCTTGATGACCGGGAATGATTTCACCCGGAACGGCTCGACTACGATCGTCTCGCCATCGCGAAACTTGCGCATGTAAAGTTCGCATGCGGCGCCGGGATGATCCGGTCCGTGGGCTTCGCCGTTAACGGTCAGCGAGCAAGTTCCGCAAATTCCTTCGCGACAATCGGAATCGAACGCGATCGGATCCTGGCCGCCAAGAACCAAGCGCTCGTTCACGATGTCGAGCATTTCGAGCAACGAAGCTTGCGCGGGAATATCCGGCGCATCGTAAGTGACCAGTTTGCCGCGGGATTGTCGATCGCGTTGTCTCCAAATTTTCAGTTTAAAGTTCATCAGAAATATTTAGAGATTCCTCGACTTCGCTCGGAATGACAGGAAGGCACTCATTTATAACTGCGCTGGGTTAAATGGACGGTTTCGAAGTGAAGCGGCTCGCGGTGGAGTTTGGGTGGCGCGATTTGGCCGTTACCTTGAAATTCCCACGCGAAGACGTCGGCGAATTTGTCGTCGTCACGCAGCGCTTCGCCTTCAGGCGTTTGATGTTCTTCGCGAAAATGTGCGCCGCACGATTCGTCGCGGGCGAGCGCGTCCAGACACATTAACTCGGCGAATTCCAAAAAATCGGCCACGCGCCCGGCGCGTTCGAGTGATTGGTTGAAATCTTCGCCATCGCCGGGCACCCGGACTTCGCGCCAGAATTTTTCGCGCAGCTCGGGAATTTTTCGCAACGCTTCTTCGAGACCGGCTTTGTTTCGAGCCATTCCGCATTTGTCCCAAAGGAGCGATCCGAGCTCGCGATGGATCGAATCGAGCGAGCGCTTTCCGTTTATTTTTAAAAGATTGTCGATCTTCGCACGGATATCGCGTTCCGCTTTCTTGAATTCCGCATGATCGTTCGAAGGCCGTTTGCCCATTTGGCCCGCGAGATAATTGGGCAGCGTGTAAGGCAAAACAAAATAACCGTCAGCCAAGCCTTGCATCAGCGCACTCGCGCCTAGCCGGTTCGCGCCGTGATCGGAAAAATTGGCTTCGCCGATCACAAAAAGGCCGGGCACGTTGCTCATTAAATTGTAATCAACCCAAAGCCCGCCCATCGTGTAATGGACCGCGGGATAAATCCGCATCGGTACTCGATAGGCGTTTTCTCCCGTAATCTTTTCGTAAACTTCGAACAAGTTGCCGTAGCGTTCGCGAATGGTTTGTTCGCCGAGACGCTTGATCGCGTCGGCGAAATCGAGATAAACGCCGCGCCCGCCCGGGCCAACACCGCGACCTTCGTCGCAAACTTCCTTGGCCGCGCGCGATGAAATATCGCGGGGCGCAAGATTGCCGTAGCTAGGATATTTTCGTTCGAGATAATAATCGCGATCAGCTTCCGGAATTTCGTTCGCCGATTTGTTGGAATCTTCCTTTCGCTTCGGGAGCCAAACCCGCCCATCGTTGCGGAGCGATTCGGACATGAGCGTCAATTTCGATTGGTAGTCGCCGGAATGCGGAATGCAGGTGGGATGGATTTGCGTGAAGCAAGGATTGGCGAAGAGCGCGCCTTTTTTATACGCCCGATAAGTCGCGGTGACGTTGCAACCGCGCGCGTTGGTTGAGAGATAAAAAACATTTCCGTAACCGCCGGTCGCAAGCACCACCGCGTCGGCCGCGACGTTGTCGATCTTACCAGTCCGCAAATTGCGGGTGACGATTCCCTTGGCATGTCCATCGACAATTACGACATCGAGCATTTCGGTTTGCGGGAACATTTGCACCGTGCCGTCGGCGATTTGCCGGCAGAGCGCCTGATAACAGCCGAGCAGAAGTTGCTGGCCGGTTTGTCCGCGCGCGTAAAACGTGCGCGAAACCTGCGCGCCGCCGAACGATCGGTTCGCGAGATAGCCGCTGTACTCGCGCGCGAATGGAACGCCTTGCGCGACACATTGGTCGATAATGTTCGAGCTGACTTCCGCCAGGCGATAAACGTTGGCTTCACGTGAGCGGAAATCGCCTCCTTTGATCGTGTCGTAAAACAATCGGTAAACGCTGTCGCCGTCGTTCTGATAATTTTTGGCGGCGTTGATTCCGCCTTGGGCGGCGATGGAATGCGCCCGCCTTGGCGAATCCTGGTAACAGAAACATTTCACGCGGTAGCCGAGTTCGCCGAGCGTTGCAGCGGCCGAACCGCCGGCGAGACCGCTCCCGACCACGATGATTTCGAATTTGCGGCGATTGTTTGGACTAACCAGACGAGAATGGTCCTTGTGGCTCGTCCACTTTCGATCGAGCGGGCCGGACGGAATTCGCGCTTCCAAATTGCCGATCATAATTGTTGCGCGGCCTTGATGAATCCGAGCAAGACCGCGATCGGAATCGAGGTGTAGCCGATGAAAAGCAACCACGCGACAATTCGTCCGCCAACGGCGAGCCGCGGCGTCAGTCTCTGATTATTTAAGCCGACCGATTGAAAGAAACTCGAGGAGCCGTGGGTCAGATGAAGGGTGAGAAGAAATAACCCGACGATGTAAAAGCACGAAACGTAAACATTTTGAAATCCGTAAACCATCATCGAATACACGTCGTAGCGATTGAGCGAATCGAGTTTAAGAAGCGCAAACTGCGGATTGAATTTGCGCGCGGTGAAATGGAGCAGGTGAAAAATAATGAACGCGAGCACGACTAATCCGCTTACGACCATGTGACGCGAGGCCCAGCTTGCTTTCACGTAATTTCTATCGCGGTACTTCTCAGGGCGTGCGCGCCGATTTTCGATTGCGAGAAGAATGGTGAAGTAGATATGCAAAATCACGGTGACCAGCAGGAAGACGCGGATTAGCCAGAGGAGGGGACCTAAATCGCGCAGGTGTTGCGAGTAGGAGTTTATCCACTCCGGCCCGAGAAAAATTTGGAGATTACCCAGCAAATGACCGATGACGAAAAGGATTAGAATCACGCCGGTCACCGCGACGATCATCTTTCTTCCGACAGACGAACGGCAAAAAGCGGAAAGGGCGTTCATTTGCTTCCAGGTTTGACGACAGGGATTTTGGCGAGATCGGGTGGCAATTTATCGGCGGCGAAATTTTCCATGTTCATTTCGACCAAACTCACAAACGGGCAACCGAAATCCGGTTTGCTTTTACCGCTGCGATCGACAATCACTCCGACCACAGTCACGCTCGCGCCGTGCGCGCGGACAATGTCGATCGTTTCCTGAACACGGCCGCCGCGAGTCACGACGTCTTCCACGACGACAAATTTTTCGCCGTTGTCGATCTTGAATCCGCGGCGCAATGCCAACTTGCCGTTCTCCTTTTCAACGAAGATGTGGCGTTTGCCTAACGAACGCGCTACTTCCTGACCAACGATGATCCCGCCGAGGGCAGGGGAGATGACGGAATCGCAGTCAAAGCCGCGCAACTTCTCAGCCAGCATTTTGCAGACGCGCTCTGCGATGTCGGTGTACTGAAGAAGAGTGGCGCATTGAAAATACTCCCGGCTATGCAATCCGGAACGCAACACGAAATGGCCGTCGAGGAGTGCGCCGGTTTTTCTGAACAAGGCGAGCAGATCTTCGCTCATCAAGATGTCGATCTTGCCATGATAAACCTTAGCCGGAGGTGTCGGCGGCAACTTCGGTTGACGAAGTGCCATCGCCGGCAACAGCGATCGCGTCGATCTCCACGCGTGCGCCTTTCGGCAGCGCGGCGACTTGCACAGTCGAACGCGCAGGCGGCGCTTGTTTAAAGTAGCTGCCGTAAATTTCGTTAACTTTTTGGAAATCGTTAATATCGGCGAGAAAAATCGTGGTCTTAATGATGTTGTCGTAGTTCAGACCTTCGGCCTTCAGCAGACCGCCGATGTTTTCCATCACTCGTCGCGCCTGCGTCTCGATGTCTCCGGAAACAATCTGCCCCGTTTTTGGATCAAGCGGGATCTGGCCGGAATAATAAATTGTCGATCCAACGCGCACGCCCTGCGAATACGGCCCGATGGCCTGCGGTGCGTCTGAAGTGGAAATGATTTTCTTCATAATTTCAGCTTAGCGACTGGGCTGTAGAATGACAAATGACCGAATCTCGTCGATATTGGAAATGAAATGGTTGGTTGGATTCTAAAGAAGATAGTTGGCTCGAAAAACCAGCGAGAACTAAGGCGATTAGCGCCTGCGGTTCGGCGGATCAATGAGTTCGACGAGCAATTCAAGAGCTTATCCGACGACGCTTTGCGCGCGAAGACGGCGGCTTGGAAGGACGAGCTCGCGAAAATTTCAGATCCGGAAGAGCAATGGAACCGGCTCGCTGAAATTCTGCCGGAAGCGTTCGCAGTGGTGAAGAACGCGGCGCGGCGTCTGAAGGAGCGACGTCATAGTTTCGCGGTCTGCGATCAGCCGATGACGTGGGACATGGTGCACTTCGACGTGCAGTTGCTCGGCGGAATAGTTTTGCATCGCGGTCGAATCGCAGAAATGGCGACGGGCGAGGGGAAAACCTTGGTCGCGACATTGCCGCTGTACTTGAATGCGCTGACCAGTCGCGGCGCGCATCTGGTCACGGTGAATGATTATCTCGCTCGCCGCGACGCGGAATGGATGGGTGCGCTCTACAATTTTCTTGGGCTGACTGTCGGTTGCATTCAACACGATCAGGAGCCGGATGTGCGTCGCCAACAGTATGCCTGCGACATCACCTACGGGACGAATAGCGAGTTCGGTTTCGATTACTTGCGCGACAACGGGATGGCCACGACGCGCGAGCAACAGGTCCAGCGCGGTTATCATTACGCGATTGTCGATGAAGTGGACTCGATCTTGATCGACGAGGCGCGCACGCCGCTAATCATCAGCGGGCCGGCCACGATCTCGACCCATCAGTACGACAAATGGAAACCGCTGATCGAGCAATTGGTGCGCAAACAAACGATGTTGTGCAATCGAGTAGCCAGCGAAGCGGCGGAGAAATTTGAGCAGGGCGATGTCGAAACTGCCGGACGTCTCATGTTCAAAGTGAAATTGGGTCAGCCGCGTAACAAGCAATTGCTTCGGATGATGGAAGACCCAGACAAGCGCCGCGCGATCGATAAAGCGGAGCTCGCGTTCTATACCGACACGCGCAAGGAAGAGCTGTTCGCACTCAAAGAAGAACTCTTTTTCACGATCGATGAGAAGTCGAACGAAGCGGATCTGTCGGAGCAAGGCCGAACGTTTCTGAACCCTGATGATCCAAACGCGTTCGTGCTTCCGGATTTGATCAACGAATTCACGGAGATCGACCTGGATGAGACGCTCTCGCCAGAAGAAAAGGACAAGAGAAAGTCCGAACGCCAACAGATTTGCGACGAACAGGCGGAGCGGATTCACAACATTTCGAACTTGCTCCGCGCCTACTGCGTTTTCGACAAAGACGTTCAGTACGTGGTAGAGGAAAACAAGGTCGTCATTGTCGACGAATTTACCGGCCGAAAAATGCCGGGGCGTCGTTGGAGCGATGGGTTGCATCAGGCGGTCGAAGCAAAGGAGGGCGTCCAGATCGACCGTGAGACGCAAACGCTGGCGACGATTACGATCCAAAATTATTTCCGGCTTTATCAAAAGCTTGCCGGCATGACCGGCACAGCGGAGACCGAAGCAGCGGAGTTTCATGACATTTACAAGCTCGACGTAAACGTGGTCCCGACGAATCGGCCGGTGGCGCGCAAAGATCACAACGACCGGATTTACAAAACGCGCCGTGAAAAATACAACGCGGTCATCAACGAGATCAGGGAGCATCACACCAAGCAACAGCCGGTGCTGGTCGGCACGGTGAGCGTGGAAGCGTCCGAATTATTGAGCCGGATGCTGAAGCGCGAAAAAATTCCGCACAACGTTTTGAACGCGAAGTTTCACATGCAGGAGGCAGAGATCGTAATGCGTGCGGGCCAGCCCGGAACGGTGACGATCTCGACGAACATGGCCGGCCGCGGCACCGACATTAAACTGGGGCCGGGCGTGCCGGAGAATGGTGGATTATTTGTTCTTGGAACTGAACGACACGAAGCGCGCCGGATAGATCGACAACTTCGCGGACGTTGCGCGCGTCAGGGCGACCCGGGCGGATCGCGCTTTTACGTCAGCTTCGAAGACGATCTCATGCGCAACTTCGGTGCGGCCGATCGGATGACGAAGATCATGGAACGCTTCGGACTCGAGGAAGGCCAGGAGTTGGAGCACCGCTGGTTGAACAAATCGGTCGAGACGGCACAGAAGCGCGTCGAGCAGCGCAATTATCTCATTCGTAAACGGACGCTCGATTTCGACGACGTGATGAACATGCAACGCGAAGTCGTTTACACGTATCGGAACGAAGTGATCGACTCGGAAGATCCGCGCACGCTCATCTACGAAGTGATCGACGAAGCCGTGCCGGCGAAGTTGAAAGAATATCTCGACGTCGATGAGCCGAACTTCGGCGGACTGATCCATTGGGTGAACACGACGTTTCCTCTCGGCCTGACGAAAGACAAAGCCCAGTTCGAGACGCGTAGCGTCGATGAAAACGCGCAATTCCTCATCGGCAAGGTGAAGGAAGCTTACGAGCGAAAGTCGAGTCACGAGGAACCGAGCGCAGTGAAGAGTCTCGAGCGCTATATCATTCTGAACGCGATCGATCGTCTCTGGCAGGAACATCTTTACGCGATGGACGCCCTGCGGGAAGGCGTTTATCTGCGCGGTTACGCCCAGAAAGATCCACTGATCGAATACAAAACGGAAGCGTACGACATGTTCGTCGAGCTGATGGCGAACATTAAGAACGAAGTGCTGCATAATCTTTTCCGGAGCACGTCCAACTTGCAGGCGTTCGAAAATTTCCTCGCGAGCTTGCCGCAATTTTTGCTGCGCGAAGATGCTCCGACCGCGCCAACTGCGCCGGCGCGGGCGCGTCAACCACAGCCGGTTGGCGCGATGGCTGGAGTCGCGATGGACGGCGATGGCGCGGGCGAAATGTCGATCGACCTGCCAGTGCGGCGTTCGCTCCCGAAAGTCGGCCGAAACGAACCGTGTCCGTGCGGCAGCGGCAAGAAATACAAGAATTGCTGCGGCCGCACCGCTTAAGCTTTGGAAAGTCCTCGCTTTCGAAATCGGAGATTTGTTTTATTCTAGAAACCCTTTCCGATTGATCATGCTTAAAATTCATTCGCGACGCATCATTGGACTAGTGCTCGTTGCAGCTTTGCTCGCGGGCTGCGCAATCCACCGCCCGACGATTCGAGAATATCGGACCGACGAGGCCGGCCGGACCAATGTCGCAAATGTCACCGAAGAACAATATTGGAAGGAGCGCGTGGACGAACGGATCGCGGCCGAGATTGCCAAGGAGAAACCGGAGGCCGGCTACGACACCTGGCAAAATTATTGGCGCTGGTGGTACAGCGTGCTGCGTCGAAAGAAGAAGCCGCCGTTTAAATCCGACGAGTTTAAAAAGTCGGAAGACCTGGTGAATTACATCAAAGAAAAACGCCGGGCCAAAGGCTTGCCGACGTACGAGGACTGACGAAGAAAATTACAAAGTAGAAATTGGCAAACGGCGAAACGATTGAATCGTATGTGCCGGCGCGGCTCGACCGGATGCCGTGGAGTCGCTGGCACTGGTTGATCGTAATTTCGCTTGGAGCGACCTGGATTCTCGATGGACTCGAGGTCACGCTCGCCGGTTCGTTAGGCGGAATCCTGACACGACGCGAGACACTCGGCCTCACCGACGCCGAGGTCGGCGCGACCGCCACCTGCTATCTCGCGGGAGCGGTGATCGGCGCGCTTCTGTTTGGCTACGGGACCGATCGATTCGGTCGGAAGAAATTATTTTTCATCACTGTCGCCGTCTATCTGATCGGCACAGCGCTGTCCGGCTTCTCTTGGAATTTTGCCAGTTACGCTTTCTTCCGCGCGCTGACCGGCGCCGGCATCGGCGGCGAGTATGCTGCGATCAATTCGGCGATCGACGAACTGATTCCGGCACGAGTGCGCGGTCGGGTGAATTTAATGATTAACGGCTCTTACTGGGTGGGTGCCGCGCTCGGTTCGGGAGCGACCCTGTTGCTACTCGATCCGAATCGATTTCCGATCGCGTTAGGCTGGCGCTTTGCTTTCGGCATCGGCGCGACGCTGGGTCTTGTCGTTATTTTCTTTCGCCGCTGGATTCCGGAAAGTCCGCGCTGGTTGATGATTCACGGACGAAACGCTGAGGCGGAAAAGATCGTGGATGAAGTTGAGCGCACAATTGTGGCCGATCCGGAAATGTTGCCGGCGCATAATTCGCCGCCAACGCGTGTTCACACGCGAACGCACACGCCGTGGCGGGAAATTTGGAACGCGATTGCCCACGAACATCGACAACGTTCGTTTCTCGGGCTCGTACTGATGCTGACGCAGGCGTTTTTCTATAACGCGATCTTCTTTACATACGCGCTTGTGTTGATGCGGTTTTATGGCGTGCAGGCGAGCAGTGTCGGCAGCTATCTCCTGCCATTTTGCCTCGGCAATGCTGTTGGTCCGGTAGTGCTCGGACATTTCTTCGACACAATCGGTCGCAAACAAATGATCGCCGCGACTTATGGCGTCTCCGGGATTTTGCTCGCCCTGACCGCTTGGTTGTTTCAGGCCGGTCTGTTGACCGCACAATCGCAAACGCTCGCGTGGACGATTATTTTCTTCGTCGCCTCGGCTGCCGCGAGTTCCGCCTATCTGACCGTAAGCGAGATTTTTCCGCTCGAGATTCGCGCGTTCGCGATCGCAATTTTCTATGCAATCGGAACTCTCACCGGCGGAGTATTCGCGCCGTTACTCTTTGGTTGGATCATTGGAACGGGATCGAGCAATGCGCTGTTTGCGGGTTATCTGGCAGCCGCCTTCTTGATGATTTTTGGAGCGATTGTTGAACTGTGGATCGGCGTGGCAGCTGAGCGTCGTCCGCTCGAACATGTGGCCGCGCCATTATCGAGCCGGAACTGAAAGCTGACAGGTATGAATCGGCCCGGCCGGCGTCAACTCGCTGCAATAAAGATGAAACGCGTCCACCCGAAACATTCCAGCATCGAGGTCCGCGTTTGATTTGAGAAATTTGCGGAGCACGCCGCCCGAAACATCGCGACAGCGCGCGAGCGTGATGTGCGGATGCCAAGGTCGCAAATCGGCTTCGAGTCCAACCGCCAGCGCTGCGTCCTGTACTCGCTTATGAAGTTGAAAAAGATGGGGATGACCTTTGTCGACGCCGATCCAGATGATTTTGGGCGGGCCCTTCGGTGGAAATGCTCCGATCCCTTGAATCGGCAGGAAAAAAGCGTGGAACTCGATCGCGGTCAGGTTTGCGCGCAAGTCATGATCCATCCGTTCCGATGTGTCGGGAAAGAAACCAAGCGTAAGATGCATTTGATCGCGCGCGGTCCAGCGCACACCCCGAACACGCGGATCAAGATCGACAAGCGATTCCTGGATTGCGGGCGGCGGGGTAATCGCAACAAAGAGGCGCTTTGGCTTCACTTGCCGCGGAGAATTTCCGCGCCGGATTTCGGCTCGTTCCCACTTTGGCTGACTTGCGGCGGCAACGACCGGCTGAACGTCGTCATTACTCGCGCGATCAAGTTGGGAAAGACAGCGTTCGCCGCGATGATGAGATACGCGCTGAACGGCATGACGAGGACGGGTTTGCCACGTGCGCAGGCGTTCACAATTTTTCTCGCGGCGCGTTCGGCCGAAATCGATGCGAAGGGAATCTTGCGCGACCAATCGAACCACCGGTATTCGGCGGCGTGATCGCCTTTGAATGTCGCATGAACGTGCGAGCCGGTTCGCATCATGCCGGGCGTGACCGTGGTCACAAAAATCTTGTCGCGGGCAAGCTCGGCCCGGATTGAATCGGAAAATCCGGTGAGTGCGAATTTGCTGGCGGAGTAGGGGACCATATGCGGCACGGCGACTCGTCCGCCAATCGAAGAAATGTTCACGATCCGTCCGCCGCCTTTTGTGCGCATCTGTGGGACGACGAGAAATTGCAAAATGTACGGCGCCCAGAAATGCAAACGCATCTCTCGATCGAAGTCCTTGAGTTGAAAATGCTGAATCGGCCCAACTTCAACCGTGCCGGCGTTATTGATGAGGATGTCGATCTTGCGGAAATGTTGGAGCGCTTGTTGGACGGCGGATTGGATCTGAGCGGTTTCGAGCAAGTCGCATTGGGTGGTCAGCACTTCAGTTTTGAAGCGCTCCAAGTCACTTTTGGCACGGGCGAGCTCATCGTTGTCGCGCGCGAGAAGCGCAACTTTTCCGCCGCGCGCGCAAATTTGCTTCGCGATTTCCAAACCAAGCCCGCGCGAACCGCCGCTAATGAGGGCGACTTTATCGCGATATGAAAAGCGAGCCATTTGGAAACGTTGAACGTTCCATGCTCGAAAGGCAATTGTCGATCTAACCGTGTTTGCGGTTGAAACGCGCGACCTCACGCGCGGTTTCGCGATCGACGGCGCGCTTTTTTAAGTCGGCGCGTTTGTCGTGAGCGACTTTGCCCTGACCAACGCCGAGCTCGGCTTTCAACTTTCCATTTTTCCAGTAAAGCTTCAGGACAACTAACGCTCGACCTTTGACCTGGGTTTCGCCGTAGAGCTTGTCGATCTCTTGTCGATGCAACAAGAGTTTACGGACGCGTTTTGCCGCCGGCACTTCATGACTGGCTTTTTCGTACGGCTGAATGTCGGCGTTATAGAGAAACGCTTCGCCATTTTCGATGCGCGCAAAAGCGTCGCCGATGTTGGCTTTGCCGGCCCGGATAGATTTTACTTCGCTGCCTTTTAACTCGATGCCGGCTTCGTAGCGCTCGAGAATATGAAAATCGCGCAGCGCCTTGCGATTGGTGATCGACTCGGCGGGCATGATCGCGCGCGGAACGCGCTCGGAAATTATGCGTTATCCGGACCTTTGAGAGGTTCGAACGCGAGCTTACCGGCAATGATCTCTTTCAGAGCGATATCGGTGAGCGACATACGCGGCGTCGTTTCCACCATCGGCCGATGTCCCAGACCGAGCTGGCGGACGCGCTTGGAAACAACGTTGATCAGGACCTGCTGATTTGGAATAACCTGAGCTGCTTCCTGGAGGAGTTGAGTCGTCATATGGCGCAAGGATCTGACGGTGCGGTTGGTTTCCGTCGGGAATTGAAGAATGGTCGGCGCGCTGGTGGCGAGAGCGGAGGGTGTGAGCTGCGACGCGATCATAAAAACGGAGCGGTGACATTGCGAGCGGTTGAAAAGGTTGTCAACCGATTTGTTCCGATCGACGCAGTGTCGATCATGCTTTAAGAAGGTCGACAATTAGGCCGGTTGTTGCGAGCGCGGCGGCAGCGACCAGCCTAACGGATGTCTTCGACGTAGTTGGTAATGCGGTAGTCCACGGCATCCCCTTCTTTTTCCAACGCGCGATCGTAATGCCAGCTCGTGTTGCCGTTGCCGTAATACGTCCTGCACACAATTGACCCGGTTATGTCGGGATTGCCGTTCATATGGTAATCGGCGCTTGGGGCGTAGAAGGTGGCGGCAAAGTTACCTGGTGGGGCAATATCAATCTGTTGGGTAGCGGACGGATCGGTCGGACTGATTCCGTAAAACTGGAGGTTCGCGGCCAGGCCAGATAGGTTATCAATGTCTCTCGCTTTTACGTCGATATTGCCGTCAAAGTAGACTCTTGCATGGACGCCGGCTTTGACGGTGATCTTGCCGGTAATATTCCCCGTGACATGAATCGCCACGTAGGTTTGGGAACTGCCCACTTGATTGATGGTCAAAGTGCCGCTGATAGAAGAAAGCAGGTACGTGGTCGGATTGGTCGCTGTTCCGGCGCCTGGCGGATTGATGCTGACATTGCCGTTCCCGTTGGTCGGAGAGGATTGCGGTATTGGTAAGTCCGTCGGCATCACGAAACGGGGAATAGTAAATGGAACGTTGTTGTCGATTATGCCTTGAATGTGGGAAGACGGTGTCACGGTGCCCCCGTTTGTAGAAACATTTCCGTAAATTGTTCCATTGAATTGGGCAAAGTTCGGCGTCGCGACGGCGACTGAACCACTGCGTGAATCGCTGTAATGCGGATCTGACGGATTATTGGCGCAGAAATAGTAGGGACCGTTATTTGAATTGTAGCTGTCGATAACGCCGGCCGAGCCGGGTCCGAGAAACGAGGTAGTGCATTTAACGGCCGCGTCGAAAGGTGTAACAGGAGCTGCGATCAGTTCGATTCTACGGGTAAATTGTGGATTGCTTACTGCCACAAGAGCCTTGCCTGCACCGTCCCCATTAGGCCCGTAAGTGGCGACAAAATGATCGTAATTAAAATCAATCTTGCGCAGCAAAGTGTCGCCTCTTGTACCGACACTCATCCGGTCATCCATTCCGACTCGCCGCAGACCCAGGAATGGCGCAGTCCCTTTTGTCCGGATCCGGTACCAGGCATTGCCAGTTGTCGGGTCGGTGTAAAAACTATCAACCCGGCTGCTTGTAGTTAGGCTGTCTTGACCGAAGGTCGCCGGCGAGTTCGTGTAAACTCCCCCGGAATTAGTCCATCCGTTCCACGCTTGGGAAGGGCTAAGGATTGTCTTGCGCACTTCAGCGAACGCAATGTCGCCTCCCGCCTCGGCCGCCGTGAGCGCCTCCTTCCAACCCCGCACTTGGCCGCATGAAACGTTCAACCGAACCGCGCAGTTAAATAGCACGGTGGCGCCGATCGCGGATACGACGGTAATCGTAAGAAGGACGCACAGGAGGACGTTGCCTCGTTCTCTCTCGTGCTTCATAAATTCGAACTCATGCTGTTAGGCGCGTGGCGGCGTCGTCCCATTACTTGCTGCGGACCGCTCACAAGATCCACAACGACCATTTAGCGTGCCACCGCGAACGCGATTCACCGAATGTCTTCGACGTAGCTAATGAGTCGATAGTCAACGGCGTCCCCGGCCTTATCGAGCTCGCGATCGTAATGCCAGTGGACATTGCCGTTGACGTAGAAGTTTTTGCAAACGATGGCACCGCTGATGTCTGGCCCGCCGTTAATGGTGAAATTCGCTGACGGCGCATAGAAGACAGCGGCAAATCCCGCGCTTGAACCACCCCCGGAGTTCAGATCGATCGTTTGCTGGACGTTAGGATCGGTTGGACTGAGGCCATAGAACTGAAGGTTCCCGGCGAAACCGCTGTTGTTTACGATGTTCTGAGCTTTTGCCCCGAAATTTCCATCAAAGTAGACCTCGAGATGGACGTTGTTCGCGATCGTAATTGAAGCGCCTTGTCCTGTACTGCTGCCAACGTTTCCGTTGACGCGGACGGCGACGTACGTCTCCTGTGGTGTGCCGTTACTCGAATATGGATTTACGGTTAAATTACCGTTCGTCGAGTACGACGTGATGAGATAGTAATTTGGACTCTGCGGCGTACCCGCTGCCGGCGGGTTAATCGTCGTGTTACCACCAACAGTCGAGGGATTGGAAACGTAGCTCCAAGAGGAAGTACTCGGCATGTAATAGGGAGGAAGACTGAAGGGAACGTTGTTATCAATGATGCCGCTGATGCTACTGGTGTTTTTGGTAACGGTCCCGCCATTGGTATAAACGTTGCCGTAAATGTTGCCCATGATGGTTGCGACAGAACTGTTGATCTCGACCGTGCCGGAGCGGGAATCGACGTATCTCGGATCGCTCGGGTTGGTTTTCACGCTGGCATCATACGCTCCAACGGTGGAGCGATAACTGTCCACGTAGGCCGCCGACCCCAATCCGTAGAAGGTGCCACCCGCCTTAATCGCGGCCTCGAACGGAGTAATCGGCGCGGCGATGAGCTCGACTCGGCGGGTGACCTGAGGTTGCGAAACAGGCACCAGCGCTTTGTTGAGCCCATCGCCGTTGGGACCGTACGAGGCGACGAAATGATCGTAATTGAAGTCGATTTTGCGCAGTAAACTATCGCCGCGTGTGTTCGGGCCCATACGATCGTCCATTCCGACGCGTTTCAGACCGTTGACCGGAGCAGTCCCTTTCGTTCGGATACGATACCAAGGGTTGCCGTTGGCATCGTAGTAAAAGAGATCAACTTTAGCGCTGGTGGATAGACTGTCTTGCCCGTAAGTGACAGGAGAGTTGTTGTACACTCCGCCCGAATATGTCCACCCGGAGAAAGCGTGGGTAGGGTCCAGAATCGTTTTGCGGGTTTCCGCGTAAGCGATGTCGCCGCCCGTCTCGGCCGCATCGAGAGATTCTTTCCAACTGCGGACCTGGCTCGACGCCACGTTGTACCGCGTCATGCAGTTGAGGAGCACGTTTCCGCCGATGACGGACACAACGAGGATAGTGCACAAGACGCAAAGAAGCACGTTGCCGCGCTCAATTGACTGGGTCGAGGTCCGCATTACTGCTCTCCGCTCGCTTAACCGCGGCGCTTGTTTCGCAGATACGCTGTTGCGTAAAGGTTTGTTCCGCTACGTGAGGCAACGCTGCCACTAGAAGTGAAAATTGGCATGAAGGTCACCGAAGTGTTGGAGTATTCGGTATTGGCCAATTCCACGTCGGTCGTTGTGGGAACTAACTGATCGGTACTCGAAGCGATGGTGGTGACGACGCCGTTTTCGGTTCGCAAGATTGAGCTTCCGCTAATAGAATAGACGACGGTCGTTGTCGATGGGCTGTAATTAATCTGCCAACCGCTCGATGTGTAAGCGACGGTGGGCGTGCGCGGCGTGCCGACGAGATCCGGGTTCGCAATCGCTTCGGGGTCGCCGGTTTGAATAACGTACTTTGGCACCGACATCGTTACCGTTTGCAGATCGACTGATGTAGTGACGATCAATCCGCGTTTCACATCGCGATTCAGATAATCAATAATACGAATCTGTTGCATGTGGGTCGTGAAATAATTGTCGACCGCGCTGAAGCTCTTCTGGAGCGAAACACCCGAAGTGATGGCGGCAGCGAGAATGATTGAGCTGAGGCTGACACTGACCAGCATTTCACTAAGGGTGAAGCCGGCGACTGTTTGTGAGGACTTGAGTTTCATTTTTTGGTTCCGTTAGAGATAATGGTGCTGGTTTGTTCTGAACGCGCTCGCCCACCGAGCATGTTCCATGAGGTTGAGACATCTACTTGGACGAGACCGCTCCCGAGATCGGTCGCGGTTGAGTCGATTGTTACAGTGCCGTTCGGTGTGCGGGTGAATTGGGTCACACCGTTAGCCGTTGGATAAGCACTGATCTTAATGACTTCAGTCGTTTTCTTGCAGAATTCGGCCGCGTTGGGCGAATTTGCCAGAAGCGATTGAACGGTGCTTTTGGTCGTAAGATCACTAAATGAAAGATTGCGCAGCACCTCGCAGCGATCGTGCACACTTTGAAGCGCGGCGATTGATTCTTTGCTCGCGTCGATATAGCGAAGACAAACCGCGTTCAGCTCGAAGACCGACGCGCAGAAAATAGCCAACAACAAGACAGCGACGAGGACTTCCGGGAAGGACATCGCAGCAGTCAGCTTTGGTCGGAGTCTCATTGTTTCCATGTTCGATGTAAAAATTAGCAGAGATTGTGCCGATTTTCTCGCACTTGCGATAAATGTAGATAAAAGTGAGAAATGCTATAATTTCTCTCATAATTGAGAGGAAAGTGGGCTTCGCCCTAGATTGGGGCGACAATTTTTTGAACACCTCGGTCTCCCGATGCCAGTTACGGCCAGCTCTTGGTGGGTCGACGCTAATCACTTGCCATAGGTGACGAAATGCGCGAGGTAGTGCGCGCTCGGGGATTGTCGATTCTCTGAAAGAAATTCGGGCTGTGGCTCAGCTTGGTAGAGCGCCTGCCTCGGGTGCAGGAGGCCGTGGGTTCAAATCCCACCAGCCCGATAAAAAATGTCTTAACCAGGCGGAGCAGCCCAGGTGCAAGTCCCGTGTGAATTCTACGCGCACGGTTTCTCGCGTGCTCTGCACTAAGCAACAAAAGCTCAGCGATTTTGGCGACACCGCATTCGTTTGCGAGAAGCGCCCCCTGCGACAAGAAGTCAGTTGAAATCTGACCCGCTCCGTGGTTGGATCGGCAACCGCAGAATGTGAATTTGTTATGGGCTCCCTGAAAAAAAGACGTAAGGCGAAAATCTCAAAGCACAAACGCCGCAAGCGTATGCGGGCGAATCGCCACAAGAAGCGCTTGCGCTACAAAGCGTAGTCTTCCACTCGTTAGGCCGCGCTCGAACGTTTGCGTGCGGGGTTTCGCGCGGCTACAATCGGCTACATGATGGAGCCCAATTGCCGGCTTGAGCGGATTCTCCATCGGCTGACTGTTGTAACCTTCTTCTTGATTCTAGTCGGGCCTCTGCTGGCTCGACCCCGCTCTGCTGCGCCGAGTCCTCAAGTTTCTCCAAGCGCGGTTCCAACAAAAAAATCGATCCGGCAAGAGGACTCGGTATTCACAACCCCGCCTAAAGATCTCTTTCTTCGCGCCGAAGGCGAACATAAAGCCGACGCTTTGGCGCACTTTGTTGAAGGGATGTCGTTGGAAGAGAACGGAGAAATGGACAAAGCGCTGGCGGCGTATCGCAAAGTGCTCGATCTCGATCCAGGGCAGGCGGATTTGGCCTCGCGGGTCGCGGCCCTGCTTACGCGACAGGACGATTTTCCCCAGGCGATCGACGTTTTGAAAGATGCGATCAAAGCGAATCCGAATGCCTCCGAACCATTGCTCCAGCTCGCGTTTATCTACGCAAAATATCTTCGCCGGACCGATCAAGCCATCGACTACGTCAATCGGGCCATTGCGCTCGATCCGCGCAATATCGACGCCTACGAACGTCTTTGTGAAATTGCGCTCGCAGTTGGAGATGAGAAAAAAGCTTTGCAATCGCTGGACCGCGCGGCCGCGACTCCCAATGATGATCCCGTCTTTTGGGCGCGGCTCGGAAAGCTTTATACGTCGATTGTTTCTAAGCCTGATCGCCCGTCCAAACCGGATGAAATCGCGCGAGTGAATGAAATCTTTAAGAAGGCGGCCGAGCACGCGGGCGACAATTCGGCCGTTCTTAAAGACGTCGCCGATTATTACGCATCGACGCGGCAAATTAAAGAAGCCATTCCTCTCTATTTGCGCCTGCTCGAGCTCGAACCGGAGGACACGAATGCGCGGGAAAAACTGGCGACTGGCTTTGTTTTGACAAACCAGCGCGACAAAGCAGTGGAAATGCTCGAACAAATTATCAAAGAACATCCGGAAAAATATCAACCATACGACCTGCTGGCTGGATTGTTAGATGACTCGGCCCGCGCGCTCGAACGCGAAAAGAAAACCGATGAGGCAAAAGCGCTATTCGCGAAAGCGGCGGCCAATTACGAACAGAGTCTGGTCATCAATCCCGGTCGCGGCAGTCCCTATCTGCACCTCGCCGAGTTGCTTCTTGGACCATTAAAAGAGAGCGAGCGGGCAGTGAAAGTTCTCACCGAAGCGCGGGCACACTTTCCGCAAACGCCCGAGATCGTCTACTACCTTGCGATTGCTCAGCGTGAGGCGAAGCATTTCCAGGAAGCGGTGGCCACGTTCGAGGAAGCTTTGCATGAAGCGGAAATGGGCGGCGTGGAAATTGCCAACGCGCGGTTTTATTTCGACTACGGCGCCGCTGCTGAACAAGCCGGCCTCTACGACAAAGCGGCCGACCTTTTTCGGAAATCAATCGCCGTCGATCCCGCGAACGCCGCCGATGCTTATAATTATCTCGCCTACATGTGGGCGGAGCACAATATGCACCTCGATGAAGCCGAACAAATGATCAAGCTGGCTTTGCAGGCGAATCCGAACAGCGGCGCCTATATCGACACGCTCGGTTGGCTCGAGTTTCGGCAGGGAAAGTTTGATCAAGCGCTAAGCGAATTGCTTCGGGCCCAGCAAAAATTGACGCGCGACGATCCGGTGGTGCTTGAACATATCGGAGACGCGTGCGCGAAGTTGAACAAGTCGGCCCAAGCTGTGGATGCGTGGCAAAAGGCGCTTAATCTCGATCCTCAGAATAAAAAGCTCGCCGACAAGATCGACAATGCGAAGACCAAAATGAGCAAGGGTCAGCCCCCGAATGCGAACCCCATCCATTAAAGTTGCTTTAGTTGAAAGCTTCTCGCCAGCGGGCAACTGCGCGGACTAAATTCCTGTCGGCATGAGCGCATATCCAACGCCTTGGCAACAAAGAACGATGTGGGCTGCGCTCACCGCCCTGTTCGTAGTTCTTCTCATCGTCATCGCCGGCGCTGTGGTTTACGTCGGCGCCAATCTCATCAGTTTTCTCCAGCCAATCCTAATTCCCGTAGCGATCGCAGTTATTCTTGCCTACTTGCTCGATCCACTGGTGACGGCACTTTGCCGCCGCGGGATGGGACGTGGCTGGGCCATCATCGTAATTTTTGCCAGCGTTATCGTCGCCCTGGTCGGTTTGGTCGCGTGGGTCGCGCCAAGCATTTCACTGCAGAGCGCGAACTTCGCGCGCGAGCTTCCCAGTTACACTCAAAAAGCGCGCGACCGCATTGTCGATCTTATCGTTCAGTACAATCGCGTAGTCAGCGGCACAACCCGCGGAAAAGCTGCGTCGTCGGGTCTCGTGAATTTTTTGCTCGGAACACCGCCGCCACATGCGCCGTCACCAACTCCTGCCGCGTCTTCGCCGGCTCCATTGCCGGAAACAACCGCGTCCCCCGTTGAATCGATTTCGGCGGCGCCGGCCAAAATCAGTTCGGCCGAACGCCAGCAGCTTGAAGCCAAAGCGGAGAAAATTATTCCGAACCTCGAACGGTATCTGCCGACCTTGACGGAAAAAATTTGGAATATTGTCAAAAAAAGCATCGGGGGATTCCTCGGTATTTTCGGATTCCTGCTGAGCCTGATCTTGGTTCCGATTTATCTTTTCTTCCTTTTGAAGGAGCGGCCGCGGATCGAAAAGCGATGGAAAGATTACCTTCCGCTCCGGGCCTCCCCTTTGAAGGACGAGATCGCAGCGGCTCTATCGGAGATCAACAGTTACACCATTGCTTATTTTCGGGGCCAATTGCTCGTTTGCCTGGTCGACGGAACACTCATTGGAGCCATCCTCACACTCTTTGGTCTCAATTTCGCCCCCTTAATCGGCCTTCTGGTCGTGATTCTGACGATGATTCCGTACATCGGCATCGTCGTTTGCTGGGTGCCGGCGGTCCTGATCGCGGCATTTCAATGGGGAGATTGGACGCATCCGCTCATCGTCACCGTTATATTCATCGTCGTGCAAAATCTCGAAGGAATGTTTTACGCGCCGCGCATCGTCGGGAAATCGGTCGGCCTGCACCCGATGACGGTCATCGTCTCGATCTTTGTCTGGGGACTGTTAATTGGTGGTTTGCTCGGACCGATTCTCGCCGTGCCGTTAACGGCGACCGCTAAAGTGCTCTTAACACGTTATGTGTGGGGACCGCGCGTGCGCGAACGGGTTCGCGATCAGGTCGACAGTCTTCCTGTTGTCCGCGAAGCGGAGCAGACCTAACGCCTTCCGACCGGACCTGTTGTCTACGCGTCCGGTTGCATTCTGACGACCGCGCACGCATAAAGAATAGATGCCGGAAAAAATCAGACGCGTACGCCGCAAAAGACGCAGCCGATCCTTGCCGGGCGTCGAATCGTTTTCAAACTTCCGGCTTCATTTGCCGCCGGTGCGAGTTGCACTGTACGTTGCTGCGGCCGCGGTGGCCGTGTTGCTCATCGTCGTCTTTGGGACCTACGGCTCCAAAGCTTACACGGCTTGGCGCGAGTCACGTTTGCTCAAGCGCGCAACGTCGACGCTGGAGAAAAAAGATTTCGTCACCGCGAATCGATTGGCGCGCCAGGTCCTCGAGCGCGAGCGCGATTCACTTCCCGCTTTTTACATTCTGGCCGAAGCCACCGAGAAACAAAGCTCGGAGGAAACGGTCTCATGGCGTGCACAGATCGCCCGTTTGCAACCTGACAACATCGACAGTCAGCTCAATCTCGCTTCGGCAGCGTTGCGCTTTGGGCAGATCGATCTTGCGCGAAAAACATTGGAGCGCGTCGCGCCGAAAGCGCAGGATCTGGCGGCTTTCCATATCGTGGCCGGTTGGCTCGCACGAGCCGAAGGAAATCTCGTCGAACAAGAGCAGCAGTTTGCCATCGCCGTAAACAAAGATCCCCAAAACGATCTCTATAAATTTAATCTTGCCGCTCTGCAGATTCGCTCACAGGACCCGGAGAAAAGCGCTCAGGCGCGTGACAATCTGGAGCGCCTCACTCAAGTCCCGGAGTTCCGCACCGGCGCTCTCCGGGCATTGCTCAATGACGCGGTCGACCGCAATGATGTCCAAGCCGCTGATCGATTCGTGCAACAATTGCAGATGTCGCCCGAAGTCAGCTTCGGCGATTACCTTCTTTGCTTGAATTTCTACCGGAAGCTGGACGCGAAGAAATTCGAAGCGCTTCTGGAAAAAGTGAAACCAGTCGCAGCTCGCAACTCCGGTGACCTCGGTCTTCTCATGGATTGGATGAATGAAAACGGCTTGGCCTCGGAAGTTGTGAAGTGGATGGACAAATTACCCGACGCGACAACCGCCAAACCGCCGGCCGCCATCGCGATCGCGGCCGCTTTTGCCGAACAAAAGAACTGGTCCCGCTTGCGGCGGTGGACACGAAACGGATCCTGGGGAGAAGAAGATTATCTCCGGCTCGCCTATCAGGGCTTTGCTGCGCGGCAGTCACGCCAATCCAGCGCCGATGCCGAATTCGATACCCTTTGGCGCGCTGCCCAACATGCCGCGACCGATCAACCCGATCGCGAAATCAAACTCGCGCGCCTTGCCAGCAAATGGAATTTGCCGATCGAGAGCGAAGAATTGTGGTCGCGGCTCTCGCGGACTTCGCCCAGCCGGCGCGAATCGCTCGACGCCCTTTATCGGCTTTATCGCACCAACAACCAGGTCAAGAAACTTTACGAGGTGCTCCAGCGTTTACACGAAGCTTCGCCTAACGAGATTGGGATCACTGCCAATCTCGCGCGGCTTGGGTTAAACATCGATCAGAACACAAAACAGGCGCAGGAGCTGGCCAAACAAACTTACAATCGCGCACCCGACGACGTGAACTGCGCAGTGACTTATGCATTCGCACTTTATGTGCAGGGTCGCACTGCCGAGGGACTCGAGGTTCTTCAAAAACTGCCGCCGGAAGCATTGCACGAATCGCATGCCGCGGTTTACGCCGCCGTTTTGCTTCTCGATCTAAATCAAACTGACGGCGCCAAGGAATACATCCAGGTCGCGAAACACGGTCCCATCTACGCCGAAGAAAAACGGCTCCTCGAAGATGAGCTCACGAAAATTGCCGGCGCATCTCCCAGTCCAACGCCTTCGCCAAGTCCAACTGCAACTCCTGCACCGTCCGCAACAACCTCGTCCGCCGGAGCCTCGAGCGGAGGTGGATCGACATCTCCGTCTGCCACGCCAATTCCTGAACTTTCTGCGAGCGGGACTCCTGAGACGTAATCGCGCTCAGTCTTTGTAAGGATCGGCAATATCGCGCCCGGCCATCGCTACGCCGAGCGGTCGCAAAGTGTGCAGCACGCGAATCGTGCCTGCGTGCGCTCGCAAAACATCAGGCAAACGCCGGTACGCTTGCGGCGCTTCATCCAAGTCGCCACCGCGCAAAACAATTCTTCGGTCGTGCAACCATTTCATCATTTCATCGTGCCGAACCAGTCCGTCCTGGCGGATTCGTTTGTGGCCGACCTTTACGAATTTTCCTTTCGCCGCCGTGCGCGACATGATTCGCCCTGCGCCATGAATCGTTGAAAAAAGCGCTTCGCGCGAGGTCGGCGAATCAATCCCTTCAATAATGACCGCGTCATCGCCCATGCTTCCGCCGACAAAACCTTTTTGTCCGGGAAACGCGGGAGTCGCGCCTTTGCGCACCACCCAGAACTCTTCGCCATCATGTTCTTCCCGCCAGGCGAAGTTGTGATGGTTGTGCACTTCCTCAACAATCCGCGCGCCCAAAATATTTTGCACGACGTGTCGCGCCACTGCTTCGCGCCCGGCATAGGCGTAGCGCCCGGCCAGATGCATTCCTTCGAGATAATCGTGGCCGATCTCTGATTCTTCTTCGACCACAGTTGGTGGCACATCCATTCCGTCTTTGCCGCCGGCTGCCTTCAAAAAATGGGTGGCCGTTTTGTGCCCGAGCCCGCGCGAGCCGAAATGCACGCCGACCCAGATCCGGTCCTGCTCGTCCGCGAAAATGTCCACGTAATGATTGCCGCCGCCGACAGTGCCGAGCTGTTCCGCCGCCATCGATTTCAAATCACCGATCGGTTTTAATTTCCACGCCGGGTCGTCGAACAACTCGTGTTCGACGCGCGTTTTGCTTTTGCGCCCGATCCCGAACGAAATTTCCTGCACCACGTCGTCCATGATCTTGTCGATCTTCGGCGCGATGTCCTCGCGTTTCCCATCCGTCAGGATCGCGAGATTGCCGCAGGCGATGTCGAAGCCGACACCGCTCAATGAAATCTTGTCTTTGTAGGCAACCACGCCGCCGATCGGTTGGGCATAGCCTTTGTGGCCGTCGGCGCAAAGCACACCGCGCTGGCCGCCCGTCGCCACGCAGGTTTCGATTTGCTTGATCGTCGCCGGGTCGTGCTCGCCGAAAATTTTCGTTTTCGGATCCATCGCTAAGATAAGCTCGAACCGATGGAGAAGATTTCAATTGGCTATCGGCGCAGCGATTTTTTGGCCAGAATTCTCCACGCCTCAACATCGGCCGTAGTCCGCGATGGTGAAGCGCAGCGCACGGCTGCGATCGAATCGAAAACAACAGTGCGAAGCGGCAACTTCATCACTGCGGCCAGTTCCTTCTTCGGCGCACGCGGCAGTTTTTTGTAAAGCAGACTCACATGTGGATCGCTCGGAACCTTTGCCGGTGATTTCGTAGCCCGGCTAAGAGCGGCCGCCAGTTTTTTCAGCGCGTCGCTCGACTTAAACCGGACAAAAAGCGTTCTCGTGAACTCAGATGAAAAACCGACGCCGTACGTGGTCAGTCGAACTCGTCGCCGCGAAATCTGCCGCAAAACTTTCTTTGGTGATTGTCGATCTTTGGTTGTCGAAAAAAGCGTTAAGTGCGGTTCGAAATTCGGCGCCCGAAATTCTTTGCGCAGAATCCGCACGATCTCGCAAAACAATTCGCGCTCCGGTTTCGCCGGAAGCAGCCAATAAACCGTCACCGTTTTCTTCATAGCTGTCGGCGGTCTATGGCGTCGCATAAAGACCTCCGGTTGACTTCGTTGACACGAAAGTTGTAGCGATTTGCCTGGCCAAAAGTCAAGCCAATCCCGCTCGTGTCGATCTTAGGCCGCCTGGGAATAAACTGGCGCGAACCGGCGCATGGAGCAGATTATCTCGTGCATAAGGTGGTCACTAGTCGGGTGGATTGGTCGGCGCTCCGCGAAGATTTTCCGATCCTGCGGGAGCGCGTAAACGGTCATCCGCTGATTTACTTCGACAATGCCGCCAGCTCGCAAAAGCCGAGCGCGATGCTCGATGTCGTCCGAAATTATTACGAACACGAGAACGCCAACGTCCATCGCGGCCTGCACACATTGAGCGCACGCGCGACCGAGCATTACGAAAAATCACGGCAGCGCGTCGCCGATTTCATCGGCGCGGCGAGCGCGGACGAGATCGTGTTTACCCGCGGCACGACCGAGAGCATCAACCTGGTCGCACAAGCGTGGGGCGGAAAATTTCTTCGCGCCGGCGACGTGATCTTGCTCACCGAGATGGAGCATCACAGCAATCTCGTGCCCTGGCAGCTGCTCGCCGAGCGGATCGGCGCGCGGCTGCGTTTCGTTCCGGTTCGCGACGACGGCACGCTCGAGTTGGAAAAACTTTCGTCACTCTTGACGCCAGAAGTAAAAATCTTTGCCTTCACTCACGTGTCCAATTCGCTCGGCACGATTAATCCCGTCGCCGAGCTTTGCCAAAAAGCACGCGCAGCTGGCGCAGTTACTGTTGTCGATGCGGCGCAAAGTATCGGGCACATGCCGTTAAATGTTCAGGAACTCGGCTGCGACTTCCTTGCTTTCTCCGGTCACAAAATGTGCGCGCCGACTGGAATCGGCGTGCTCTATGGACGGTCAGACGTTCTCGATGCGACGCCGCCCTGGCATGGCGGGGGCGAGATGATCGTCAGCGTCACGTTGGAGAAAAGCACATTCAAAAAACCGCCGCACCGTTTCGAAGCGGGCACACCGAATATTGCCGGCGCGATTGGGCTCGCGGCTGCGATCGATTACCTCGAAGGAATCGGGCGCGCTGAGATTTTTAAACACGATGTCGATCTTGCCGGATACGCGTTGAAAGGAATGGCCAAAGTGGCGGGACTGCGCGTCCTGGGACCATCGCGCGACCGCGGTGGAGTCATTAGTTTTGTGATGGATGCGGCGCATCCACACGATCTGACCACGTTTGCCGATCAGTACGGCCTCGCCATGCGCGGTGGGCATCATTGCAACCAACCGCTCATGCGACGATTCGGCGTGACCGGAACCTCGCGCGCCAGTTTTTATTTCTACAACACGCGCGAGGAAATCGATTCGACAATCGACATCCTTCAGAAAGCGGTCCGTTTTTTCAAATGAACGCGGAGCTCGGCGATCTCGAAGAACTTTATCAGGAGGTGATCCTGGATCATTCGCGACGGCCGCGGAATTTCGGCGAGCTGCCCGACGCTGCGGTTCGCGTGCATGGCGATAATCCGGCGTGCGGCGACGAAATTCATCTCGCGGTGAAGTTCGACGGCAACGGCGGATTGCAGGAAATCAAGTTCACCGGCCACGGCTGCGCCATCAGTCAGGCGTCCGCGTCGTTGATGACGACGAAATTAAAAGGCAAGAGCCGCGAGAAAGTCGAAGAAATGTTCGGCGCATTTCACGACTTGGTAACGACTGGGAACAACGATGTGCCGAAAGAGCTCGGCGATCTGCGGGTGATGCGCGGTGTTCGCAAATTTCCGCAGCGCGTGAAATGCGCGATGCTTCCGTGGCGGGCAGTCGAGCAAGCGCTAAGGCAGAGCGAAGGCGAAGCCACGGTTTCGACTGAAGAACCCGAGTTTGCCTGAGCTATGCCGACGAACGTTCTGGGCACCGAACTGAAATGTTGTTGTCGCGATCCGGTGACCGGATTTTTTCGTGACGGCTTTTGTCGAACCGGACCCGAAGACGTCGGCTTGCACACCGTTTGTGTGAAAGTCACTCGTGAGTTTCTCGACTTTTCGGTGCTCGATGGCAACGATCTCGTCACGCCGGTTCCGGAATGGGGATTTCCCGGACTCAAACCCGGCGACAAATGGTGCGTTTGCGTGACTCGTTGGAAATCCGCGCTCGAACACAATCGGGCCGCTCCCGTCGATCTCGAAGCAACCCACGCTTCCGCCATCGAGTTCGTTACCCTCGAAGATCTAAAAGCGCACGCGCTGAAATAGTCCGCGTCGACTTTTGGCCTGAAAACAGCTTTCTAGGCCGGCGTGTCACAGCCCCGCAGGGTAATTTCGCCTAACTACTGGCCAGTTCTTTTCGCGGTTAGTGCGCTTCTCTTCCTCTTCGTTTGTTCGTCTGAAGCGCAATCACGGCAGACCCGCGAAACTGTTTATTCGGCGCAAACTGCCGATGGCGTACCGCTGCAGCCGTTCTCGTTTGATCGACAACCTGCGCGCGCGCAGGCAATTCAAGTCGCCTATTACACGCCGCGACCGACTCGGCCGTCGGAACCAATCCAACGTGACGAATACGATTCGGAAGCACGGACGCCGGGATTCGATATCGGCAGTTCGCACCCGATGGTTCCCGGAAATCGCGCGGTGTTGCGAAACGGAATCGCTTACGCGCCGGCGAACGCGCCCGACGCGGTCAAACATGCAATCTGGGCGATCAACTCTATTCGCAACCGTCCCTACGTTTGGGGCGGCGGACACGGATCGTTTCATGATTACGGTTACGATTGTTCCGGAACAATTTCGTTCGCGCTTCATTATGCCGGCATGCTCGAGCAACCGTTGCCCTCGAGCGATTTTCTTCGTTACGGCGAGCGCGGCCGCGGCCGATGGTTCACGATTTACTCGCGACACGGTCACGTCTTCGCGATGATCGCCGGTCTGCGTCTCGACACGACCGATCTGCGTTACGGCAGCGACGTCGGCCCGCGCTGGCACATCGACGGCCGCGACGCCTCGGGTTTTCAAGCGCGCCATCCTGCCAAGTTGTAAAGCGACGCTTTCGCAGCCAACGTAACGGCAACTTGAAACTGCCGTTCAGTCTTTTTCTCGCGCTGCGTTATCTCAAACCGAAACGCACATTTCTTTCCATCATCACTCTGATCTCGATCATAGGCGTTACGCTCGGCGTCACTGTGCTGATTCTAGTGATTTCGGTGATGACCGGTTTCGATCGCGAGCTGCGTCAAAAGATAATTGATTTCGACGCGCACATTCTCGTGAAAAGCGAGGATGTCATGCGCGACTGGCGGACGCTCCAGAAGAAGATCGACAACACGCCGCACGTGGTCGCGACTGCGCCGTTTGTGCAGGGTCCGGTCATTGTCGAATTCCAAAACCAGCGCCTGGCGCCGGTGATTCGCGGAATCGACCCGACCCAGGAGGGAAAGGTAATCCCGATTCGGAAGTTCATAAAAGAAGGTCAACTCGATCTCGACGGCGAATCGGCCGTGCTCGGCAGCGACCTCGCCCGCATCTTGCGCATTCGTGTTGGCGACAAACTGACGATCTATTCGCCTGGAAACCTCGGCCAAATTCTCGACGAAATTAAGAACCTCGAGAACGCGAAGGGCGCGGACGAAAAGAAAGCGCTCGAGAAATTGCGCGAAGTTGTTCTGCCAAAGGATTTGACCGTCACCGGCATTTTCGAGACCGGGCGCTATCAATATGACTCCGAGTTTATCCTCGTGCCGATCTACATCGGACAGGAACTTTATAATTTGGGCGACGCGCTCCACGGCATCACCGTTCGGACCGACGATCCCTACGCCGCCGATCGGGTGAAAGAATCACTCGAACAATTTCTTGAGCCGCCGTTGTTCGCGCAAACCTGGACCGAGATGAATCATCAATTCTTCGAAGCCGTGCGCCTCGAACGCAATGTCATGTTCTTTCTGCTCTTCTTCATCGTCGTGGTCGCGGCGTTCGGAATCATGAGCACGCTCATCACCGTCACCGTTCAAAAACGGCGCGAGATCGGAATTATGAAGGCACTCGGCGCGAATATTTCCCAGATCATCTGGGTTTTTCTGGGGCAGGGGACGGTGGTTGGACTCTTCGGCACCCTCACCGGTCTCGGGCTCGGCATGACGCTGATTCGCTATCGCAACGAATTCAGTCACTGGCTTGCGGCGACTTTACACATCGAAATTTTTCCGCGCGAAGTCTACCAATTCTCCGAGATTCCCGCGCAAGTCATTCCTTACGACGTCACGATCATTTGCATCAGTGCGTTTTTGATTTGCTCGTTTGCGGCGTTGATCCCCGCTTACTTCGCCGCGCGGCTCGACCCCGTCAAAGCGCTTCGCTACGAGTAATTAGACTCTTCTTCTTCCGCTCGCTCTTAATCTGCTAACAAAAACATCCACCGCGCGAAAAGCGTAGGCGTAGCCGCCTGCCCACTCGCTCTCGCGGGGACCAGCAACGTTGAGGATGTCGATCTCGTTGTCGCAAACAAAGGCGATCATCAGGGTCGCGGCGTCTTCCGGCAAATACCTTGCCGCGTCGATTAATCGGTACGGTTGTTCCTCTTCAATGCAGCAGCCGACAGTATATCCGGTTCCGCCACTGAGCTCGTGAAAGTAAATTACGATCGTTCCTTTTGATTCCTGCACGTTCCGCAGCGTGCGCTCCTCGGGTCCGCCCTTCTTCAATTCCTTTAGCGGATAACGATCCGGAATTTTCCCGGATTCATCGAGGCGGCCGGCCGGACACCAGCCGCCGCACTTGATTCGATGTTTGAGCGCGACGTCCAACGCCGCGCGATCCACTCCAGTCTGTCCTCCGGAAATAATTTTCAAGATGTCGATCTTACTGTGGTGGCAGGCGTCTCGCCTGCATTTTTTCGAGGCTCGCAGCCAGAATACCGCCAGTCCGGCTCGGACTTCAATCGCCGGTCGGAACGATGTCGGCCCGCTCGATCATCAAGATCACGCAGCGCTTCGGCGCACGCGTTCGATGTCGCACGCCTTTCGGGACGACGCAGCCCTGACGCGGTGCGAGCTCGATCGTTTTATCTTCGAGATCGATCAGGAATTTCCCATCGAGCACAAAAAAGAATTCATCGATCTCGCTGTGCTCGTGCCAGTGATATTCGCCTTCTAAAACTCCGAGCCGCACCACCGAGTCGTTCACTTGGCAAAGCGTTTGGTTGTACCACTTGTCTTTGCACGCATCGGCCAGCTTCTGCACGTCCACCAACTCGAGCGGCCCGTGCAAAATATTGAGATAAGTCTTGTACGGGAAATCTTTGGGTGACTTTTGTGGCTCCATTTGCGTGGTACTTATTTTGTCATTCCGACCGAAGTGGAGGAATCTCTTAATATTTCTGAAATGTTTTGAGATGTCTCGACGTTGCTCGACATGACAATGGGCTACTCTTCGCCGTCGAAGTAATCGAGCGGCTCGGACCGCATGAACCGGCGCTCAGGCGAACGAACGAGCCATTTGTTGCTGTCGGGATAATAACAGGACTCGCCAATCGGATTATCGGCGATCACGTAGTAAACAAGATCGACATCGCCTGAGTTGATGATTTGGTGAGGTTCGTTTGGCCCAAAGATGAACGCATCGCCCGCGACAACGTCGGTCGATCCATCTTTATCACGGACGTTGCCCTTGCCGCTAATGATCAAGTACATTTCCCACTGCGCTGAGTGCCCGCCCATCGGAAAATTCGATTTGCCCGGTCGGATGCGGTTCCATTCCAAATCGAACGGCCAGCGTTTCGCTAAATCGAGCGACTCCGGATCGCGGCC
>Ga0137399_10000064_pt1 | contig 35020 bp, 29 predicted proteins | sample czorhiz316metaG_FD_104810 | JGI IMG/M metagenome (GOLD analysis project Ga0137399, IMG submission 104810) | Vadose zone soil microbial communities from Angelo Coast Range Reserve, California, USA - czorhiz3.16 metaG | ecosystem: Environmental > Terrestrial > Soil > Vadose zone | place: USA...
CGGCATATTTGTGTGTCTGCCGTCCGCCGTGCTGGCCATGCTCTTCCTGTACGTTGGTGGCCCCGGTTCGCTGCCGATTGCGCTCGTTGTTTTTCCCCGTATTTTCCGGTACTCCCGAAACCTGCTGCTGCAGACCTACAGCTTACCGCATGTGTTAACCGCGAAAGCCAAAGGCCTGCGCAGCACGCGCATTTTGCTCTGGCACGTTTTGCCGTCCGCAGCGCCTCCGCTGCTGGCGCTGGTGGGTGTTTCGGTCAGCATGGCCTTTGGCGCGGCAATCCCCATCGAAGTGATTTGCGACTCTCCCGGGATCGGGAAGCTGGCCTGGCAGGCGGCGCTCGGGCGGGACCTGCCCCTGTTGGTGAACATCACGATATTCGTCACCCTGCTCACGCTCACGGCCAACTCCTTTTCCGATCTGATAGGCAAGGCGTTCGCCAAGCAACCGACATGAAAACATTACGCCTACTGGCCTGGGGTTTTCTGCTCAGCATCTTCGTGGCGACACTCTTGGCGGAGTTCGTTGCGCCGGCACCGTACGCCGAGCAATTTCGAGAGTCGCCGAACGCCCTCCCCTCCTGGCAGCATCCGTTGGGGACGGACGAACTCGGCCGGGATGCACTCTCCCGGCTTTTGTACGGTAGCCGGGTTTCGCTTCTGCTGGCTCCTGCAGCGGCGCTGCTGGCGACTTTGATCGCTGCCTTGGTAGGCGGCGTGGCTGGTTATCTGGGCGGGTGGTGGGAGCGGGTGGCGATGGGTGCGACCGATTTATCTCTTTCCTTGCCGTGGCTGTTCTTGTTGCTGACAGTGCGGGCGATGTTGCCGCTGAATGAGCCCCCGATGACCTCTGTGGTGATCACGTTCGCTCTGCTCGGCCTGTTGGGTTGGTCGCCCTCGGCGCGGGTGGTGTGCGCCGGAACACGGACCTTGCGAAACTCCGAGTTTGTTCTGCAGGCGCGCGCCTGCGGTTGCCGAGGGTGGCGTCTGCTTCTTCGACAGGTCTTACCAAACCTGAAGCCGGTGCTGTATGCCCAGTTCTGGGTCTCCATCCCCATCTTCATCCTCAGCGAAGCCAACCTTGGAATTCTCGGGCTCGGTGTGGCGGAACCCCTGCCTTCTTGGGGCAATCTGCTGCGCGGGCTGGAGAATTATTCGGCCGTGCTGAATAACCCGTGGAGAGTGGCGCCGTTGGGTCTGTTGATCATCGTCGTGAGCTGCTTCCAGCTCATCCTTCCCCTGGAGGATTTCCGGTCATGAGGCGCATTTGGTCCCCACTTCTCCTCGTTGCCCTTCTTGCTGTTTCTGCCTCCACCACGGCTGCCCAGTCGGGCCGGGAGCTTCGATTTTGCCTGCCTGCCGAACCAAAAACCTTCCATCCGCTTGTGGTCGCCGACGATTCCTCGGAAACTATCCGCTACCTCACCGGCGGGGTACTGATCCGCTTCAACCGCCAAACGCAAGAGCTGCAACCCGAACTCGCGGCCTCCTGGAAAGTGTCCGAGGCGGGTCGGAAAATCAGCTTCAAGTTGCGCGAGGGAATTTTGTTTTCGGATGGCACGCCGTTCTCGGCCGAAGATGTCGCCTTTACAATGCGCGCGCTGATGGACCCGAACCTCCACTCTCCGACAGGGGACTCATTTCGATCCGCGGAAGGGCAGGTGAAGGTAAACGTCACAGACCCCCACAGTGTCGTCATCTTATTTCCGGCCCCGGTGGCCGGATTGGAGCGACTCTTTGACCAGGTGGCTATTCTTTCCTCTCGGTCGCCGAAAAAAGAAATGGCCGTGCTTGGCCCTTTTTACGTGGCGGATTACAAAGCAGGTTCGTACGTCCTTCTGAGGCAGAACCCCAACTATTGGAAACGGGACTCGACAGGTCAGCGACTGCCCTACCTGGATTCGATCCGCTTGGACATTCAGCAGAATCGGGACATGGAACTGCTGCATTTTCGCCGCGGCGAAATCCATTTGATTAATAGCCTGGACGCGGAAAGCTTTGACCGCCTCGCCGGCGAGATGCCTTCGGCGGCGCATGATGCCGGTCCGTCGTTGGATTCGGAGCAGATGTGGTTCAACCAGGTTAGCTCGGCCCCCCTCCCGGCTTACAAGAAAGCGTGGTTTCGCTCCCAGAATTTTCGCCGGGCGATCTCTGAGGCCATCAACCGAGAGGATATCTGCCGTGTCGTCTTCGCTCGACATGCGCGTCCTGCGGTGGGACCAGTCTCTCCGGCGAACCGGTTCTGGTTCAATCAGGCACTGCATGTGCATCCGTTCGATCCGCAAAAAGCTCTTCGCCGGCTGGGACAGGAAGGCTTTCATCTCGACGGGAAAGTATTGCGTGATCGCGAAGGGCATTCGGTCGAGTTTTCCTTGATCACGAATGCAGGCAATAAGTCGCGCGAGCGGATGGCGACGATGATCCAGCAGGACTTGGCGCAAATCGGGATCCGGCTGAACGTGGTGACCCTGGATTTTCCATCCCTGATCGAGCGGATCAGCCGAACCTTTGACTACGAAACCTGCCTGCTCGGTCTGGTGAATGTCGATTTGGATCCCAGCGCTCAGATGAGCGTATGGTTGAGCTCCGCCAGCAGCCATCAGTGGAATCCGAACCAGAAAGCACCGGAAACCCCCTGGGAAGCGGAGCTCGACCTCCTGATGCGAGCCCAGGCCTCGACCACAGACAACAAGAAGCGCAAAGAATACTTTGACAAGGTCCAGCAGATCGTTTGGGATCAAGTTCCCTTTATCTATCTCATCCACAAAAACGCCCTCTCGGCTGTCTCCCCGTCCCTCGCCAATGCCACGCCAGGAGTGCTGCGGCCACAAACCTATTGGAACGTGGAGAAAATCTACTTTGCCCCTGAGAAGAGCGGAGGTCGCCGGTGAGTTTTTCTGAATCTCTTCTCTCCCTCAGGCTATCGATCGACTATCGCAGTAAGCCCGGCGTACTCCGCAATCTGGCGCTCCAGATGCGCCGTGGGGAAATTCTGGGTTTGGTTGGGCAAAGCGGCTCGGGAAAAAGCACCCTGGCTCTGGCGATTCTAAGACTGCTGGGCCTGAGAGGAGGCGTTTCTCGAGGTGAAATCCGGTTCCAGGGCCGAGACTTGATGTCCCTGTCGGAAAGAGAAATGTGCGAGCTGCGCGGGCGCCAGATAGGGCTCGTGCTGCAGAGTCCGCTCTCTTCCCTAAATCCGGCTCTGAGGATTGGCACGCAGTTGGCGGAAGCATGGAGAGCGCACGCAAATGGAAACCGCGAGGATTGCACCCGTTCTATCCTGGCTGCCCTCAAGAGCGTCAGCCTCCCGGAGGGTGAACGATTCCTCCGGCGGTCTCCATCCCAGGTCAGCGTAGGCCAGGCACAGCGCGTGCTTATTGCCATGGCCACTCTGCACCGGCCGCCACTGCTCATTGCCGATGAACCGACGAGTGCTTTGGACACTATCACCCAAGCGGAAGTCTTGCGTCTGTTTGCCAGCCTGAATCGCGAACTCGGTATGGCAATCCTTTATATCTCTCACGACCTACTTTCAGTCGCCTCTCTTTGCCATCGCATCGCCATCCTGCACGAAGGCCAGATTGTGGAGTGCGGGGAAACCCAGCAGATCTTTGCTCAACCCACCCATCCATACACCTGTCAGCTCATCGAAGCCCTCCCCAGAAACCCGTTCGAGTCTCCGGACCGCGGGAATACCCCTGGACAGCAAGCGATGGAGACGGCAGGCGTCCCAGCTCACGTTCCGGCCGGGAAAAGTCAGCAGTAGTAGAGCCGTTCCGCAGACTCAAGGCGGCCGTAAAGTCTCCCCTCAATCCCTGGCTGTGCCTGTTGAGCGAGGGAGGCGCTGTTGAGCCATGGGAATATTTTTTCGACAGGATTGTGAGCTTGGCTGATCTGGTCTTGGAGCCTTCAGATTTTATTTAATAGGTTGGTCCGGGACTCCGTTGCGGACAAGGCGGATTTCGACGGGGAATTTGATCTCCGCGCTTGCGTTGGGCCGCCTGGATCAGATCAGAAGAAGAAGAAACGCTTGCGCCGGCGGGGCCTTTGTGCGCAGGGGGTGTTTTCGAGCGGCTCGGGGGCGTACGGCAGCGGGCGTCCCTCGAGGGCGGCCAACGGATTGTCGCGGAATAGCGCCTGCGCGACCGCCTCTCCGCGGCGTTTGGCCACGGCGTCAAAGGCTGGGCGGAGGCGCAGCGGTCGCGAACTGACGTTGTGCGCGTCGCTGGCGAAGAAGTGGATGCGGTCCTCATCCAGCCAAGTTTCCACCAGTCGGCGCGTGTCCTGCCCAAAACGCCCAAGTAGAGATTGCGCCGTCACTTGCACGTAACAACCCTGGTGCACCCATCGCCGGAGCCGCTCGGGTTGTGCGCGGATTAGCCCGTTGCGCTCAGGGTGCGTGATGATGGGCAAGAGCCGCGCAAGATGCAACTGGTGAAGCGTTTCATCGATGGTGGGTGGAATGGCGAAGTCGGCGAACTCAACCAGCAGATAATTTTTCTGGTTAATCGTGTACTTTTGTGGATCCTTGCGCACGTCTTGCAGATTCTCAAAGCTCAAATGGAAGTCGCAGCCGGTGGCTAGGGTGAGACGGTCGCCGAGGCGTGCCTGAATTTCATTGCGGCGTTGCTGTACCAATTCGGGATGGAATGAATAATCGGCATTGGCGTGAGGGGTGGCCACGACGTGAGTAATCCCGTCGGCGATGGCCATTTCGGCCATCTCCATGGCCACTTCGAGAGATTCCGCGCCATCATCCAGGCCATACAAGATATGACAATGGATATCAACCATCAGGCGCATAAAGATACCTGAACCTCCGATGGCAGACAACTGAGAAACCACCGCAGTGAAGAGATCGAGGCCGTCTCGAACCCCGATGGCATGGCGCTTGCATTACCTAGCGTGAAAGGGGCCAGATGGAGTTCCATTCTGGAATGCAGAATGAGCTGTCGGGCAATTCAGGAAAGGCGACGGTGACTATAACCCCGAGTGGTCTTACCAGTTTTGAAAAAACAGGGTTTACCTTCGAGGTAAATCTGCACCCTGCTCTCGCCCTTCCGATGATTTCCGCTAACCCCATTCCCTTTCATGGGCGATTCCAGCAAAACAGGCAAAGTACATACCCAAAAATCTCAAGGAGGAACCCCATGGGATTCAGAGCTGTTCTCGCGACGCTGTTGTCTATGTTACTGGTTTATGTGCCGGTGGTGCCGGCTGCCTCGCCGGCAGTGGTGGGAAAGATCAGTACCAAGGGCCGGACCACCGTGAACGGCACGCTGGTGCCGGAGGAAGCCACGGTGTTTGCTGGCGATCGCATCGCCACCGACAAAGAGACGGCGGCGGGTCTGTCGCTGCCAGGGGGCGATCAGGTGTTTCTGCCCTCACTCAGCGCGGCGCAAATTAAACGCATCGACGATCAGGTAGCGGTGGTGCTCGAGCGCGGCGCGCTAGCGGTGGTGAACCGCAGCGCCCAGCCTGTGATCGTCGAGGTCAATGGCGTGCGCGTGCGGGCGTCCGGCACCAGCGGCGCAATCTACGAAGTGGCGGTTAACGGCACCAGCCTGAAGGTGATGGCACGCAAGGGCACGGCTGTGGTCAAGGCGTCCGATCGCACCGTGGAAGTTAAGGAAGGCACGACTCTCGACGCCACGGCACCCCAGGGCCCAGTCGGTGCCGGGGGCGTCGGTCCGATTTGGACGGCCGTGCTTGTGAGCAGCACGGCGGCGGGCTTCACTGGCCTGGGCCTGGGGATCAAGGCCGTCAAACGACCGGCGCCAGACAATTGCGTTGTGGTTTCCCCGAACTCAATTAAGTGTCCCTAGGCGTGGAGCGGCCAAGCCCCGCGTCCGGGCGACGCGGCTCTGGGCCAACTCCTAGTCCTCAAACCGTTCCTAGCCTCTCAGAAGCGGCCTTGAGGCTAGAGGTGTTCTCGGCGCTTGCGGGACAGGGTGACGATTCTTCTGTGGTCTAGAAGCAACCGGAGCTCTCCAGCGTCGCTTGGCACACGTTTGGCTCAGCCGCTTGTCTGGATAGGCGGCGGGCGCCGAGAAGTCAGATAACTGGACACAGGGGGAAACCGGCCGGGGAAAAAACCGCCGGACAGCCGAAAGGGGAGACACAAAATCTATGACCGGGAAACCTCGCCATCCACTTCTGGCACTGTTTGCGGCGTTGGCAGCTTGCGCCGTGGCTTCCCAACTTCTTTTGAGTCAAACAGAGCCCGCGACGAGAAGCCGCAGGCAATCCGAGCCTGCCAGGGCAGAGGCCAAGACAGCTGAGGAATACGGCCTGCGGCTGGAACAGTTGCGCCGGAGCCTGGAGTCGCAAGCGCTGCCGGTCTCCGCCGAGGAGTACCGCATCGGGCCCGAAGACCTGCTGGAGATTGGCGTGTTCGAAGCGCCGGAGATGAACCGCTCGCTACGCATTTCCGCGGGCGGAGAGATCTCACTGCCGCTGCTGGGCGCGGTGCAAGCTGCGGGGCTGACACCGCGTGAGCTGGAGTTTGTGCTGCAGGAACTGTTGCGTCGCAGCGTAATGAAAGACCCGCACGTGACTGTGTTTGTGCGAGAGATGCAAAGCCACGCGGTGTCGGTCTTTGGCGCGGTGCGCAAGCCTGGGGTATTTCAAATTCGCGGCGCCAAGACGCTGGTCGAAGTGCTGGCCATGGCTGAGGGCCTGTCCGAGGATGCGGGCGATACCGTGCTGGTGATGCGCGGTGCCGGCTTCCGTGGCACTGGGCAAACCAACCTCGCGGGCCCTGTCGCATCACCCGTCGCGCTGCCCACGGGCGAGGAGCTCGGCCCGGCTGCGGCCACCGCTGCGGCACCGGCCGAACCTGCCGGCGACGGCACCATCGAAATCGAACTCAAGCGTCTGCTCGATTCGGGCGATGAGGGCTCGAACGTGCCGGTCTATCCCGGCGACCTGGTTAAAGTCACCCGCGCGGGAATCGTCTACGTGGTGGGCGAAGTGAGAAAGCCAGGCGGGTTTGTGCTCAAGAGCAACGAAAACATTTCGGTGCTGCAGGCGCTAGCGCTGGCCGAAGGCTTAACGCGCACTTCGCAGCGTAGCCGGACGCGGATCATCCACATCGAGGAGGACACCGGGCAGCGCAGGGAAAGAATTGTCGACCTGGCCAAAATCCTGGCAGGGAAAGCAGAAGACCCCATCTTGCGGCCCAAGGACATTGTTTTCGTTCCCAATAGCGCCGCGCGGAGCGGGATGTACCGCGGAGCGGAGGCTGCAATCTCCGTTGTCAGCGGCCTGGTGGTCTTCAGGAAATAACATGGACCCGGAAAACAAAATCAAGCTGTACGAACCGGCGGTGAGGAAGTGGGAGCGGCTGCGCCCCACCCCGGCAGTGCGCGCCGAACCGCTGGAGATGAAGGAGTCGGCTGATCTGCTGGCTTACTGGCGGGTGCTCCGCAAGCGCCGCTGGACGATCTTAACCGTGTTCTTTGTCTTGTTCACGGTGGTGCTGCTCGGCACCCTTAAGCAAAAGCCAATCTACCGCGCCAAGGCCCTGCTCGAGGTGGCCAAGGAAAACCCCAATATCCTGACCGTGCAGGAGCTGTTCGCGCTCGACACTGTTTCTGACACTTACCTCGAAACGCAGTTCAAGATCCTGCAAAGCGACACGCTAGCCCGGCGGGTGATTGAGGGGCTTCGTCTGGACAAGCTCGAGGAGTTCAACCCGCGAGCGTCTCAGCTGGGCGACGCCAAGCCACAAAACGCCGCGGCAGCGCAGTCGTTTACTGCCGGAGACACGGAGCGCGATCCCTGGGCCTACCAGACCGCGCTCAAAAGGTTCCGCGACCGGTTGAGCGTGGACCCGATCAAACGCAGCCGCCTGGTCGAAATCAGCTTCGAGTCGCGGGATGCCGAACTGGCGGCTCGGGTGCTCAATGCCCTAGCCTCCCACTACATCGAGCAGAGCTTGGAGGTGCGCTGGGAAGCCACGCAGAAAGCTTCCGAATGGCTCTCGCAGCAATTGCTGGAGCTGAAGGCACGGCTGGAGAAGTCCGAGAACGAGATGCAAAGCTATGCCCGTGAGAACGGCCTGCTCTTCCTCGAGAAAGAAAAGGGCGCGGAGAATATCGTCAACGAACGGCTGCGCCAACTCCAGGAGGAACTCACCCGCGCGCAGGCTGCGCGCTACGAGAAAGAATCGCTCTACCGGCTGGTCCAGGCCGCCGACTATGCCTCACTGCCCGGCATGGCAGAGAACAAGCTGGTCGCCGACCTCGCCGTCCGCCTGGCCGACCTGCAGCGCGAACAGGCACAGCTCGCGACCACCTTTACCGCCGACTACCCCAAGGTCCGGCAAATCCAAAGCCAGATTAACGAACTGGACGCGGCGCTCGCGCGGGAGCGTGGCCGAGTGGCCGGGCGCATCACCAATGACTATCTGGCCGCGGTGCGCCGTGAGAACTTGGTTGCGCAGGCTTTTGCCGAGCAGCAGAAGCAGGCCAACCTGATTGCTGGCCGATCTGTGCAGTACAACATTCTCAAGCGCGAAGTAGAAACCAACCAACAGCTCTACGAAGGCCTGCTGCAAAGGCTCAAGGAGGCTGGGGTCTCGGCGGGCCTGAAGGCCAGCAACATCCGTATTGTGGACGCAGCCGAGGCACCGAAGAAACCCGCTCGCCCGAACCTGCCGCTCAATCTGGCTCTCGCGGTGCTTCTGGGAACCAGCCTGGGTGTGGGCGCAGCTTTTCTGCAAGAGCATGTAGATAACAGCTTGAAGACCTCCGAGGACGTCGAGCGGTTCCTGGGCCTGCCGGCGCTGGCGCTGATCCCTGCGGTGGAGTCGCTCAATGGCCGTCGAAAAGGCGCGTATCGCCTGTATGGCGGGAGCAAGCCGCTCGCCAATGGAAAGCCGCAAACCTCGGCCCTGCCGTCGACGACCCCGCGGTGGTACCGGATCGATGTCGAGGCAACCCAGCAGTCCGCGCTGGCGGAAGCGTTTCGAAGCTTGCGCACCTCGGTTCTGCTTTCCACTGCGGACCGGCCGCCGCGCACTTTGCTCGTGAGCAGTTCGCAGCCGAGCGAAGGGAAAACCACCGTCTCCATCAACCTGGCCATTTCGCTTGCCCAGCTTGGCCAGCGCGTGCTGCTGATTGACGGTGACATGCGACGCCCGAGCGTGCGGAAGGCTTTTGACATCGACAATTCGCTAGGCCTGGTGAGCTACCTGACCGGCCAGCAGGATTGGCGCGCAGCCGTCCGGCCCACCGGGCTCGAAAGCCTCGACGCGCTGGTTTGCGGCCCCGTGCCCCCAAACCCGGCTGAGCTGCTTTCTTCCGAACGCATGCGCACCCTGCTGCGCGAAGTCAAAGTCGAGTACCACTTTGTCGTGGTGGATTCTCCGCCGCTACTCAATGTGGCCGACAGCCGCATCTTGGCCACGCTGGTCGAGGGCATCGTTCTGGTGGTCAAGGGTGGTGAGACGCCGCGAGAGCTGGCGCAGCGGGCCGGGGCATATGCCCGGGATGTCGGCGCCAATCTGATCGGCGTTGTCCTGAACAATCTCGATCTGCGCGGGGGCGATGACTACTACTATCGCTATTATCACTATAACTACTACGGCTCCGACGAGCATCCCAGCGGAGACAGCAAAGGCTGAACGCGAAGCCGAACCGATCATCTTTTCTCAGGAGGTCGCAGATGGAGATCTTTCTCGATTCAGCCAACTTCAGCGAGATTGAGCACTGGCTCCGCCAGGGCGTGGTGGATGGGGTGACCACCAATCCCAGCATCATGCTCAAGGATGGCGTCTATGGCCTTGAAGAAGGTGCGCGGCGGTTGTGCACGTTGCTGGGGAATCGCCCCGTAAGCGTCGAGGTAACCACGAACGACGCTAAGGGAATGCTCGAGCAGGGCCGCACGTTCGCCCGCTGGGCACCCAATGTCGTGGTGAAGATTCCGGTGGTCAACGAATGCGGTGACTCCTGCCTGGGCGTGATTCATACCCTCAGCCGTGAAGGAGTTCCTGTCAATACCACTGCGATTCTCTCCTTTAATCAGGCCATCCTGGCGGCCAAGGCCGGCGCGACCTACCTGAGCATTTTCGCGGGGCGCGTGAGCGACGAAGGGAACGACCCTGCCAGCATCATTCGCGGCGTGCGGCATTGGCTGGAGGAATGGGGCTACCCGGCCAAGGTCCTGGTGGGGAGCATCCGCGCAGTGATCGATGTCCAGAGCGCCGCGCTGGCTGGCGCGCATATCGTCACCATTCCGCCGCAGTTTTTGTCCAAGATGGTGGACCACAAGTACAGCCGGGAAACTGTGCGGCAGTTCAATCAGGATGCCGAAAAGGCGCTGGCGCAGATCAGCCAGTACAAGACCGCGGCTCAGTAACGTGCTCGAGTCGGTCGGGGAGATCTGCTGTTGACTACCACGTGCCATCCCACTGGAGACTGGAGCGGGCGCCGGGTGTTGCTGCTGAGCCACGCCTTTTCCATTTCGTCGAGCTTCTTTCTCTCCTATCGCCTGCTTCCGAACTACCGGCACTATCTGCGCGCTGGAGCGTTTGCTCCCGGGCCCTTTGCCGCGCATGCCTGGCTGCTGCTGCTAATCTTTCCGCTCTGGTACCTGCTGCTGGAAGCTCTCGGTCTCAACTCCGCCACGCGGCTGTCCTGGCGAGCAGTCATCGCGCGCACGGTGCGCTTGCAGTTGTTCGGCCTGGGGGCACTGTCTGCGCTGATTTTTGCCTTCAAGCTGCAGACCGTGAGCCGGCTGATTATCTTCGGGTTCTGCGTGTTGCTGGTGCCGATCTCGATTGCTACCCGCTGGCTCTTTCTTTCGGTTCTGGAGGCGCATCGCTCGCACATCTACAACATCGCGCGCATCCTGGTGATTGGCACGCGCGAGCGGGCCCGGGAGTTCATCCGGCAGGCCCGCCAAGCCGAGGAAGGCCATTTCGAAGTGCTGGGGTGTTTCGAGCCGGAGGCCGCTCAGGCTCCCCGGGAGGTCGAAGGGGTTCGGGTCGTCGGCTCGACAGAGATTCTGCGTTGCTACCTGTTTGCCCACCCGGTTGACATCGTGGTCTTTGCGATGCCCCCGGAGCGCGTACCGGAGGCCAAAGACTTGATGGACGCGGCGATGGAATTGGGCTTGCGAGTTGCGGTGCTCCCCGACTTTTACGTTCAGCGCCTGGGCTACACCGTAGATCAGCAGCAGGTACGGATCGATTCCTTCTTCGGGCGGCCTGTGGCGGCGCTTTCGAGTGTGCCTCGGCACAGCAGCTATCTGCTTGTGAAGCGTGTGATGGACATTGCGATCTCCGCTTTGCTGCTGCTCCTGCTTGCGCCGCTGCTTGCGCTGCTTGCCATTCTTGTGAAGCTCACTTCGCCCCATGGCCCGGTGTTCTACCGCTGGAAGGTGCTGGGTGTGAACAAGAAGCCGTTTGTCAGTTACAAGTTTCGTACCATGGTGCCCAACGCTGAGGAGTTGAAGCCTCAAATCCTGGGGCGGAACGAGATGGTCGGGCCGGCGTTCAAGATGCGCGATGATCCTAGGATCACCCCGCTCGGGCGCTTCCTCCGCAAATACAGCCTCGACGAGTTGCCCCAGTTGTATAGCGTTTTGAAGGGAGATATGAGCTTGGTGGGACCGCGGCCACCGTTCCAGGAAGAGGTGGACCGCTATGAATTTTGGCAGCGGCGGAAGCTGAGCATCAAGCCGGGAATTACTTGCTTGTGGCAGGTCAACGGACGAAACCACATTCACAACTTCGACCAGTGGGCGCAACTCGATCTCGAGTACATCCAGAAGGCCTCGCTTTGGCTGGACCTGAAGATCCTGCTGAAAACGGTGCCGGTGGTCCTGCGAGGCCGTGGCGCGTATTAGGAGGGCGGCGGTGAGTCGAGTCCTAGTGACTGGCGGGGCGGGCTTTATCGGCTCGCACACCTGTGATGCGTTGCTGGCGCGCAACTACGAAGTGCGCGTGTTGGATTGCCTGCAACCTCGTGTGCACCCGCGCGGGCGTCCCTCTTACCTTTCCGCGCAAGTGGAGTTCGTCCAAGGCGATGTGCGGGACCGCTCAGCTTGGGAGCGCGCGCTGGAAGGGGTGCGTCACGTTTTTCATCTGGCTGCTTACCAGGACTACCTGCCGGATTTCAGCACCTTTATCGCGGTCAATGCCTGCAGCACCGCGCTGCTGTTCGAGCTGATTGTCGAAAAGCGGCTGGCAATCGAAAAGGTCGTGCTGGCCTCTTCGCAGGCGGTGTATGGCGAAGGCCAATACGTTTGTGCCGAGCACGGCGTGTTTCATCCTGACCCGCGGCCGCTCAAGCAGTTACAGTGCGGCAACTGGGAACATGCCTGCCGGCGTTGTGGCCGGAGCTTGGCCCCGGTGCCGTTTGATGAATCCGTCGTTCGCCCGCACACCGCCTACGGCATTTCGAAGTATGCGGCTGAACTGGTGGGAATCGAATTGGGCCGCCGTTACGCCATCCCAACTGTGGCACTGCGTTATTCGATTGTGCAGGGCCCGCGGAACTCGCTCTACAACGCCTACTCAGGTATTTGTCGCACCTTTACGCAGCGGTTGCTGAATCGTAAACCTCCGGTCGTTTACGAAGACGGAAGACAGCTTCGGGACTACGTCCACGTGCGCGACGTTGCTGCGGCGCACTTGCTGGCGCTCGAGCGGCCGGAATGCAACTTCGAAGTCTTTAACGTGGGTGGGACCCCGGGCGTCACCGTGCTGGAATTCGCGCATATCGTTGCGGCGCGATGCGGCACGGGTCTTGCTCCGGTCCTCCGCGGCGAATTCCGGGTCGGCGACGCCCGGCACACCGTTTCGGATTCCTCGAAGCTGTGCCGGCTGGGTTGGATGCCGCGCTTTTCGGTGGAGCAAATTGTGGCGGACTACGTGGAATGGGTCCGCCAGCAGCGAGAGCTTCCAGACAACTCCGATCAGGCCGCTGCGGAGATGAAACAACACGGAGTCTTGCGTGTCGCGGCGGTGCACGCCTGAACCAGGAGGCTGAGGCAGATGATCATCACCCGCACTCCATTTCGAATCACTTTGGGCGGTGGCGGCACCGACCTGCCAGCGTATTACTCACTGTACGGCGGGTTCATCTTTGCCGCGGCGCTGGACAAATACATGTTCATCAGTGTCAACCGCCCCATTGTCGATGATCTCGTCCGCGTGAAGTACACCCAGTCGGAGCTGGTCAGCCACCGGGACCAGTTGAAGCACGAGATTGCGCGGGAAGCAATGCGCCTGATCGGGATGGAACGCGGCCTGGAGATTGTCTCGATGGCGGATGTGCCGGCCGGGACTGGGCTGGGTTCCTCGAGCTGCTATGCGGTGGGTTTGCTCAACGCCTTGCACACCATGAAACGCCAGCCGGTCGGATTCCAAGAACTGGCTGAGGAAGCCTGCCGGTTGGAGATCGAGATTCTCCGCAAGCCGATCGGCAAGCAGGACCAGTACCTGGCGGTGTTCGGCGGGCTGACGGTGCTGGAAATCGCTCGCGATGGCGCCGTCGAGGTTACCCCCGCCGATGTCTCCGATTCCGTTGTGGACGAGCTGCAGCGCAACCTGCTGGTTTTTTATACCGGCACCGAGCGTTCCAGCCTCGACATTCTCTCCGAGCAAAGCCGCGGCGTGTCCACGTCGCAGCGCGCGGTGGTTGACAGCCTGCATGCGATCAAAGAGATGGGCTACCAGATCCTGGAAATGATCGAGCGGGGCAACCTGACCGACTTTGGCTTGGCGCTCGACAAGCACTGGCAAGCCAAGAAAAAACTTTCCGCGCGGGTTACCAATCCGCGCTTCGATCAGCTCTATGAACTCGCCAAACAAAACGGAGCGCTGGGCGGAAAGATCTCCGGAGCCGGCGGCGGAGGATTCTTCGTATTTTATGCCGAGACCCGGCACCACCAGTTGCGCAGAGCCCTGTGTGCCGCCGGGCTGCGGGAAATGCGCTACCGATTTGATTTCGAAGGCACCAAGGTCATGGCAAACCTGACCGACGGCACGGTGCATGGGCAGAGGAGTCTGGCATGGCATGCGCACGCATAGCGGTCGTGGGGCTGTGGCATCTCGGATGTGTGGCTGCAGCGTCGCTGGCCCGGCTCGGCCACACCGTGCGCGCCACCGATTTCGATGCCGGAACGCTCGGCAGTCTGCTGCGCGGGGTCCTGCCGGTGTACGAGCCGGGGCTGGCCGAACTGATTGACGAGCAGATGGGGAACGGCCGCTTGGACTTTCTCCCCTCTTGCCAGGAAGCCTTCGCGGGAGCGGACTTCATCTTTATCACCTTCGATACGCCGGTCGGCGAAGAAGATCAGAGTGATTTGTCGCCAATCCTCGCGGCGTTTGAGGCCATTGCCGAAGCGCGCGGTGCCGTGGAGATTGTGGTGATGAGCCAGGTGCCCGTGGGAACGTGCCATCAACTGGCCGAACAACTGTGCGCCCGAGCGCCGCAGCTTTCCTTCAGCCTTGTCTACCACCCCGAAAATTTGCGCCTGGGCGAGGCTCTGGAAACCTTTCTCCAGCCTGATTTTCTGCTCGTGGGTGCCGACGACCCTGCCGCTGCGGAACGCCTGCTGGGGCTTTACTCCGGCGTGGCCGCGCCCTGCCTAACCATGAGCATCCGCAGCGCAGAGATGACCAAGCATGCGCTCAATGCGTACTTGGCCACTTCGATCAGTTTTGTAAACGAACTGGCCAGCCTGGCCGAAACTTGCGGCGCTGATGTGCGGGATGTGGTTCGCGCGTTGCGGCACGATCGGCGAATCGGCCCGCGCGCTTTTCTGAGCCCGGGGCCCGGCTTCAGTGGCGGCACCTTGGGACGAGACGTTCAATCGCTGCGGCGCCTGGGCGAGCGGTCTGGCCGGAAAACCCTGCAACTGGAGGCCACCCTGGCGGTGAATGCGGAACGCCTGCCCGCGTTGCGCGAGAAAATTCGCCGCGCCTGCGGCGGCTGGCAAGGAATCTGCGTGGGCCTGCTGGGCCTCACCTACAAACCCGGCACAAACACCCTGCGCCGCTCGCATGCGATCGAGCTGGCTCGTCTGCTGCTGTCAGCCGGCGCGCACGTGCAGGCCTTTGATCCATGCGTGACCCAACCGCGGCCAGAGACTCACGGAATCACGCTGTGTGCGGATGCCTACCAAGCCGCGGAGTCTGCGGACGCAATGGTGATCATGACGCCCTGGCCAGAGTTCCAGAAGCTAGACCTGACTCGGCTACGCCGAGCGATGCGACAGGGTGTGCTAATTGATGCGCACAACTGCCTCGACGACCGCGCGGCGCGCCGCGCCGGGTTCCAGTATAGCGGGATCGGCATCCCCGACCAGTTTGAGGAACGTAATGCAGTAGGAGTAGCGCAATGACACTCGACCGCGAGACCGCTGTGATTACTGGCGCGGGCCGCGGGATTGGCGAGGCCATAGCGCATGCCTTTGCGCGTGCCGGGTGCAACTTGGTGTTGCTCTCGCGCACGCAGGCGGAGATCGAGCAGGTGGCCCGACAGACTGCGGCGCTGGGAGTGACGTCGGTTGCCCTGAGCGGGGATGTATCCCGACGGTCGGAAGTGGAACGAATCATGGCCGCTGCGCTGGAGAAGTTCGGCCGGATCGATGTCTTGGTCAATGCGGCGGGCATCTACGGGCCCATCGGTCCGCTGGTCGAGAACGACCTGGAAGAATGGGTGCAGGCGGTGCAGATCAATCTGCTGGGTGCGGTGTTTTGCATGCATGCCTGCCTGCCGCACATGCTCGCGCGCGGCAAAGGAGTGGTCATCAATTTTTCGGGGGGAGGCGCGGTGGCGCCTTTTCCCCGCTTCAGCGCTTATAGCGCTTCGAAGGCAGCGGTGGTGCGTCTTACCGAAACGGTGGCCGAAGAGGTAAAAGACTCCGGCGTGCGCATCAACGCGATTGCGCCGGGCGCGGTGAACACGCGTCTGCTCGACCAGATTCTCGCGGCGCAGGATCGTGCAGGCCAAGAATTTTACGCCAAGGCGCTGGAGCAAAAAGCCAATGGCGGCACCCCGCCCGAACTGGCTGCCGAACTGGCGGTTTTTTTGGCTTCGCCAGCGGCCGCTGGGATCACCGGTCGGCTCATCAGCGCCGTTTGGGATGACTGGAAGTCGCTGCCCAACCAGGCACAAGAACTCAAGCGCTCGGCAATGTTCACACTCCGGCGCATCGACGGGCGGCAGTTCGCGGAGGTTCGCAGGTGAACGCGGTGTTGCGAGTGGGAATCGTCGGGGCCGGGCGCATGGGAGCAAAGCGCGCCCGCGCGATGGCGCACTGCTCGCAAACGCGGCTGGTGGCAATTGTGGACCAGGATCACGAGAGCGCCGAGACACTGGCCCAGGCGTACGGGTGTCGCGCGGGCACCAACTGGGAAGCGTTGGTCACCGCGCGGGACATCGATGCCGTCGTGGTGGCCACCCCGCACAACTGGCTTGCTCCCATTAGCCTTGTAGCGCTCGAAGCGCGGAAGCACGTACTGTGCGAGAAGCCGCTGGCAATCACGGCGGCGGAGGCGGAACGCTTGGTTGCGGCCGCGGCGCGCAATGGCGCGAAGCTCAAAACCGGCTTCAATCACCGACACCACCCGGCGCTGCGGGAAGCGCACGCGCTGGCCCGAACCGGCTGCATCGGCCGGCTGATGTTTCTCCGCTGCCGCTACGGCCACGGCGGCCGCGCCGGCTATGAGCAGGAGTGGCGCGCCAACCCCGCTCAGAGTGGCGGCGGCGAGCTGCTCGACCAGGGCATTCACGCTTTGGATTTGTTTCGCTGGTTTCTCGGTGAATTCAGCGAGGTGTTTGCGGTGTTGGGAAGCTCGTTCTGGCACACGCCGGTGGAAGACAACGCGTTCTGCACCCTGCGCACAGCCGATGGGCAGGTGGCCAGCTTGCACGCCAGTTGGACGCAGTGGAAGAACCTTTTCTCGTTCGAGGTTTTTGGCGAGCAGGGTTACCTGATCGTCGAAGGCTTGGGCGGACATTACGGCCGGGAACGCCTGGTGGTTGGACACCGCACAGCAACGTTCGGCGCCCCGGCCGAGGAGCTGATCGAATACGACGGCGATGACGGTTCCTGGGCGCGCGAGTGGGAGGAGTTTGTTTCGGCCCTGCGCGAAGATCGCCAACCGCTGGCGGACGGGTTTGATGGCTGGCAAGCGCTGCGGCTGGTCGCCGCGGCATATGAATCCGCAGAGAAGCGGCGTGCAGTTTCACTGACCGGAGGGGAGCATGGTGAACCAGGGCTGGATCGAGGGTTATCTCGACGGTATCAAGAAAATTGCCGAGACCATCGATCGGGAAGCCATTGGCCGCGCCGTTGAGATGCTCTGGGGCGCTTGGCAGCGTGGCAACACGATCTTCACCTGCGGGAACGGTGGCTCGGCCGGTACAGCCTCCCACCTCGCGGCGGACCTATGCAAGTGCACGATTGTCCCGAACCAGCCCCGGCTGCGTGCGATGAGCTTGGTGGATAACATTCCCTTGCTGAGCGCGCTGACCAACGACGATGGCTGGGAAAACGTGTACGTCGAGCAGTTGAAATCGCTGTTCCACGCTGGTGACGTTGTGGTCGGCATCAGCGTGCACGGCGGCAACGGGCGCGACAAAGCTGGGCTGTGGTCGCAGAACCTGCTCCGTGCCATGCAGTATGCCCGGGACCGCGGCGGCTATGCCCTAGGTTTTTCGGGGTTCGACGGCGGCGCGATGAAGGACCTGGCCGATGTCTGCGTGGTGGTGCCCTACAACACCACGCCGCACGTGGAATCGTTCCACGTTGTGCTCCATCACTTGGTGACGTTTTGCCTGGCCGACCGGATTCGCGCCAGCGCGGAGCAGAAGGCTACTCATGCGGCGGGCCGTGTTCCTCGATAGGGATGGCGTGCTGAACCGGCTGGTCGCGCGCAACGGCCAAAGCGTGTCGCCGCGCAGGCTGGCAGAGTTTGCTCTACTGCCGGGAGTGCGCCCCGCGGTGGCAGCCTTGCGGCGCGCTTCGCTGCTGGTGATTGTGGTGACCAACCAGCCCGACGTGGCGCGCGGCGCGCTGACTCCGGCCGAGCTCGAGCGCATGCATGACCGTTTGCTCAAAACCGTTCCCATTGATGCCATCTACGCCTGCCCGCACGACGAGCCTGACAGTTGTGCCTGCCGGAAGCCGAACCCCGGGTTGCTTCGCCGCGCCAGCTTGGATTGGAACATTCATCTCGAGACCTCATTCCTGGTCGGTGACACCTGGAAAGATATTGCGGCGGGCAAGGCGGCGGGCTGCGCGACGATTCAGGTCGGCGCGACGCTGGGTGCCCCAGTTGGCGTGGCGGCGGATTTTATGGTGCCGGATCTCCCTGCGGCCGCGGAAATTATTCTGGGAGAGCTGGAAAGGCGCCGCGAAACACTCGCTGGCAGGCAAGGGCCGGCACCAAAACCCAAGGGTACCGCGGCGGCGTTGGCACGCGGGGCAGATAGCGCAATCGAGCTATGAGCAGGAATCACTACGCGACAGCGCGCGCCGCAACCACCCTGAGCGGGCTGGCGGTACTGAGTCCTCTGGCCGGGCTTGCCGTGGAGATCTCTTTGGCTTGGCGATTTGGTGCTTCGCCTACGGTCGATGCGTTTCGGATTGGGATGCTGCTGCTAGTTTTTGGTCAGCAGTTGTTTGTGATTCAAATCCTGCCCCATGTTGTCGTTCCGGTGTTCGCCGAATATCGGGCGCGTGGGCAGGAGAAGGAGGCGTGGCACGTAGCGCTGTCGCTGGCCAATCTTCTGATTGTTCCGGCAATCTTGTTTTCTGTTTTCGTGTTTTTCCATCCAGAACCCATCGTTGGTCTTCTTGCCCCGGGACTGGCCGGAGAGGCCAGGGAGACGGCTGCTGTGTTCGTCCGCTGGTTCGTGCCCGCCGCTTCTCTGCTGGTTTGGAGCGGAGCGGCGACGGGGGTGCTGTACGCGCACAGAGTTTTTTGGCTGCCGCCAGCGATTCAGTTGGTGGGAAACGTGGCGATCGTGCTGTCGGTGCTGAGCCTGGGAAGGACGCTCGGAGCACTCAGCCTCGTCATCGGTGTGCTGGTCTCCGCAGTCATGGGTGCCATGGTGTGCCTGGTCAAGCTCATTCCGCTCATGCGCCAGGCGGGCGCCTTGTTCCCCTGGAAGCTCGATGTGACGCATCCCGGAGTGCGCAAGATGTTGACGCTGGCTTTACCGCTGCTGGAAACCGTACTACTGGGGCAATGGGCAGGGATCGTGATCAATCGCGTTCTTTCGGAACTGCCCCCAGGAAGCCTCGCGCTGTTCGGCTATGCCTGGAAGTTGTGCCTGGTGGTCTCGGTGCTGCCGCTGGCTCTCGCCACGGTGCTCTTTCCTCGCTTTGCGGAGACGCATCAGTCCTTCACCGGTGAAGAGTTTCGCGGGATGTGCATGCGAGCGATGCGGATGGCACTGTTTATCGTCCTCCCGCTCTCGTGCTTGCTTGAGGCCCTGCGCAGCTCGGTGGTCGCGCTGCTGTTCCAGCGTGGGGCTTTTTCGTCGCAAGCATCCGAGACGGTTGCGAAGCTGTTCGAGCTTCTTGTGTTGAGCGCTCCTGCAGCGGTGGCGTCAACGTATATGGAAAAAATCATTTACGCGGTCCAGGACACGTGGGTCCCCACGTGCACCCAGTTGGCAACTGCACTTCTTCTGACCCTTTTTGCGCCAGTCCTGACAGTTTCTTCTGGTGCCAATCGCTTGGCACTGTTTTACAGCTCGCTGGTCTGGCTGACCGCCGGCGGCTTGGCTCTGTGGTTGTCGCTCCGGCGCCGGGCGTTGAGCCTCAGGCCCTTACTCCTTTTTGCCGTTCGCGTCCTCTTGCTTGCCTTGCCGTCGGCCTGGCTGGCGCAACGGGCGGCAGCGTTCTGGGTGAGTGCCAGCGGCTCGCGCGATTTTTCTACCGGGTTGGTGGCTGCCGGAGGGCTGGCCATCGGCAGCGGTGTCTTCTGCGGAGTTTTCTTCTGCGTCGCGGTGGGATGGCAGATCCCGGAGGCCATCGAGTGGCGAAACTACCTGCGCTGGCAAGGGAGCAACACGGTAGGCAAATTACGTGATTTTGTCTTTGGCCGGACCTAGCGCGCCGACTTCACGGCTGACTCTGTCGAGTCAGGAGAAGAGCGAGATGGCCTTAACCGATGTCAAGGAGTCCTGGGCGGCTCACTATAAGAACATTCCTCTGGCGGTCCGAGAAAAGGGCATAGAAGACGCCGTCCGGTGGATTGTGAAGAGAGGCCCCTGGACCTATAACAACCTGCGACGCAGGTTGTTTGCGAGTCTGGGGATTGGCCAGGGGACATCGCTGCTGCAAGCCGGCTCAGGCATCGGCAAATCCGGCATTGCGGAAGCTCTGCTAGCGGGCTGCCAAGTCACCCTACTCGATTACTCTTCGCGTGTCTTGGAGAGCGCACGGGAGGTCCTCCGCTGCCTGGCGGAGCGCTATCCCCAGATCGTTTCCAGGGTCTGCGTTGTGCAGGGGTCGTTCGAGAGTCTGGCCTTTGAAAATTGTTTCGACATCACTTTCAACGAAGGTGTTCTCGAGCATTGGTTCGAGGACGCACAGCGGGTGGAGATTCTCCGCCTCCTCGCGAAGCCGACGAAAGTCGGAGGCAAGGTCATGGTGTTCGTGCCAAATCAAAAGAACCACCTGTACCGGGCTCGGATTGCCAAGCTATCTGCAATGGACCCTTCCGTGCCGCCGGAGAAAGCGTTCACCAGCGAAGAGCTCCGACAACGGATGGAAGAAGCCGGCCTTACCGATGTTCGGGTCGAGGGTTTTGCGCCGCATCTTTCGTTTGGTGGATACACCGGATTCAGGGCTCTGGCGTTTGTGGCCTGGCTGTTTCAGCAGCTCTTGCCGCGGAGGTTGTTTGCCGCCTACGGCTATCGGTACGGCTTCTTTCTTGTGGGAATCGGAACAAAACGATGATGCGAACGCCTGTGCATTCGCTCGATCCGCGCGCGCAAAGAGGCGTCATCCTCGCCCATCCGGGCACGCAGTATTCCTATGAAACCGCGTTCGCGCTGCAGGAGGCAGGACTGCTGCAGTGTTACATGACCGGCTTCTACTTTAAACCCGAAAATAGCCTGGGGCGCGCCCTCCGCTTGTTGCCGAACGGGCGGGGAACGGAGCTTGAACGGGAGTTTCGTCGGCGATTCAAGCCGGAGCTGGCTCCCCAGAACGTTAGGACCTATCCCGCAGCCGAGCTGATCTATGTCGTCTCGAGCCGACTGCGGCCTTTGCGGCCGTTCTCGGAGGCTATCCTGCGCTGGCGGAACAAGTGCTTCGACGGTTGGGTGGCGAAAAGGATTGCTCGGGAAAGACCAAAGGCGGTGGTGTGCTATGACTCGTGCGCCCAGCGGACGTTTGAGGGGGCAAAGTCGCTTGGGACCCTCTGCGTCTTGGATCAGAGCATCGGACACATCTGCACAGGTCTCCAGCTGTTACGCGAAGAGGCGAAGCTCCATCCGGATTTTGCCGACAGCCTCCCCACGAAGGTCCCGGAGTGGCTGATCGAGCGGTGCAGCCAGGAAGCACTCCTAGCGGACTGCGTTCTCTCGCCTTCCGAGTATGTGCGGCACAGCCTGATCGCGAACGGCGTTGAACCGGCTCGCATCGCTGCGTTGCCATTCGGCGTAGATCCAGAACGGTTTCAACCTCCCCCGGAGCGTACGGAGAAAACATTTCGCGTATTGTTTGTCGGCCAGCTCAGCCAGCGGAAAGGAATCAAGTATCTCCTGGAAGCCTTCCGGAATTTGCGCCTACCCAGCGCGGAGCTAGTCCTGGTGGGCAACGTCGCAGGCAGCGGCAAAGGCTTGCTGCGCTACCGGGACATGTTCCAACACATTCCCAACGTGCCGCGCGCGGAGGTGCACCACTGGTTCGAGCGGGCCGACGTCTTCGTCTATCCGTCGCTGCACGAGGGCTCCGCTCTGGCCATCTACGAGGCGTTGGCCTGCGGCTTGCCAATAATCACCACGCCCAACAGCGGGTCAATGGTCCAGGATGGCATCCAGGGTTATATCGTGCCGATCCGCGACGTGGAGCGGCTCAAGGAAAAAATTCTTCTGCTGTACGAGAACCGCGAACTCCGCCAGGAGATGAGCCGCAGGGCGCGGTTGCGGGCGGAGGAGTTTACCTGGGCAGCCTATCAGCAGCGACTCGGGAGCATCCTTCTGAATCTGCTGGCTGCGAAAGGATAAGCCGAAGGGGAGAACATGCTCGAAAGCAGAGCTGGGGATTTTCCGGTGCTGGGCTACCGGCCGCGGCTGGCGAGCCGTGGTCTGCTCGTTGCGGTGGCCCTGGTAACCGTGACTATCGGCTTTCTAATCCTGCGCGGGCATGGCTTGGTTGCGAGCGGCGGCTTCGTACTCCTTGTTTTCTATCTCGGAATTCTAGTCCGCTGGCAGCGCGGCGTTTATGGACTCCTCGGCTATCTCCCGTTCGCTGGAGTGGTGACATTAGCACTGTACCCGTGGGAGGGTCCGGCGGTATTCAATCCCGTTCTGTCTAAGGACTGGCTTTTCGTGGTTCCTGCCTACCTCGGGTTTCTCGCTGCGATGGTTTTGCGTCGCGAGCGTACCCTAAGCTTCGGGGGTCTCCCATCGGTTCTGCTTCTCGCCTTCAGCGTGCTGGTCCTTGCACAGATGGCCAACCCCGGGGTTCCCAACCTGCTTAGCGGCCTGATCGGGGCCAAGGTCTGGCTGCTCTATCTTCCTTTGTATGTGCTCACGACCGCGCTGGTTGCTTCGCGTCGAGATCTGGTTTTCCTCCTGCGATTCCTGGTCATGCTCACGGCCATCCCGTGCGCGGTCGGCATCGTGGAGTATGTTCTGGCCCAATTCTTGGGCTACCGGGAGTTGATGGAATCAGTTTACGGGGATGTGGCCATGCTAGCCACCCAAGGATTCGTCTATTTTGAGGTGGGCGGTGGGTTGCTGCTCAGAATTCCCTCCACGTTCTCCTTTGTGACGCAATTCTTCGCTTATACGCTCGCCATGCTGGTGCCCTGCTATGCGCTCTGGCGTATGGATCCCTCCCCCCGCTGGCGCCGTCTGGGGAAGTGGATGTTGGGGGTCGCGGCGGTTGCTTCCTTCTTATCTGGCGCCCGGGCCGCGTTTCTTTTCGTTCCTATGGTGCTGGCGCTGACGTATGCACTGGACCGCGGATTTTCTGGCGTGGTGCGAGCAGGTCCCTATGTCGCGGGAGTGGTTCTCGGTGCCCTAGCAATCTCGCGAATTGCTGCCCTCGATCTGTTCCAACACGTTTCCGAGCTGTTCGGTGGCTATGCCCGCGACACCGCCTACGGCGGACTGGCGCAGGCCCTAGCCTCCGCGCCGCTGGGGATGGGCACGGGCACGAATACAGGTGCGGCGCGTTACGCATTTTCGGACCCGTCGAAGTTTGTCGTCCTCGAAAATTACTATGCAAAAGCAGCGTATGAGCTGGGCATCCCCGGGCTATTGATCATTTGGGGCCTGTTTGGGGTGCTGATTTGGCGCGGCTTCCAGGTGTGCCGGCGGCTTCGCGATCCCGGGCTGCACGCTTGCTCGGCTGCGCTTCTGGCCTTTTTGATCACGATGGCGCTGAACAGCTTCAAGGGATGGCTGGTGGACCTGGACCCGATCAACGTCTACTTTTGGGTGTTTTCGGGCGTGCTGGCGAAGCTCCCTTTCCTGGACTCGCGCCCCGGTGAGTTGAGCCGCACGCCGACGGAGGAGTCGCAGTGAGGTTACTGGTGGTGGGCCATCCATTGCTCGTCGCCTACAACCAGAAGAAGTATGTGGCTATGAAGCGGATCGATCCTTCCCTTCAGCTTCGGATTGTGGTCCCAAAACAGAACCGGCATCCCTTTGGCACTTACCAATGCGAAGTCCATCCGGAGCTGAACTCCGACGAAGTGATTGCACTGGCTTCGGTCTTCTCGCAGTCACATATGACCTACGTCCTAGATCCGGTGCGGATGGCCTGGATTCTCCGGCAGTTTCGTCCCGAAGTGATTCATGTGGAGGAGGAACCGCACGCGGCGATGACGGTGGCTACGACGTGCCTCCGAGACGCGCTCTTGCCGCAAGCGGCGATGACTCTTTTCACTTGGGACAACCTGCACCGGTCAAGACGGTTTCCTCTCGGTGCCTTGAAGAGAAAACTGCGCTCCTACACCCTGTGCCGCGCCGCGGCTGTGGTGTGTGGGAATCGCGACGCCGAACGCCTTCTGCGCATGCAGGAAGTCCACAAGGGGTACACCGTGGCCCTTCCCCAGTTTGGCCTGGATCCCAGCGACCATACGGCCGGAACCGAACCCGAACTAAGGATACAGCTTGAGCTAGCCGGAAGCATCGTTGTGGGCTATATGGGGCGCATGGTGCCCGAGAAGGGCATTTTGCTTTTGCTGGCAGCATTGGCAAAGCTGACTCAGTATCCTTGGAAGCTTGTGCTGGTGGGTTCGGGGCCACTCGAGCAGGAGATTCACGAGGAGTGGATCGCCCGATTCCCCGAAAGGATCGTGCACGTGCGCGCCGTTTTGCACCAGGAAGTCCCGCGCTACCTGCGGTGCCTCGATGTCTTTGTCTTAGCCTCGTATGCGGTGGCCCACTGGAAGGAGCAATTCGGACTGACTCTAGCGCAGGCGATGATGCTCGGGATTCCCTCCGTCGTCTCCTCTTGCGGGGCCATTCCAGAGGTGGTCGGGCCCGGTGGGTTGATCTTTGAGGAAGGCAAGGAGGAAAGCTTGCGCGAGGCACTGCAGATGTTGTTGAGTTGCGCCCGTTGCCGCCGAGAGCTGGGAGCGCGTGCGCGCGAGTTTGCCCTGAGGCACTACACAATCGCCGGCATTGCGGCCCGCTACCTGTCGGTTTTCGAGCAGGCGCAAAGCCTGCACGCCACGGCCAGATCCGGTCAGAGCCGCGAGACAGCCGTGGCGGAATCCAATCGGGCGTACCACTCATGAGGCGTACTTGGTCATGCCACTGAACCTGGAAACGAGCTATAGGCGACACCTCTACGATCACTATGTGAGCACGCATTTCGGCGGCATCCACCATCCATCTGCAGCCTCGCTTGAGAGGGAACGGCGCGTCTGGCGGGACTATTTCGGCCCACTGTTGCCGGCTAACAAGGCCGCGCGCATCGCGGATCTGGGCTGCGGTTACGGCAGCTTTCTGTATTTCCTCCACGAAGAGGGTTACCGAAATATTGCCGGCGTGGACATCAGCGCTGAGCAGGTGGATTCGGCGCGGAAACTAGGGATCCCCAACGTCGTGCAGGACGACTCCTGGAAGTTTCTGGAGAGCCGCCGGCAGGAGTTTGACTGCCTCACTGCACTCGATTTGCTCGAGCATCTTGCCAAAGAAGAAAGCCTCTCGCTTTTGCACGCGGCCCACTCCGCGCTCAGGCCGGGCGGCCTGCTCATCGTCAAGGCGCCCAATGCTGATGGCCCGTTCGGGGGAAAGATTTTGTATTCCGATTTCACTCACGAGCAGGCCTTCACGCCTTTGAGCATACGACAGGTTTTGGCGGCCTCGGGATTCGAGCGCGTCGAAGTCTACCCGGAAGGCCCCCGCGTGCATGGACTGATCAGTGCAGCACGGTGGCTCGCGTGGAAGGGCATCTGCTTGCTCCTGTTGCTTTATATGGCCGTGGAGACGGGCCGAATCCGGGGCCACGTCCTGACCCAAAACCTAATCGCCGTGGCGCGGAAGCCCCAGCGTGCCCCGTGGGAAGGGGCGCAACGATGAAACGCCCTGGACAGGTGCGCGTGGACCGTGTCACCGCGTTCGGGCGAAGCGACGCTCCGGGAAGAACACCGGATCGTGCCTTCGGCACGAGGATGACGGACCCCGGCCAGGGAACTCAGCCCAGCAAGTTGCCGTGCCATCGCTCTGGATCGGAACGGGGGGTGTATGCGGATCCTGATTACGGGGGCGACAGGTTTCGTGGGCTGTCATATGCTGGCGCCGTTGATTGAGAGGGAGCACGAGGTCTTCTCCCTGGAGCGTCATAGGAGTTGGCGAGAGCCGCTGGGTGCGTCGACGGCTGGTCGTCCGGTCTTCTGCGATCTCAGAGATCACTTCGCGGTTCGCCAAGTGGTGCGCGATGTCCAGCCTGAAGCAGTCATCCACCTCGCGGCGATTAGCCCCGTGTCCTACAGCTATGACCATCCGAACGAGATTCTGGAAGCAAATCTGATCGGCACCGTGAATCTCGCTGAAGCATGCCTGCGCGAGGTTCCGCAATTTCGCCAGTTCCTTTTTGCTTCCTCCTCGGAAACGTACGGGAAGGGGCCAGTGCCCAAGACCGAGGAGACGCCGCAAAATCCGAACAGCCCCTATTCGGTCAGCAAGTTGGCCGCAGAAAAGTATGTCTTGTACCTACGGGACGCTTACCGATTGCCAGCGACGGTGCTCCGGCTGTTCAACACCTATGGGCGCAAAGACAACGCCGACTTTGTTGTCGAGCGGACGATTGTCCAGATGCTGCGCGGGCATACCGTTCGGCTCGGCGCACCCAGCCCGGTTCGGGACTTGCTCTATGTGGACGACCACGTGAACGCTTATCTGAGTTGTTTGGGAAATGAGAAGGCGATCGGCGGAATCTTTAATTTCTCAACGGGGCGCGGAGTGAGCGTGAGTGAGTTGGTCGGCTTACTGGCAAGCTTGACCGGTTTCGTTGGGGAGGTGGCCTGGGACACGATTCCCCGGCGGCCGTTGGACATTGACAGAATGATTGGTGACTCCAGCCAAGCGGAAAAGATCCTGGGCTGGCGGCCCCGGGTGAACTTAGAGGAGGGTCTGCGTCTCTGCATCGCTCACTGGAAGCAACGGCTGGACAGTGTCCGCCCGTCGCCGTGGGGAAGTGAGCCGGCGATGGTGCGGGGCGTTTGAACCGGGGCGTGTGACGCGGAGCGGGGAAAATGGATTTTTCGTCTTGGCGGAGCAAAGGGCTTGAGGTGCGGTGGCTGTGACTAAGATCGATGTTTCGATTTTCCCAACGTTGCCGGTTCATGCCGGCATGAGCATGAGTCATTACACCGATGAGTTGGTCCAGGGGCTTCACGGGATCTCCGATGTCCTTGTCCGTGTCGAATGGCCCCCCTTTGGCGCAGAGCCATCGGCCGGATGGCTGAGGAGTCGCTGGGTCCGATACGTTGAATATGTCCGCTGGTGCGGTCGTCTTTCGGGAGACCTATTTCATATCGCTGACCACAGCAATGCGCAGCTCCTGTTGACCCTACCCGGGAGCCAGACCGTGGTGACCTGCCACGACCTCTACCCGGTGGCCGTTGCTCTGGGTCGCGTAAGGTTCACCGGAAGCCAGGGCCGGGTGGCGATGGCTGCCTCCGCCCTCCGGGTCTCTTTGCTGCGCAAAGCGGCCGCCATCGTCGCTATCTCCGAGCACACACTGGCGGAGTGCAGAGATTACCTAGGCATTAAGAGAGACCGTTTGTTCGTGGGGTATCACGGTGTGGCTGCCCGATTCCTGTCCAACAACGGTGCGGGCGCAGTGGAATCTTTCAAAGCTCGCCACAGGATTCAACCCGGGTGGCTCCACATTCTGCATGTGGGGAGCAATGATCCGCGAAAGAACCTGGGAAGTGTTTTTCGGGTCGTGGCCACGCTCAAGCAAAAGCACAAGAAGGATGTCTGTCTGGTCAAGGTGGGATCGGCATTCGGACCCCGGGAGACACAGGCCATACAGACGATGGGTTTGCAGGAAGCCGTTCGGCACCTTGGCGAGTTGTCGGACGGAGAGATCGCTCATGTCTACCGGGCCTGTGATGTACTGCTCTACCCATCATTCCACGAGGGAATGGGACGCCCGGTGGCGGAGGCGATGGCCTCTGGTACTCCTGTGGTTGCTTCCAATCGAGGCGCCATTCCCGAGGTTGTGCAGCATCCCAACTCTCTTTTTGATCCGGAGGATGTGGACGGGATGACCAATCAGATCCTGCAGATCACGGCCTCAAAGGACCTACGCGAGGAACTGGTGCAGCACGGGAAGTTGGCGGCGCAGAAGTTTACGTGGGAGGCGCATGCGCAGGCGGTGGCTGAGGCCTACCGTAGTGTGGTCCAGCGGTGGGTGTAGTCGATCCCGAGCCACAGGCACTGGAAAAAGAAGGTTGGTGGTGGATGCGTATCCTGCACGTCGTCGAGAGTCTAGCGCCGCGGTATGGAGGCCCGTCGGTGGCGTGTCCGGCGCTGTGCCGGGAACTGGTGCGACGGGGGCACGAAGTCGCCATCTACACCACCAACGTGGATGGAGACAGGCTGCTGGACGTTCCCCTCGGCCAACCTATCTTCGAAAAAGGCGTCGAGATCCGCTACTTCCCGGGCTGGATCCAGCCTCGCGAGTACAAGCTCTCCCTGGCCCTGTGGCGTGCGTTGCGCGAGAAGGTCAAAACCTTTGATGTGGCCCACATCTATTCCGTGTATGGCTTCCCGACTGCGGCGGCAACCCATTTCTGCAGGATCCATGGTCGTCCCTATCTTCTTCATCCACACGGGTCCCTGGACCCCTATCTACGCCGGCGGCACCAATTTCGGAAATGGCTCTACACAAAGCTGTTGTTGCAGCGCAGTTTTCGCAATGCGAGCGCTGTCCTGTTCAACTCCAGCGAAGAAATGCGCTTGGCCGCAGACTGGCCCGGCCTGAATTCGCCCGCCGCTAACGGGCGGAGCGCACCGAAGAAATTTGTTGCTTATGTCGGAGTCGAAGACGAATGGTTTGAGCAAGCCAACCGCGCTGCGTGCGAGAGGTTGATGAGAAAGTTCCCGCAACTGAGTGAGCGTCGGTTGGTAGTCTTTTTTGGGCGGCTCAATTTCAAAAAGGGACTCGACATTCTGGCTCGCGCCTTTGCGCGAGTAGGAAGTGCGCGAGAAGATGTGCATCTGGTGCTGGCTGGACCGGATAGCGAGGGATACGTCCAGAAGGTCAGGGGATGGTTGAAAGAAGGCGGAGTGCTGGAAAAGACGACGTACACGGGGCCGCTGGCCGGCGAGGACCGGTTCGCGCTGATGCATGCGGCAGAGGTGTTTGTCTTGCCGTCGTATACCGAGAACTTTGGCGCCGCAGTTGCAGAAGCTATGGCCTGCGCCGTGCCGGTTGTGATTTCCGATCAGGTGAATATCTGGCCGGAGGTGGCCCAGGCCGGCGCCGGGCTGGTGGTTCGCTGTGACCCGAAAGAAACGGCGCAAGCTCTTCTGGCGCTTTTGGACGATCCCGCCCGGGGCAAAGAGATGGGCCAGCGCGGCGGTCGGCTGGTCGCAGAGAAAATGACCTGGAGAAAGGTCGGAGAGCAAATGGTCGAGGTATATCAGGAGATGCTGAAGAGTGCCGCTCGAGTGATGCAAGCTTCTTAGCAGAACCTTTTGCGGGGAATCGGCGTGTGGGCAACGCGCGCTGTGTCACGGGTATGGGCCAGCGCTGCGGAATAGGAAAAGTAATGAAAGGTCAGAGTTCGCAGGTGCCGCATCAGCAGGAAATGAATCGGCTTGGAGAGCGAGAGAAACAAATCCGATTCTATGGTGAGTCGGTCGACCCTGAAGAAGAGATCAGTCGCCCGCGATGTTATCCCCGGCCGGTGCAATACTTGCTGGACTTCAAGATCCGCACTGCCTGGCAGATGCTCAACGGCGACACCACTGCTGCTTGCAAGGGGGAGGAAAAGACCCTAGTTGTGTGCTGCGGGTCGGGGATGGAATTGGAGATGATGGCGCGCACCGGCCGGCGCATAATCGCGCTCGATCTCTCGTACGATGCCGTGCTGCGAGCCCGCGAACGCGCGCGTCGGTATGGCCTGCGATGGGATCTGGTCGTAGGCGATGCGGAAAATCTGCCATTCCGCCCCGGCGCAGTGGACTTCGCCTTTGTACACGATGGCTTGCACCATCTGCGGGATGCTTATCGGGGGGTGCGCGAAATGGCGCGCGTGGCGCGCCGGGCGGTGGTGATAGCCGAGCCCGCGGACGCGGCGCTGACGCGCCTGGCGATCAAGTTGGGCATCTCCGGCGAGTACGAAGAGGCTGGCAACTATGTCTACCGGTTGCGGAAGGAAAAACTGATCGAGGTGTTCCGCGACTGCGGCCTGCGCCGGTGGAGATTCCGGCGAAACTTGATCTATTACCAGCCCTGGACCTTCCGCGCCTATCGGTGGTGTGATAGCCCACCGCTTTTTTGGCTTTTTCGAGCCGGCTTCCACTTGGCAAACCTCCTGCTGGGCCGCTGGGGAAACTCTCTGCGCGCTGTGGCCTGGAAATCCGAAACGCCTGACGAAGTTCGGTCTCCTCCGTCGGGCTCACTATGATCCGGGCGGAAACTCTTCGCGCGCACCATGGCTCGCCGGATGCCTGGCCGAAACGCCGCATGCACATCTTGGTGGTGACTGGCTGCTACGCGCCCGACCGAACCGGGATCGCTCCGCTCAATACGGAGCTGTGCGAGTACCTGGCGTCCTGCGGCCATCAGGTCTCCGTCGTGACGGGCCTGCCGCATTACCCGGAGTGGAGAGTGCCACCGGAATATCGCGGAAAATTGTGGCACCGAGAGACTTTTGGCGGCGTGACGGTCTATCGGAGCTACATCTATGTTCCTGCCAAGCGAACCCTTGTGCGCCGCATCCTTTACGATTCTTCGATCGGCCTTGCAGCAGCAGTTCGTGGTCTACCGATTCGCGATGTGGATTTGATTTTGGGTGTTTCACCCCCGTTGCAGGCCGGACTGGCCGGGCATCTGCTGGCGCGGCTCAAGGGCGCGCCGCTACTGTTCCAGGTTCAGGACTTGGTTCCGGACTTGGCCATCGCTCTGGGGATGTTGCGCAATCGGTGGGCGATCCGGCTGGCGCGCGCGCTGGAGGAATACGTTTATCGTCGTGCCGACGCGATTCTGGTGATCGGCGAAGGATTTCGAGCCAACTTAATCTCCAAAGGCGTGCCGGAATCAAAAATCTTCATGATCCCCAACTGGGTGGACACCTGCGCGATCCGCCCCGACGCTTCGACAAACGGTTTTCGCGAAGCTTACGCGCTGGACGAATCGTGCTTCCTGGGTCTCCATAGCGGCAACATGGGCACCAAGCAGAAGCTGGAGAACGTTCTCGAGGCCGCGGCCCTGCTTCGCGCATCGTCCAACATCCGGTTTCTTCTTGTCGGCGACGGGGCGGAGAAAGCCCGCTTGGAGGCTTACGCCCGGAGCATGGCACTCTCCAACGTCCAGTTCCTGCCTTTGCGGCCTCGCGACGCGACCCCGGGGATGTTTGCCGCTGCCGATGTGCTGCTGCTGAATCAGTCGGCGCAAGTCGTGGACATGGTTATCCCTTCCAAATTACTGACCTACATGGCCGCTGGCCGCCCGGTGATCGCCGCTGTCGCGCCGTCGAGTGAAGCAGCCGCGTGTATCCGCCGCGCTGGGTGCGGAGTGGTGGTCCCGCCGGAAGACCCTGCCGCACTGGCCCAGGCCATCTGTCGCCTGCATGTGGAGCGGGAGCTTGCGGTGCGCCTGGGTCAGCAGGGCCGAAGCTACGCCGAAACGCACTACGCGTGCGATCGCATTCTGAATCGCTTGGAGACCACTTTTCTCTCGTTCGCGGAAAAGAAACGCAAAGCAGAGGTGCTGACCTGAGTCTCTGAAAGAGCCCTGAGCTGCTTGAGAAGACGGGTTGATACTCATGTCGAAGCGAATTGAAGTGCTTGCCGGAAGCCTGGTGATATGTCTCTTCGGGGCGGCAATGGGTTTTGGCGGGACGGAGCCTCTTTCCTGGGCGGCGGTGCAACTGGTGGCCTTTCTGCTGTGCGGATTGATTTTGTGGGCCGAGGAGGCCTGCTCGCGGTTGCCTTGGAAAGGACCAGCGCTGCTGCTGGCTTATGTGGGCCTACAGACCGCCGTTATTCGTCCCGAGGCCTACTTAGTCCGCGAGCAGATCCTCCGGCTCCTGGTCTATCTATGCGGTTTCTATCTCGCCGCGTTTGTCTCGCGCGATCAAAAATCCCGCGCCTTCTTGCTCGGCGGGCTGCTCGCTCTAGGTTTGATCGAGGCACTGTACGGATTGGTGCAGTACGTTAGTGGCTGGCAGCAGATCTTTGCTTATAAAAAGTTCTTTTACACCTCCATGGCCACCGGCACCTACATCAATCCCAACCATTTTGCCGGGCTGCTGGAAATGATCTTGCCTTTGTCATTTGCCTCGGCGCTTTCCTGGTTCGAGCGCCTGAGCCGGAATGCGCCGCACCCGCAGGGACTCATGAGCAGTTTTTTCAAGGGAGAAGGCGCCGCGGCGCTCATCTTCTACCTCTTCTCGACGCTGCTTCTGTCTGCAGGTATCGTTTTCTCGCGCTCCCGGGCCGGCATTTTCAGCGCCTGCGTGTCGTTGGCGGCCGTGGGGCTTGTCTGGCTGAGCTCGACTCGCCAGCGCCCCGCGGCCGCTCTGGTGCTATTGTGCCTGCTCGTCGGGACTGGCTTGTTCGGCGTGTGGATTGGGTTGGGGCCGGTGGTGGAACGCTACGAAACCATTCGCGAGGATTACTTGTCCCGGCTTGGCGTTTGGAAGGATTCGTTGGCGCTGATCCGGGCGCATCCGCTGTGGGGTAGCGGACTGGGTTCGTTCGCCAACGTGTACACCCGCGTGCAATCCGTTTTGCTGACCGGCAGGGTGGACCATGCCCACAACGACTATCTCGAAATGGCCACGGAGTGGGGTCTGGCAGGAGCAGGGTTGCTGATCGGGCTGATCCTGCTGGTGCTGTTCCGGGCGGCTTCGGCCTGCTTTCGGAGATCGCACCCCAACCAGCGATTCCTCGCGCTGGGAAGCTGCGGCGGCATCCTCGCTCTGCTGCTTCACAGCGTCACCGACTTCAATCTGCAGATTCCCGCAAACGCCTTGGTGTTTGCGTCCATTCTCGGTTTGGCGCATTCGGCGAGCGTGAGCAGCACTCGGGGGACGATGGAGGAGAAGCAAATCAGCGCGGCATAGCCGCTGAAGCTTTCCATGCTTGCCCTTCAACGGCGATTAGACTGACCCGGTCAATCCACAGCGTGCCGGAGATGCGGTTGTCGAACATGCGGCTCGGTGGGCGGGCCACCCGGACGACCGCGAGCCGCGTCTCGGGCCCGGTTCTGAATTCAAGTTGCCGCGGCGACCAGTTTCGCGTGCCCGTCACGGGTTCGCTTTCGACCGACAGTCGGGAAGCATCCTTCGCATCGCAGATCTGGAACCGTGGTCCGGAGTCGGTTGTGAGGCCCTGCGCGCGGACATAACCGATGAAACGGTAAATGGAGTTCGGCTTCACGGGCACATACTGCAGCACGTGTGAGTAACTCACGTTGTGTTTGCCATCGAAGCGAATCCGCAGCGAGCGCACACCATCGAAGAACGCCCTGCTGTCCACGTCTACGATGACTCCTTCAGTCGGAAGAACGCGCCAATCCAATCCTCCAGCCAGGATATCGTCCTCAAAGCTGCCGTTGGTGATGCGGTTGGGGTCGAAAGAACGGTGGCGAAGCCCACTGTGGCTGCGCTCCAGCACAGCGGCCCAGGCGGCTTCTAGCTCTTCCACGCGATCGTGCCGGATCAGCGCATCCAGATAAGGAAATACAGCCTGCGGCCCGATTCGCGCTCCACTCCTGAGCAAGCGTGCCCAGGTCTGGCTCGCCTCGTCGAGACGCTCTCTGGCGACCAGGAAATCCAGATAGGCCAGCAAGGAAGCTGTGTCGGCCGGGATCATCTCCTGAAGGATATCCAGTTGGTCGATGCCCGCGCGCTGCGCCAGATCGAAGACCGGCGCCCGCATCTGCGGATCGCCCAGCAACGTCTTGTGGAACGCGCTCAGGGCCTCGTGGGTTTTCCCGGCGCGAATGTAGAAATTGCCCAGCTTCCAATTGATCTGGGGCGAGTTGGGGAATAAGTCCTGGGCGCGCGCATAGGCGCGCCGGGCTTCCTCCGCCCGCCCGGCCCACTCATAGCTGCCACCCAACTCAGCCCAGTACTGCGCCCTGTTCGGACTCAAGCGCGTCGCCGTTTCGTAAAGGCCGAGGACTTGGTTGACGTCTGTCCCATCGAACGAAAGCTGCAGACTGCGCGCACGTGCCGCATAAAGTTCGGCGTTGTCAGGATCCCATTCCGTGGCCTTGCGGATTTCTTCCGGGGAACCCCGGTTCAAATGCCAACCGGCGATGGCCTGCACCGTCACCAAATGGATGCTGTACAGCAATGCCAGCGAGATGCCGGCCCGGAAAATCAGATACCCCCAGCGTCTCTCTGTTTGAGTGCGACGTTCTGCCACCGGTTGAGTTGTGCTGAAGGACATCTGCTGCCATCACCGCCGGGGCAAGCGGCATAGTTCAATTCCGGAAAGGACCCCTTCGCGGTGCCAGTCTGGAACGTGTTCTTGCCCCATTCCTCGGACGAACGTGCTTCCCCCGCCCACAAACCACTCAGGAATGGGGTTATAGCCAGAACGCCAGAGGTACTCTATAGCAAGCAAGAGACCAGATGCGATACTACAAAAAACACCCGGCCCGGCGCGGCGCTCGCCCCACGGCCACAAAAACGGAAATGTGCCGCGCGGCCTCGGCCAACAACCAGTTGCGTAGCGGGATTGGGCCTGGGAAGACTGCCCTTACAGAGTCGTATCCAAAGATTGCTACTGCTTACGCTCTTGACCGGTGAAACCCAACCCGAGAAAACGGGCGGGCGCGCAGAACCGATGGGAGCCCGGACCCGTAATCTCGGGCCGGGCTCTCGACGCACTATGGCCTCATCCTTCTCTCTTATTGCTGCGCATAGACAGCGATGCAACCGAAATTGGAGAAGGCCCTGCACGACGCACTCGGCTGAAGAGGCACAAAGACGTGATTCGTCATGGGATCGGCCGCCACGCTGTGGGCATTGGCTCCTGAGGGAACGTTTTGAAGCCAGGTGTTCGTGACGGCATCAATGACGCCGAGGACCGGTCCGCCGGGCATATCTCTTGCGGCCACGTAATAGCGGTTGTCGGTCGGGTTGAACGCCGCCTGGTCAACACCTCCC
>Ga0137399_10000066_pt1 | contig 34936 bp, 29 predicted proteins | sample czorhiz316metaG_FD_104810 | JGI IMG/M metagenome (GOLD analysis project Ga0137399, IMG submission 104810) | Vadose zone soil microbial communities from Angelo Coast Range Reserve, California, USA - czorhiz3.16 metaG | ecosystem: Environmental > Terrestrial > Soil > Vadose zone | place: USA...
ATTGATGCGGCGGCCCCAGAACATCGCCATCAGCACCGGGACCAACACCACTCCGGAGCCGGTGATGAATGCAGCCTTCGAGGGAGTGGTCTGCAACAGTCCCAGGGTCTGAAAGACGTAGCCGGCGAACATGAAGAAGCCGATTTGCGCGCCGGCCCAGATCTCCGCGCGGGTCACTCGGCTCACGGCGGAGCGATGAATCACCGCCATCAAGAGCGTCGCCAGTAAAAACCGTACGGCCAGGAAGGCGAAAACCGAAGCGTGAGTGAGCGCCTCTTTCACCACCACGAACGTCGCCCCCCAGAGCAGCGTGCAGAGCCCGAGCGCGAGATCGGCTTTGAGACGTTGGGGCATGGAACCAGTCGAAAGTCGACAGTTGAAAGCTAGGGGCTATGAGCTGTCAGGTGCCAGCTATCAGGTGTCGATTGTCTGTTGTCAGTAGACAGTCCTCGGATGTTGGCTCTAAGTCATCGGGCGTTTGTAAAAACGAGCAGTCTAGTGTGGGGGCAGATCAAAGACAACGACGAAAGGCCGAAGACCATAAATCTGCCGACAATTGATCCACATGATGGTTGAGCGCCGTAAGATCAAAGGCGGCAATCGCCCGCCAGGGGCCCATGTGGCGTGGACCCCCAGCACTTGCGAAAAGCACACTGCTCAGGGCTTGACCGCGATTGCTTGCATTTCAAAGTGCGCACCGCGCAGCAGCAGCCCCGAGCCGATAAACGCCCGCGCCGGAAAATCCTTGGTGAAGTAGCTGCGATAAACCGCATTGAATTTGTCGTAGAGCGACAAATCGGGGCAGAACACCTGCACCGAGACGAGGTCATCCATGGTCATCCCCGCCTCGCCCAGGGTGGCCTTGATCCCATCGAGCAGCAGGCGGATTTCCTGCTCCAGGTCTTCGGGCACCTTGCCCGTCTTCGCGTCGAGGCCCAAGCGGCCGGCCAAATAGAGCGTGTTACCCACCAGCACGGCGTCGCTGTACGGCGCCTGAACGGAGCGATTGGGGAGGTTGATCGTCCGGCGTTTTGCGGGGTTGGCTGGGGAAGAGAATGTGCCTAGAACCATGGGAACGGCTGCGAATAACAAAATGGCAAGCGCAAAAACCTCCGAGCGACTCAGCATATCGTCCTCCAGTGAGATTCTTCGCCGTAGCTGCAAGCGTTCGCGGCGAAACCAGACGCTGCGGTCGCCGCCGCCGCGGCGAGAGAGTGTAGTGCGCCGGCGGGCGAATCTCAAGGGACCGGGGCAGAGCCGGCAGGACCGATACCCTTGCCCGTCGTTATCCGCCGGCCGACATTCCGCGCGCAAAAAGAAATGCCTTTCCTACACCATTGACGGGAAAACCGGATTGGAGTACACAAGGCATTATGCTAACTCGCCGGTTAGCAATTCCCCTCCCTGCCGCGCTGCTGGCGCTTATCGCCGCCGGCCTTGCTATGGCCGGTCCCGGAGTCGAGGCCAACCCGGCCGCTGCGCCACCGGACAAAACCGAAACCTGGATCGAAGTGCGCAGCCCGCACTTCATCGTGGCCAGCAATAGCAACGAGAAGCAGGCGCGGCGCGCCGCCGACCAGTTCGAGCAAATCCGTGCGGTCTTCCACAAAGAGTTTCCCAAACTCCGCGTGGACCCCGGCCAGCCGATTTTCATTCTGGCGGCGAAGAACGAGAACACCCTGAAAGCGTTGTTGCCGGGATTCTGGGAGGTCAAGGGTCACATGCATCCCGCAGGCATCTTCGTCTCAGGCGAGGAAAAGCATTACATTGCGCTGCGGCTCGACGCCGAAGGGGAAAATCCGTTCCACATCGTTTATCACGAATATGTGCATATCCTTGAGCACCTCAACTCCCGCAGCATTCCAGTGTGGCTCGACGAAGGGTTTGCGGAGTTCTATGGCAATACCACCATTGGGGAAAAGGAGCTGAAACTGGGACTACCCAGTGAATCCGGCGTGCGGCTGCTCCGGGAAAACAAGCTGCTCCCCCTCGAGGTGCTGTTCAAGGTGGATCATAGCTCGCCCTATTACAACGAAGCGAATAAGACGACGATCTTCTATGCCGAATCCTGGGCACTGACGCACTATCTGATGCTCGATGAGCAAATGCGCAAGACGCAGGCCCTGACGAAATATGATCGTCTGTTGCAAAACGACGTCGACTCGCTGGAGGCAGCCCGGCAAGCCTTCGGGGACCTGAAACAGCTCAAGAAGAACCTCGAGTCGTACGTGGGCCAGTCCAGCTTCCACTATGCCCTGATAAAAATGGCGGCTGAAGTTGCGGAGAAGGACTACGTCGCTCGTGTGCTGTCGCCGGCCGAATCCGCCGCGCGGCGCGGAGACTTTCACCTGTACATGCAGCGCACGACCGAGGCCCGCGCGCTGCTGGAGGAAGCGCTGCGCCTGGATCCTAACCTGGCGCTGGCACACGAAAGCGTGGGTCTGTCGTACTACCGGCAAGGGCAACGGGAGGAGGCCGCGAAGCACTTCGCCCTGGCCGTGCAGCTCGATTCGCGCAGCTACCTCTCCCACTTCCTACACGCAAGGCTGCTGGTCGAGCAGGCACAGGACCCACACGCCTTCGCAGAAGCAGAGCCCAGCCTTCTGCGCGCCACCGAGCTGAACCCGAACTTTGCGCCAGCCTACGCTACTCTGGCGGGCCTCTACCTGATGCGGAAGGAGACGCTGGAGAAAGCACTGGCGGCGGCACGGAAGGCCGCGGAACTCGAACCTGGCGAGCCCCTCTATTACCTGAACGTGGGGAACATCCTGCTGCGCCTGGAACGGATCGAGGAGGCCCGCGGGATCGGCCAGCGCATCCGGTCGGATGCAAAATCGACGCAGGTCCGCGCCGCTGCGGAATCTTTCCTCGCCGAGGTCGCCCGCTTCCAGGAATATCAGGCCCTGCGGAAGCGCCATGAAGAGGAGGCGCGCGCCAGCCGCGAGCAATTGCAGTCCTACTTGCGAAGCGATGCGAGCGCAAACACTCCGTCCAGCGGCGAAGCTCCTTCTGCGAAAACCCCGGGGACGCCTCCCGGGGCTGCTGGTGCCTCCTCCGCGCGGCGCTATGCAATGTTCGGCAGGCTCACCCAGATCACTTGCGCGGCTCCGCCAGCGATGGAGTTGACGCTGAGTGCCGGCGGTTTGACGATGCGGCTGCACGCGACGAATTATTTCAAGGTGGATTACCTCACCACGTCTTGGAAACCTCCAGCCAACTTCAACCCCTGCACGCACCTGAAAGGTCTCTCGGCACAGATTTCCTATACGCTGGTGCAGGGGCAGGCGTACGACGGCGAAATCGTCTCGATTGAAGTTCGCAGGTAGGAGCGCCTTGTGGCTAAAGACACCCCGCTTGGTTTAGGGGTGTCGCATCTCGTCAAGTCTGGTCACTTCTCGTAAACCAGGCGGCCACCCACGAATGTCTGCAGGACCTTCGTTGTGAGCAGTTGCTGCGGCGGTATTTTCGTAATGTCGGCGGAGAGGACCACGATATCGGCCCACTGTCCCGGCGCGATGTGGCCCTTCTTCCCTTCCTCGAATTCGGCATAGGTCGGACCTTCCGTATACGCTCGAATGCAATCCTCGAGTGGAATCTTTTCTTGAGGCTGCCAGCCTCCGGCAGGGCCTCCTTCGGGTAGCTCGCGCGTGACACAAGCGTAGAGGCCGCGCAAGGGGTTGACAGGCTCGACCGGATAGTCGGTGCCAAAGGCAAGCCGGACGCCCTGTTTTAGCATCGTGTTCCAGGCATAGGCACCCTTCGAGCGGTCAGAGCCCAGACGGGCCTGGGCCCAGCGCATATCGCTCGACTCATGCACCGGCTGCATGGAGGCGATCACGCCCAGCTCCGCAAATCGCGGAAAGTCCTCGGGGGCCACCACTTGGGCATGCTCGATGCGGGGGCGGCGGTCGCGCGGTCCATTCCGCTCCACCACAGCCGCGAAGGTGTTGAGCGCGATGCGATTGGTGGCGTCGCCGATGGCGTGAAAGGCGAGCTGGAAGCCGGCGTTGTCGCGCTCGATGGCCAATCGTTTCAACTGTTCCGGCTCGAACCGCAAGATGCCGCTGGTGGAGGGATCATCGGCGTACGGCGCCAGCAACGCCGCGGTGCGCGAGCCCAGCGAGCCATCCAGGATGGCCTTGAGTGTGCCGGTTTTCAGCCAGGGGTCTTCTGTGCCGCCCTGCTGGCGCATTTCGTTCAACCGCGCAAGAGGCTCGCTGAACGGCAACCACTCCGTGATGCGCGCCGTTAACTTGCCTTCTTTCTTGAGCTGCTGGTAAACGACGAAATCAGCCCAGGCGGAGTTGTCCTGCAGCGAAGTGACGCCAGAGCGCGCGACTTCAGCCAGCGCCATTTCGACGGCGCGGCGCCGCTGCTCGGGCGTGAGCGGCGGAATTTTTCGGCTGACGAGTCCGACAGCGCTTTCCTTGAGCATCCCCGTCGGCTCGCCGGCCGGGTCATGTTCGATGCTGCCGCCGGCCGGGTCTTTCGTCTCCTTGGTGATCCCTGCTAGCTGCAAGGCCAGCGAATTAGCCACCGCTACATGCCCATCCACGCGGCCGAAGATCATCGGGTGGTCTTTCGATACGGCGTCGAGGTCCTGGCGCGTGGGAAAACGCTGTTCGGGCCAGAGCGTGTGGTCCCAACCGCGGCCGGTAATCCATTCGCCCGGCTTGTGCTCGGCCAGGCGCGCGCGGAGTCGCTGCTGGAACTCGGCGAGTGATTTGGCGCCCTCAAAATCTACGCCCAGTTTGGCCTGGCCTCCGCTCGCCAGGTGAATGTGCGCGTCGTTGAATCCGGGCATCGCAAAGGCACCATGCAAGTCGATGACGCGCGTCTTGGGTCCGGCCAGCGCGCGAATCTGCCGGGTGGTTCCAACCGCGACAATCTTTTCCCCGTGGATGGCCATCGCCTCGACTCGTAGATGCGCCGCGTCACCGGTGTAGATGACGCCGTTGACGAGCGCCAGCTCGGGCGGCTGGCTCTCCGTGCCGCACGCATTCAAGCCTTGCGGCGCGGCTGCCAGCCAACCACAGAGGAAAAGGCAATGGGCAAAGCGCATGACCAATGAGCGAAGGGGGCTGTGCTGCGGAAGGTCGTTCCCCAGCAGGCGGAAGTTGTGGATCATTTCTGGGGCGCTAATTCCAGACCGGCGACGCCCAACAAAGTGAGCAAAATGCGTTGCAGGCCGAGCTCACGGCCCGTAGCGTCGTACCACTCGCTGAGTGTATGGGCTCCCCCGGCGCGTCCGCCTGCGCCGATGGAAATTGCCTGGATGCCAAGCGAGAGCGGGATATTGGCGTCGGTGGAAGATCGCTCGCGGTGCGAGCGATTGCCCAGATAGCGATCGGCCTCGCGCACGGCAGCAAGGAGCGGAGAAGTCTCCGCCAATTCCCCGGCCGGGCGAAGGCCCAGCACGCGGAGCTTGATCTCGAGTTTGCCGTTGGGCTCACGGCCCGTGATTCCGCGGTCGCGCGCGGCAGCCATCTCCTCGTCCACACCGGCCTGGATAGCCTCCCGCAACGCGGCCTCGAGATGATCCAGCTCGCCCTCGGATTCCGAGCGCAGGTCCACCTTGATGGCGGCGCGGTCCGGAATGGAATTGACTGAAGTGCCGCCCTCGATCGCGCCGACGTTGAAGGTGGTGCGCGGCTCGCTGGACACGCGGACCTTGACGAAACGAGCCAGCCCACGCGCGAGCGCGTGGATTGGATTCGGCACGCCGAAGTCGGACCAGCTATGGCCGCCGGGGCCGAGCACGCTGATTTCGACGCGCCGCGAGGCGACGGCCGCGGCGGTGACGTGGTCGGTGGAGGCGCCGTCAAGCGCAATGACATACCGGAGGCGGTCGCCGTAGCTTTCGACCAGCTTCCGCATCCCGCGGAGATTGCCCTCGCCTTCCTCACCCACGTCGGCGGCAAACACCAGGGTCATGCGCGTTTTAATCTTGCCCTCGTTCAGCGCCCGCGCCACGGCCACCAGCGCCACCAGGCCCGTGCTATTGTCCGAAATGCCGGGCGCCGCCATGCGGTTGGCGTTTCGGCGCACTTTGACATCCGTTCCCGGCGGAAAGACGGTGTCGAGATGCGCGGTGACCAGCACGACGTTCCCGGCCGCTTCCCCGGGCCGTTCGGCGATCACGTCGCCCACGTCATCGGTGCGCACTCGCAGGCCGCAGCAAGAGAGCAGCTTGCGCAGGTAGACGGCGCGGGCGCTTTCGAGGAACGATGGCGCAGGGATCTCGGTGATGTGGACCTGTTCGTCGTTGACCCAGGTGACGTTCTTGGCCAGCCAGTCGAGTGCGCGCGCGACCCGCGGGTCGCTGGCCAGTTCCTCGACCCTCGCGGCGTTTCCTGCCGCGGCGGTTTGTGGGAAGGCGGTCTCCATCAAAACCAGAATACCGCAGAGCAAAAGAAGTTTCACCGCTTCAGGACTGGCACGGAACAACTTTGTCGGCCCAAGCGTCTTCACGCACCACAAGGTGCGCCAGTGTCCAACAATCCGCGTCAGGCGTCAATCAAAAATCCAGTCGACTTTGAAAGGGCCACAGCATGCCGTGCCCCCAGGAGCGCTGGGCCGCGCTCCCGCCTTTGGCGTGCGGTGGTGCTGGCATGCCGAACGGAGTGAGGCATCGCTCAGAAAAAATTCCTCGCGGCGTTTCGCGGCTTCGTTGCCCCGACGGTTTCGGTCGGGGAAAGCGAAGCTGGGACTCGAAATGAAAGAAGAGGTGGAAAACTACAGCCATCGATACGCAACGATATCTACTGGGGAGAGGCTTGGGCGCAAAGGGCGAGGATTTCCTCCTCCGTGAGCACGCGGGTGGACTGCTTTGCTGCCGCATAAATGCGGTTGACGACTTCCTCGGTGGCCGGAATGCCGCGGTGCTCGAGCCAGTAGAGAACGTTTGAGCGGCCGCTCATCGGGCCGATTTCAATCACCTGTTCGAGCCCGAACAGGTGCGAGGGCACGCCGCTGTAAACCGAGTTGGCGAGCATTGGGTCGTGCTTCTTATAGGCTTTGATGATCGCCGCAGCGTGCACACCGGTGGCCGTGCGGAAAGCGTCCCGGCCGATCACCGGATAGTTGGGCGGGATCGTAGTATGCGTGGCATGCGCCACCTTCTCAGAGTACTCCCTGAGGCGGGAAAGGTCGCGGTCGATGATCCCGAGCAGACGCAGGTTCACCAGCATCAGCTCCATCGGCGTATTGCCGACGCGCTCGCCCAGTGAATTCGCGGCTGCATGAACCTGGTTGGCGCCGGCGGCAATCGCCGCCAGCGAGTTAGCGATGGCCAAGCCGCGGTCGCAGTGACCGTGCCAATCCACTCGGATCTTTTCTCCCGACGGTCGGACAATCTGCTCCAGGGCAAACTTCACGAGGTTGTAGGCGCCTATCGGCGTGGCGTGACCGACGGTGTCGCAAAGGACGATGGCTCGCGCCCCACAATTGATGGCGGTGGAGTAGAGTATCTTGATCGTCGCCGGGTCGGTGCGGGTGGTGTCTTCGGTGACGTACATCACCGGCAGGCCCTGCGTGAGGGCAAAGCGAACAGCGTTTTCCGTAGTGCGCTGCAGGTGGTCGACAGTCCAGTCTTCCACCAGCCGCCGGATGGGGCTGGAACCCAGAAACGTCGCCGCTTCGATGGCGATTCCTGCGCGCTGCGCCACTTCGGCGATGGGGCGAATGTCGTTCTCATGGGTGCGCGCGGCACAGTTGGGGCGGATCTTCATCTTGGCGCGGGCGATTTCGCGGGCCAAGGCTTCCGTATCGGCCAGCGCTCGAGGCCCAGCGCCGGGCAAGCCGATATTCACCGAGTCGATTCCTAGCGTCTCCATCAAGTGCAGAATTTCAATCTTTTCCCCGATCGTGGGGTCGTGAACGGAGGGGTTTTGGAGACCATCCCGGAGGGTTTCGTCGTCGAGCATGACTGTGCGACCGCGGAACGGGTCAAAACCGCCGGCGTTGTTCCAGTCGTGGATCAGTTCGTCCAAACTCATTTTGTTTTGTCGTTCGTTGGCTCTGTTCAGAGGCCGACTCTCGGCCTTCGGCTAACCCCCAGCACTTAGTACCGCAACGTGTAGCTGTGCGGCATTTCGCTTAGATCCGGCTTGTAGAGCGTTTTGCAGAACTCGCAGCGGTAAATCTCCGCTTTGGGGCCGATCAACTCTTCAATCTCCTTAGGGTAATCGTACCAACGCTTGAGGTGGCCGCCGCAGAGCTTGCCCTTCTCATCTTTTTCGTCGCAGGCGCGCTGCTTGGGCTTGCGGGTCTTGATCTTTATCTTTGGCGTCGCTTCGGCCGGCGCCGGCTTGGCATCTGCCGGGGGAGAACTCGGTGCAGTCGGTTCCGCCATGCGCTTTGCTACCCTCCCTCGTTCCCTAAATCCTATGACCCCGAAAAACGGCACGCATCGCGCCGCGGGCACTCTTCCAGCGGTGTCGCCAGCCGGGCGCGAACAAGAACTGAAGGAATCGATCCGCAGCTACGCCCAGCTCCTCGTTGTAGCCAAACCACCAGGACTTGGGCCAGCGCGGCAGATGATCTACATCGACGTATTTTACTCGAACTAATTCCAGCAGACCAAGGCGCGAGTGCGTATGCCCCCAGCCGCTCAACCCGCGACCTCCGTGCGGCGCTTCAGAGATGCCGAAGTAACTGGCCACGTCGTTCACCATCACCGCGCCGGCGTGGACCTGAGCGGCCAGCCGGCGGCCTCTTCGGCTGTCCCGGGTCCAGATGCTGGCGGCCAGGCCGAAGGGCGAATCGTTAGCCATGGTCACCGCTTCCTGCTCGCTGTCCACGCTGCGCAGGGCCAGCACCGGGCCAAATGTCTCTTCCTGCATCAAGCGCATGGAATGGTCCACGTCGGCAATGACGGTCGGTTCAAAGAAGCACGGGCCAAGATCCGGCCGGCGCCGCCCCCCGGTCAGAATCCGCGCGCCACGCCCCACAGCCTCACGCAACTGCTCCTCGACCCGGTCCACTTGCTGGGGGCGAATCATCGGGCCGACCTCGGTGTGCGGATCACTGCCTGGGCCAAGCTTGAGGAGTCGCGCTTTTGCGGCGCACAGTTCGCTGAAGCGTCCCGCAACGGCGCGCTCGACGTAGATGCGCTCGACGGAAAGGCACGCCTGGCCGCAGTTAGTGAAACTGCCCCAGACCGCGGCGCTCGAGGCCACTTCCAGTTCAGCGTCGGCTAGAACGATCATGGCGTCCTTGCCGCCGAGCTCGAGCACGCTGGGGATCAGCCGCCGCGCGCAGGCTTCCGCCACTCGCCTCCCGGTCGCCACACTTCCCGTGAAAATAACTTTATCGGGCCCGGCTAGGATCAGCGCTTCGCCCAGCTCTCCGCTGCCCTGAATCACCTGCACTAGCCCAACTGGAAAACCTGCCTGGGAGAAAAGCTCTTCGACCAGCGCGCCGCACCAGGGCGTTAGCTCCGAAGGTTTGATCACTACGGCATTGCCCGCCACCACGGCGGGAATCATCTGCCCCAGCGGAATGGCGACTGGATAGTTCCACGGCGCGATCACCCCGATGACGCCATATGGCTCGTAGTGGAGCGAGCCGGACTTGGCTTTCATCGCAGGGTTGTGGTGAGGCACGGACTCGGGCAGCAGCAGCGCGGGAGCCAGGTTCGCGTAATAGGCGGCAGTGTCGAGCGAAACCAGCACATCGGCAAACAGTGCCTCGACGCGGGGTTTCCCCGACTCGCGCATGACTCGCTCGGCAATCTCCTGGCGCCGCGGGTAAATCGTCTCCCGCAGCCGGTGTACCAGCGCGCATCGCTCCTGCAGCGATTGTGCCGCCCATCCGGCCTGTGCCCGCCGCGCCTGAGCAAGAATGCCCGGGACTTCCGAAGGCGGAGTGGCTTCAAGCCGCGCGATCACCATGCCGGTGGCGGGATCGATGGATTCCATCAGAGGCGAAAAGGTTGCGGGCGCAGCCATCTTCAGAGATTCTACCTGAAATCCTCGAAAACCTGGGCAGGCATTCTTGCCTGCCCTTCAGATTGATCTGCAGATGCGCAAGGCAGCGACACCAACCTCTTCTGACGCCACTCGCGGCGGAGAGGCGCAAACGCTGACTATTGAGTTTCCAGACGCCACGGCTCGGGATACTCCACCGACATGAGGCAGAGACCTTGGGGCGGCATGGTTGGGCCGGAACGCGAGCGGTCGCGCAACTCGAGTAGGCGCGGAATGTCTTCCGGCGTGAGTCTGCCGCGACCCACATCCAGCAGCGTCCCGACCATCTTGCGCACCATGTAGCGGAGGAAGGAGCGCCCGCGGACAGCGTAGGTGAGAGTTTGCCTCTGTGGATCGACCAACGTCTCTGAGCGGTGAATCACGCGCATTGCGGTGCGCTCCCGGTCATCTTCTTTGGAGCCTGACGAAGCCGCAAACGAGGTGAAGTCATGCTCGCCCTCAAACAGGCGCGCCGCTTGGGCCATGGCCTCGGTATCGAGCGCATAGGGGTCGTGCAGCGCGTATCGCCACTCGAACGGCGACACGATGCGGCCCCGAAAGATGCGGTAATGATAGATCTTGGACAGCGCCTGCCAACGCGCGTGAAAGTCGGGTCCGACTTCTTCCGCCGCGAGCACGCGGATCGCTGGCGGCAGCAAGGCGTTGAAGGCGCGCAGGAATTGGGCGGCGGTCAGCTCAGAACGCGTCTTGAAATGCGCCACTTGCCCGAGCGCATGCACGCCGGCATCGGTCCGCCCTGCGGCGTGGATCGTGAGATTTTCTTGCGTCAACTTGCGGACGACGTCGGTCAGCGCCCCCTGGACCGTCGGTCGCCCGGCCTGAATCTGCCAGCCGCTGAAGTCGGTGCCGTCATAGGCCAGGGTGAGTTTGATGTTATGCATCGCAGCGAACGCCGCCGATTCTGACAGCCCGCCTTCGCACCATCAGCAGCCTGGGCATCTCCTCTTTGCTTGTAGCGCCGACATTCCGCCGGCGAACTTCAAAAGCGCCGGTCAGAAGCCGGCGGTTACATGGCTCCGCCTCTAACCACTGACCGTCTCGGGGAAAACCTCGTCGAAACTGCGAATGGTTGGGTGCGCCAAATCCCCAGGCCGTGAACTGGGCTTGGAAGTGCCAGGGCGAAGGCACTGAAGCGTAGCCATTCCGGCGCGGCGCGCAGCATCGAGCTCGGGGATGGCGTCGGAGATGAACAAGATCGCGCCAGGGGAGAGGCCGAGCGACGCGGCGATGCGGCGATAACTTTGCTCCTCCTGCTTGGGCCCGGTGGTGGTATCAAAATAGGCGCTGATAAACGGCGTGAGGTCTCCGGCCGTGGAGTTTGCGAAGAGCAGCTTTTGCGCCAGGACGCTACCTGAGGAAAAGATGGCGATAATTTTGTCCATCCGGCGCCAGCGCGCGAAAGCTGGGCCCACATCCGGATACACCGCCCCGCGCAGCTCTCCACCGCGATAGCCGGCCTCCCAGATCTTACCCTGCAGTGATTTCAGCGCGGTCAATTTTCGGTCGTGGTCCATCAGCCACTGCACATAGGCGGCGGCTGAGGCAAGCCGGGCGCTGCTGGAGTCTTCCCGCCAAGGAGGCAGGTCCTTGATGAGCTGCGCCTCGGCGGCCCGCTGCTGGCGCAGCACTTCCAGGTCAGCCCTGACGTCGTCGCTTTCGTGATGCCGGGAGAGAAAATCCTCGGCGCGCGCGCGGGCATAGGGAAATAGAGTGCCGTAGACAAAATCGATAGGCGTGGTAGTGCCTTCGATATCGAGCAAGAGGGCCCTGCTACCGGCGAGGTCACCCGAGAGGCCCGGCGCAGGGTCAGCCGGAACGGCCAAGATCAACTCAGGGTTGCCGGGCGCGGCAAATAAGCTGGCCCAAGGCAGACCGGCTGGTAGTTCCTGTCTACACCGCTCTGAGTGTAACGGGGCGTCCAGCCTAAGGCGTTCTGGAATAAACGGATGGCGCGGATTCGTCGTTCAGGGCAGAGATCGAACCAGTGCCAAGTGCCGCGCGGAACGCGGATCAAGTCCCCGGCCTCGACTTCAATGGCGATAACCGGCCCGGCCCGCTCGCCCTGCCGGGGATGGATGTGGAACAGCCCGCGGCCCTCGATGATGAACCGCACCTCGTCCTCGTCGTGCCAGTGCTCGGAGTTGAACTTGTTCAGCATGGCCTCGAGGCCGGGTGTCTCTGGCGTGACGTCGATCACGTCGGCAGTCACGTAGCCACCCCGCGACTTCACCCGGTCAATCTCGCCAGAGTAGGCGGCCAGGATTTCCTCGGCCGGGGCGTCCAGCATCAAAGGATGCGACGGCTCCCAACGTTCGTAGTCGATTCCGATGCCTGCCAGGTACGCGCGCACCGCTTCGGGCTCTGTGAGGCGCCCGTTCTCGTCCGGAATCCGGATCGTAGCCATGGTGTCCCCTCGACTCGTTGGCACTCTCTCAGCCTAGCGCATGTTCCCAGACCTCAGACCGCGGCTGCATGGCCTCTGGCGGAGCCACAAGTTCGGCCAACAACTTCCAGCAGGAACTCGAGGATCTCCACGTGTCGCCGGGCCTCGCTGAGATTCTCTCCCCAAGTATAAAGCCCATGGCCGCGCAAAAGAAACCCGTGCGACCCCGGATAGCGTTGCAGGATCGCCTCTAGCTGCCGGGCCAACTCCGGCATGTCCTGGGAGTTTTCCAGGATCGGCAGCCATTCCCGATGCTTGTGCGAGGCCACGCTGGCCAAGCCCTTGAGCATCTCGTAGCCCGAGATGGCGAGACCTCCTTGGCCCGCAAACGACTCGGAAAGAATCGTGCTCCAAACCGAATGCGTGTGCAGGACCGCGCCTGCGCCGCGCGCGCGGACCAGTGCCAGGTGCAACAGCGCTTCGGCCGAAGGCTCGCCGGACCCGCGCAGAATATTCAGGTTCTCGTCAATTTCGAGGAACTGGGTGGCAGTGAGTGCTCCTTTATCCATGCCCGAGGAGGTGATGGCCAGGCGCAACGGTTCGCGAGCCACTATTGCGCTGAAGTTACCGCTGGTCCCCAGCACCCAGCCGCGCGCATAGAATGCGCGGCCGGCCTCCGCCAGCCCAGCGGCCAGCTCGCGAAAAGCGCTCGTAGCTGAATGTTTCGTGGAGAAGCGGCGTCGGCGGCTACGATCCTGCGGCATGGCGGGCTCTGGGTGCGACAAGTAGAGACCCGCTATTATCTCACGCCGGGGCAACCTCGCCGCCAGCCGAAGGAAATTCTATCGCGCGCAGAAGATTCGTCCAACACAGGGCTTGCAGGCTCCGCGGAGCGTATCGAGGTTCATTGTAACGGACAGGGCGTGCCGTGCCCCTACCCCCTTCATCGCCGCGCAATGTGCAGCGCGACGCTACCGCCCGTCCACAACTCGAAACGGACATCCGCGAGGCCGGCGCCGGACATCGCTGCGGCTAACTCCTCGGGCGGTGGAAAGCTCTCTACAGAACTCGGCAGGTAGGAATAGGCCGCAGCGTTGCCGGAAATGGCTCCCCCCAGGCGCGGCAGAATACGGGTGAAATAAAAGCGGAATAGTGGGCCGAAGAGAGCGCCGTGTGGCTCGGTGAATTCGAGGATTCCCACTTCCCCGCCGGGCCGCAGCACACGGTAGATTTCGCGGAGGCCGCGCTGATAGTTGGCGAGGTTGCGGAAGCCGAACGCAGCGGTAACCAGATCAAAGCTTGCATCCGGAAATGGTAACTGCAATGCGTCTGCTTCGGCGTAGTCGCCGGGGCACCCCACGCCAACGGCGGGGGCGCTGCCGGAGGGCGCGGTGGGCGCAGCCGAGCGGCTGCCTCCCTTTGGCAGGCGCTTTCCTGCTTCGCAGGCCGATTTCTGCAGGGCGCGAGCGAGCATGGGATGCGCGAAGTCGCTGCCGAAAACCTTTGCATGCCCGCCGCGCTTGAGGGCCAAGGTGAGGTCGCCCGTGCCACAACACAGGTCGAGTACATGCGCCTCGGGCCGAGAAAGGATATGGCAGAAGCGCCGCACGACCCGGCGGCGCCACAGCCGATCCAGCTGGAATGAAAGTAGGTGGTTCAGAAGATCGTATCGCGGAGCGATGCGGCTGAACATCTCGCGCACTTGGCGGGCCGCATCGGCCTCGTCGCGCGCGCCGGCGGGACGGGCGCCGGGCACGGAGATTCGCGGCGAGTTCAGTGGAGACATAGCAAGCTAGTTTTAGTTGTCAGAGGTAGGTGCTCGCGTGATGGAGGACAACTCCCGCCATACTCTGCTGACCGACTGTTCGGGGACGTCATCGACCACCTCGACCCGGCCGATGCGCCGCGGAAGAACGAAGCGCAAGTGCCCGCCGCGAGTCTTCTTGTCAGCGCGCATGATTTCAAGCATCCGGCGAGCGGGTATCCTGGGAAGCGGCGGCCTTGGCCCCACGCGCGACACCAAGCCGATGATCCGCGCCGCTTCGTTCTCAGGGAGCATTTCCCGCGCGACCGCCAGCAGCGTGGCAGCGATCATGCCCCACCCGACGGCTTCCCCGTGCAGAAACCTGTTGTAACCTGTGGCCGCTTCGAGCGCATGCGCGAAAGTGTGGCCGAAGTTCAGGATTTCGCGCAAGCCGGATTCGCGTTCATCACGGCCCACCACATCTGCCTTGGCGCGAATGCAGCGCGGCAGTATCCAGCCGAGCGCCGCAGAATTTCGCTGCAGCAGATCATCCAGGCGGCGTTCGAGATAGCGATAGAGCGCCGCGTCGCCCATCACTCCGTATTTGATCACCTCATAGAGCCCGGAGCGGTATTGCCGGGCGCTCAGCGTGGTAAGCGCGTCAGGGTCGGCCAGGACCAGGCGCGGCGGGTAGAACGCCCCGACCAAGTTCTTCCCTTCTGGCAGGTTGACGCCGGTCTTGCCGCCCACCGCGCTGTCGACCTGGGCTACAAGTGTGGTGGGCAGGTGGACCAACCGCACGCCGCGGAGGAAGCTCGCCGCGACGAAGCCGGCGACGTCGCCCACCACGCCGCCGCCCAGCGCGACAATCACGGCGCGGCGGTCAGCGCCGGTGCTTACGAGTTGGCGGCAGAGCCGCTCAACGGTGGGCAATCTCTTTGACGTCTCGCGGTCGTCGAACAGAATGGTCTTGCTGCCACCCCGAAAGCTGGTCCGCAGCGCAGGGCCCCAATGCTTCCAGACTCGCGGCGAGGAGAGAATGAAAATACCCGTATTTTCGCCTAGCCGCGAGACCTGAACCCCCGCGCGGGCCAGAATTCCGCGGCCGCACCAGACTTCGTACGTCCCCGAAGACGCGCGGACGGCGATGCGGTGCGTCGGATTCATAGAAGGCGCAGAGAATGTAGCATACTTCCCCGCGCGAACTTTCCGCGACGCCGGGGCGCGACTGGCCGCACTGATTTGGGTTCGTGCTACCATAAGCGCCGCTGCTTCGCTGAGACTCGGGTGCCGTAAGCGGTGCAATGAAGTCAGACGAGCCTAATTCCGTGGACTACATCGTAGTCGGCTGCGGCATCGCCGGGCTGCGCGCCGCCATCGAGCTGAGCCAGGCGGGCAGTGTTCTGGTCCTGGCCAAGTCCGAACTCAGCGATTCGGCCACCGAATGGGCGCAGGGCGGGATCGCCGCGGCGCTCAGCGATGAGGACCAGATCAGCCTGCACGAGCAGGACACGCTGCAGGCCGGCGACGGCCTCTGCAACGCCGCCGCGGTCAAGCTCCTAGTGGAGGAAGGCCCGAAGTACATCCAAGAACTGATCGGTTGGGGCACGCAGTTTGATCGCGCAGGAACGAAGCTGGCCTTTACGCGCGAAGGAGCTCATAGCCGCTCGCGCATCCTGCACGCGCAGGGCGATTCCACCGGGCACGAGATCAGCCGGGCGCTTTTCGCCCGAGCCCGCGCGATCCAGCGCATCCACATTCGCGCCCACGCCTTCACTACCGAACTGGTGGAAGCGGAAGGACGCATCGCCGGGCTGCGCTACCTCGATGAAACAACAAACAGCCTGCACGAAGTCCGCGCCGGCGCAGTGCTGCTGGCCACTGGCGGCTTGGGCCAAGTCTATCGAGAGACGACCAATCCACCGGTCGCCACCGGCGACGGCATGGCCATCGCCCACGAAGCCGGCGCGACGCTCTCAGATCTCGAGTTCGTGCAGTTCCATCCCACTGCTCTGGCCATGAAGGGCGCGCCGCCGTTTTTGCTTTCCGAAGCCCTGCGTGGGGAAGGCGCGGTGCTGCGCAACGTTGATCTCGACCGCTTCATGAGACGCTACCACGAAGCAGGCGAGCTGGCCCCCCGTGACGTCGTCGCGCGGGCCATCGTCGCCGAAATGCAGCGCACCGAGACCGACTACGCCTATCTCGATATGACCGCGCGGAAGGGCGACTATGTCCGCAAGCGCTTCCCGCGGATCTTTTCCACCTGCCAGAGCTATGGTCTGGACATCTCGAGCGACCTCGTACCGGTGCGCCCCGCGGCCCACTACGCAATGGGCGGGATCAAAACCGACCTGTGGGGACGTACCTCTCTCGCGGGACTCTATGCCGCGGGGGAAACGGCCGCCACCGGGGTGCATGGAGCCAATCGCCTGGCGAGCAATTCCCTACTCGAAGGGATGGTATTCGGCGCGCGCGCTGGCGCCGCGATGGTTGAAGACACCAGGCCAGCACAAAAAAAGAAGGCGGCTGGAAATCCCGGTCACGAAGGCAGACCGGCGCGCAACAACGCTGCCTGCGGCGCCAAGTCGGCTGCGAATAATCCGGGCCCGTCGAACCCGGGCAACCACTCCGAACCTGCTGGCCCCGCGTCACCAATTCTCGAGCAGATCCGAATGATCATGTGGAAAGACGTCGGCATCCTGCGAAACGGCCGCGACCTGGCGCTCGCTATCGAGCAACTAGGCACGCTCGAAGTCGCGCGACCGGAAATGCCTTCTCGGCAGTCGTGCGAGTTGTACAACGTCAGGAGACTTGCGCAGTTGATTGCGCGCTCGGCGCTGGCCCGCGAGGAGAGCCGTGGCAGCCATTATCGCTCCGACTTCCCCTACCACAACGATGAGGACTTCCGAAAGCATTCGCTGATTGCCCGGGGAAAGAAGGTCTGCTTCGAGTAGGAGCAGAGGTGAGGCCAGTTGACGGTGTCCGGCCGAGAGTTGATTGATAGCTTCCAGTTGTTAGCGAGCAGTGATCATGGTCCAGGCGGCGAAGTGAGAATTCTAGCCTGCCTCATTAGTACCCGCGTCGAGAGCGCCACTGCGCAGCGCCAGCGTCTCGCAGGCGGTTTCCAAACGTCCTGACCGGTTGGCACCCTGCAAATCGGGGCACACCACTTTGCCCCGCGCATTCGGGCGAGCCCACGTCCTTGGACAAGCAGCACCCGGCGAAACCGTGGACGTAGTTCCCTAGTGGAATTTTTTTTCGAGTTCGGCTAGGGATTCGACAAACACGTGGCCGACAACGGCGAGACTGCGCGGGCTGATCTTGTCCAGCGTGTCGCCGCTGGTGTGCCAGTAGGGGGCATCGAGGTCGATGACGTCTACGGCCGGAACATCGCGCTTGAGGAATGGCAGGTGGTCATCCTCGATCGGTACAGTTGCGTCCACAAAGATGCTCCGGTAGCCCAGACGCGCCGCCGTGGCCCAAACCAGGTCCGTAAGCCAGCGGGTTGAATTGCCCTCGCGCTTTATCCAGAGCTTGCGGTCGCCGATCAGGTCAGCCAGCATCATCGCTTTAATTCGCTTCAACTCACTTGAAGCGGCCAACTTCGCCGCCATCTGCCTGCTGCCGAACGTGCCGTCCGTGGCGCTCCATTCCCCAAACGCCTCCTCGCCGTCGAAGAAGGCGATCCAGACGGTCAGTGCATTTTTGCGGGAGCAGAGCAGGCGCGCCAACTCGAGCATCAGGCCGGTGGAGGAGCCTCCGTCATTGGCGCCGACAAAGTTTTCCATGCGCTTGGTGTCGTAGTGGGTGGTCAACAAAATTACGTTCGGGCTCTCGCCGGTGATGTTGACGAGGATGTTCTCCATTGCCACCGACCCAATAATCGTCGAGGCGTGGAAATTGTCGGTTTCCACCTTGCAGCCGAAGGTCTGGAGTTGGCTACGGATGTACTCGCGCGCTTTGCGGATGCCTTCCGTGCCGGGCGAGCGCGGGCCGATCGCCACCAGGCGAGCAACGTGCGTGTAGGCTCTCCGACCGTCGAAGCCTCCGGTGGATTCCGGGGGCGGGGCGGCGTCAGCGCCCTGTTCGGCAGCGATCTGTGCGGGAGACACCGCAGCCGCCGAAGGCTCTGTAGACGCCCCTGAGGAAGATTGGCCGGCAGCCTCTGCCGGATTCCTTTGCGGCGACGCCCGACAGCCGCAGGTAGCCAGGCACGCAATCAGCAGGCAGAAGAGCAAGCAGTGTCTCTGGCCGGTCATGTCAGCGCGCGTCGGCGCCGGCGGTCGTGGCGACGCGGCGCTTTTTTCGCACGACCAGCGCAGAAACACCGATGCCGAGCAGGTAGAGCACGATCATCGGCGCCATGAAGATGGTCATGGTGAGGGCGTCGGTGGTGGGGGTAACCACCGCTGCGATGATGGCGATTATCAGCACGGCGTAGCGGAAGTTGTTCCACATAAACCGCGGCGTCACAATGCCGAACAGCGAGAGGAAGAAAATCAAGATCGGTAACTGAAACACGAGGCCCAACCCCAGTAAGATCACCAGGATCATATCGAGCGAGCCGTCCATAGTGAGCATCGGCCCGTAGGTGCTCGTCGGCGTGATTGTGAGCAGGAAGTTGAGCGTCATCGGCAGCATCACCCAGTAGCCAAAAGCCATGCCCGCCAGAAAGAGCAGCACTGAGGAGACCAAGAAGATTGTCGCCGCGCGGCGCTCGTGCCGGTAGAGGCCAGGCGCGACGAACAGCCAGAGTTGGTAGAAGACGTAGGGGCAGGCGATCACGATCCCCATATAGAGCCCTACGGTGATGTAGAGTTGGATGGGAGTAATCGGGGTCAGGTACACCAGGTGGTCCTGGAGTTTCGCATCGCGCAAAGCCTTGTGCATCGGCCGAACGATGAAGTCGTAGGCTTTGTCGGCGAAGTAGATCCCAATGCACAGGCCAATGCCGACGGCGACCAGCGAATGGATGAGGCGCTTACGCAGCTCGACCAGGTGGTCGAAGAACGACATCTTCCCCGTGCGGTCGTCCTGCTCTTCGGGAGGCTCAGTCTGGCTTGGGGTGACCATCCGCAGGTTTCTCTCCCGTAGGCGGCTCCCCAGAGCTGAACGCAGCCGGGGCGGGCTGCGGCGGGACATGCTGGTAGGGGTCAATAGCCCCGGCATCGACCGGGCTCTCGGGCAGCACAGCGGGGGCCGCGGCTGGTTCAACCGTGTGTTGCTCTTCAGAGCTGAGCGCAGCCGGGGTGGGCCGGTACGGTACACCCTGGTAGGCGTCGATAGCCGCAGAGCTGACCGGGCTCTCGGGCGGCAGAGCGGGTGCCGCAGGCTCAACCGCCTCACGGGCTTTGGTCTCGAGTTCCTGCGTGTGGCGTTCGAGCTCGCGCATCTCCTGGTCGACGGCCATGCGCAATTCCGCCGAGTGCTTCCGGAACTCAGCCAAGGCCTTGCCGATAGTGCGGCCAAGCTCGGGCAGCTTTTGCGGCCCAAAGACAATGAGGGCGATGATAAAGATGACGATCAGTTCAGAGACGCCAATGCTTCCCATCGCGCTGGTTGCCTCCTTTGCATCATAGAAGACGGTTCCAACAGTGTCAAACAGGACTTGGAGATATGCTATACTGGCTTTCGGTTGGAGAAAGCGAGGCGTAAATGCAGTCGGAGAAACGCGGCGCGGTGCTGGTCATTGGTGTTTTGCTCATTTCCGCGGTGCTGGGCGGGATCTATGGGCCTTCGGTCAAAGCCACAGCCGCGGGCGCCAGCGATTTTCAGGAAGCTGTCAGGAACTTCACCCGAGTGCTGGCCCTCGTCCAGCAGAATTACGCCGTGCCGGTTGACACCGACCACGCCCTCTACCAGGGCGCAATCCCCGGGATGCTGCGAGTCCTGGATCCACACTCCAACTTTTTCGATGCGCGCCAATTCTCGCTGTTGCGCGAAGAGCAACGCGGCAAGTATTACGGCGTGGGCATGACCGTTGCGCCGCGCGAAGGCCGCACGGTCGTTCTGGCGCCCTTTGTAGGCTCGCCTGCGTACAAGGCCGGCATCCGCCCTGGCGACGTTATCACAAAAGTGGACGACAAGCCCACCGACGGACTCAACACGGCTGAAGTCGCTGATCTGCTCAAAGGCCCCAAAGGCACCGTCGTGCGCATTACGGTAGGCCGTGAAGGCTACCCCGAACCCATCCTGTTCACCGTCACACGGGATGAGATTCCGCGTCACGCGGTCGACATTGCCTTCCTATTGCGGCCGGGCGTTGGCTACGTACGCCTTTCTACCTTCAACGAGACCACCGATCGCGAACTGGCCGACGCGCTTAAGAGCTTGGGGATCGCCACGCTGAGCGGGCTGATCCTGGACCTCCGCAACAATCCCGGTGGGCTGTTGAACGAGGGCGTGGCAGTGGCGGACATGTTCCTGGACAAGAACCAGGTAATCGTCTCGCATCGCGGGAGGGCATCGCAGGAGCGGCGCTACTATGCGCTGCGTGGAAACCAGGGCGTCCACGTACCCCTGGTAATGCTGATCAACAGCGGTTCCGCCTCCGCTTCGGAAATCGTGGTCGGCGCAATCCAAGACCACGACCGGGGGCTGGTGGTTGGTGAGAATAGCTTCGGAAAGGGGCTGGTTCAGACCGTCACGCAGTTAAGCGAAAACACTGGCCTGGCGCTGACCACGGCGAAGTATTACACGCCCAGCGGCCGGCTGATCCAGCGCGACTATAAAGCCGTCTCCCTTTATGAGTATCACTACAACCGCAAAGGCCCGCAGCAACCCACAGAGATTAAATTGACTGACAGCGGCCGCCAGGTTTATGGTGGCGGCGGGATCACGCCCGACGTAGTGGTTGCCGCACCGAAGCTGAACCATTTCCAGGAATCCTTGCTGGTGCATGACGTCTTCTTCCGCTACGAGGCAGGCGTCGGCGGCTTCACCCGCTATTTTCTAGGCTTGAAACCGGAGGTCAGCAAGAACTTCGCGGCCGACGACGAGGTGCTGACTGAGTTTCGCCGCTACCTTGACAAGCACAACATCCGCTATACGGAACCCGACATCGCTCAGAATCTCGCCTGGATCAAGCGCAAGATCAAGCGCGAGGTCCTCACTTCTGTCTTTGGCTTGGTCGAAGGCTACAAGGTCGAGCTGGAGGACGACGCGCAAGTGCAGAGAGCTGTCGAGGCAGTGCCGGAGGCTCGCGCTCTGTACGAAAACGCTCGGAAAGTCATCGCGCAGCGTATGGCCGGCCAACTTGGCTCGCACTAGAGGCGCTGCCTCAGGACGCATTGCAACGCCTGATTCACAACAAGTGCAGGAGCTATCCCTCCCCCCAGCTCTTATACGGCTTGACGACCGGGTGCCCATTCCTTTGCACGCATTCGCAGGCCCTGCTATCTAGCTGTCTGGTTAAGAGTTGTGGCGGAGGAACCCCCAAGAGCATCCATTAACGCGCTTAGCTTTAGCCGGGTACTACAACCCCCGTACTAGCTGCACTAGACCCAGCCCTCGTACCGTTGTGTATGTCTCTTTGGAACTACCGTGCTATTGGACTTTACCTGCCGCGACCCTATCCTGTCCTTGCAGGGTACGAGCATGCGACCTCTTGTCACCCCGGCGGCGAGCCATTGGCTTTGCCGCAGTACAGAGGCACAAACGGAATGAAGAAAGATAAGCGACCCTCAGTCCTCTTGTTGGACGGCCATTCCCTGCCGTGCCTAGCCTTTACCCGGTCGCTCGGTCGTGCCGGTATCTCGGTGACTGTGGCCTCCGAATCGCCGGATGCCTCCACGCGTGTTTCCCGCTATGGCACGAAGTTCCCCATCTGTCCTTCGCCCCTCCGCGAGCCGGAGGCTTTCCGCCACTGGCTGTTTCGCACCCTGAGTCAAGAACACTTCGATCTCCTGGTGGGGATGACCGACCAGACCGTATTTCTGCTGCAGGAGTGGCGTGAGCAATTAGGACAGCTTGTGGATGTGCCCCTTGCCCCGCGGGAAGCCTTCCAGCTGGCCTGGGACAATGCGGCAACTGTGAAGCTCGCGCAAGAATTGGGAATTCCAACTCCGCGCACCTTTTTTATCCAGGACTGGGGAGACCTGGAACGCGTGGCGCAAAGCCAGCGCGGGCCTCTGGTGATCCGGCCCCGTCACAGCATTAATTGCAAGGATGGAATGTATTGCCAGGTTAAAGTCGAGTACGCCTTTGATGCGCAAATGCTGCGGAAAAAATATGCCCTCGTGCATTACGACAGCCCCTGGCCTTTGATCAAGGAGTACGTGCCCGGAGTCGGAGCGGCCTGTTTCTTCCTGAGACACCAGGGAAAGATCCTGGCGCGTTTCCAGCACCAGCGAATTCGCGAAACGAATCCCACCGGCTCGGGAAGTTGCCTGCGGGTCAGTGTGGCTCCAGACCCGGCGCTGATGGAGGCCGGTGAACGCCTGCTCGCCGCGATGAATTGGGAAGGGCTGGCGATGGTCGAATACCGAGTGGGGACAGATGGCACCGCGTATCTAATAGAAGTCAACCCGCGGCCTTGGGGCTCCATTCAACTGGCGGTCGAGGCTGGGGTAGATTTCCCGCTGCTGTGGTATTGCGCGGTGACTGGACAGCCGGTGAAAGAAGTTCACTCCCATCGCGCGGGCGTCTACTGTCGCTATCTGGGCGGGGACTTGCGAAATCTGGAAAGCGTGCTCCACGGTCCGCCGCCCGATTGGCGGTTGCCATATCCCAAGCGGCTTCCCACCCTGCTCCAGTTTCTCAAGTTCTGGGGCCCCAATCTGTGCTACGACGACTTTGCGTCGGGCGACTGGCGACCGGGTTTCATCGAGATCCTCAACTATCTGGTTACATTGAAACGCAGGATCGACGGGCAACTGCGGCGCAAATTTGCCAGCCGGCTGTATGACCGCCTGCGAGGAGCAGAGGTGAAATGAGCAGGCCTCTGAGGGAGGGCATCCAAGCGTCATGAAAATGGTCACCGAGCAGAGTTCCGTCGAATCCAAACGCCTAGCGGTCGACCAAGCCATCGCTCACGCAAGCGACACTTCACAAGAAATTCTGCAGGCCATTTTGGCCAATGCGGCGAAAGCAGCAGAGAACCGCGCTGTCGGGTTGCACGTCAGTCGCCTGGCGAGTTGGGACGACATCGCAGGTCTCGAGCACACGTGGAACAAATTGCTGGCCGGCAGCGCCTCACGGACCGTCTTCCTCACTTGGGAATGGGTGCAGGCTTGGTGGCGTGCTTTCGGCAGCACCCGGCACCTGGTCTTGCTCACTTGCCGGGATGCAGGGGGAGACTTGGTGGCGATTGTGCCGCTGCAACGCACTTGGGAAAATATTGGGCCGGGGATGTCCGGGTGGATGCTGCGGCTGGTGGGCGACGGCATCGGAGGCTCAGAGAACCTGGATTGGATCGTGCGGCGCGGGCACGAAGCCGCTGCGGTGCGGGCGGTGCTGGATTGGCTAGAGGAGAATCGGTCGGAATGGGACACGCTGGAGCTCAACACTGTGCCGGCCCATTCCCCCGTGGCGGCCGCGCTGCGCCATGAGCTGGCCGCGCGCCGCTGGTGTCTCGTAGTGCATGAAAGTTCGGGCTATTTTCTGCGGCTTCCTGACAACTGGGAAACCTGCCGGGCCTCCCTCCGAAAGAATTTTCGTAGCCTGCTCGCGCGTCGCATCCGCAAGCTCCAATCGGGCTTTGCCGTGCAGGTTCGCCGCTGCGAAACGCTCGAGGAGTTGCCTGGCTGTCTCGAACACCTCTTCCTCTTGCACGCCAAGCGCTGGCAGCTCCGGGGGCAAGGGGGCAGCTTCGCCCTCCAGCAAAAGCGCGCCTTCTATGCCGAAATGGGGAAACGGCTGCTGGAGCGCGGCTGGCTGGACTTCTGGTTGCTCGAGCTGGACGGCAAGACGGTGGCCGCGGAGTTTGGCTTTACCTACGACGGCAGGTATAGCTTCCTGCAGGCGGGCTTTGACCCGGACTACTGGTCCTACGGTGTCGGCCGGGTGTTGCGAGCCCTAATCATGCAGGAGTTAATCCGCCAGGGCGTTGGCGTTTACGACTTTCTTGGCGGCGAGGACGACTACAAGCGTCAGTGGAATCCGGAACGCTCCACTTACCTTCAGATGCTCTGCGCCCGCCCCATCAGCCGGGGTGCGCTTGGTATCCTGCTTGATGAGGCAGCCGTGCGGGCCAAGAAATGGCTTCGGGCCCACATCCCCAACAAGCTCTGGTCCGCGCTGAAGCAGTCCTACCTTCCAGTTTCGAATGACCTGCCCCACTCCGAGGAACTATCCAGCTGAGCAACCTGATTGTCTCTCCTTCGCCGAATTAGACGCCCCGGCCTGGTACAAGAATTCTGCCGGGAATGAACCGGGAACAAGCCCACCCATAATCGCCCGCCCGTGCGCTCGCTTTGCGCCTTCCCTATGCCGTCACAGACCGCAGTCTCTACAAGGACCGGCGCAGCGTCAGTAGTGTCAAATCGTCTTGAAATTCCTCCTTGCCCTGGTAGCGACGGATGGTCTTGACCAGGGAGTCCGCAAAGTTGTGCAGCGCAGGTGGTTGGGATTGCTGTGCCAGAGTCATCGCCGCGAGATCGGAAAAGCCTTTTGCAGTGAGCTGCTTACCTTCAGGGGTCTTCACCTCGGTCACCGCGTCGGAGAAGGCCAGGACCATGTCCCCGGGCTCCAGCCGTATGCTCTGTTGGCTGTATGTCTCCCCGGCGATGAAGCCTAGCGGCAGCCCCTCGAGCCCCTCCCCGAGCATCTGCCAGCGGGCTTCGCGCACTCGCAAGAAAAGCATCCGCGGGTGGGCGGCATAGGCGTAATTGAACTCGCCGGTGCCGCAGTCAAACGTTGCCGTGACCACCGTCGTCAGGCGCAGTGGCGCGCCCGGCGATTGTCCGGAGAGGGTGAAATCGTCGTTGAGGGCGGTCAATAGCCCCGCCGTATCGCGGACGTCACGGAACTTGTGCAGAAGCCGGTGGACGTGCGCGGCCACGCCGCTTGCGGCGAAGCCGTGGCCGACGCAGTCTGCGAGCACGATGCGTGCCGCGCGCTCCGCCCCGCACGAAAACAACGCGTACAGGTCTCCTCCTTCGCGGCTTCCTGACGGCAGGGCGATCACGTCGCCCTCCAGGCCGGCCAACTTGACATGGCGATGCGCCTGCTCGTTGCCGGCCCAGAGCTCCACTCAGCCGAAAGGCTGCTCGGGTGTCGGTGTGCAATCGAGGCTGTTTTCCTCGGACATGGCTCTGGGAATGCTACCACACGTCCTGGTCCGGCACGGCGGGCAGCTCCAGCGGGCGAAAGAAGTTGAAAAGCGAGGCAATTTTTGGCACAAAGGCAGTTTGCGCATTGGGCGCTCAGCGGCGAGGTGGAATGGCGAGCGACGAAAACGAGGGTTTGGTATTGAAGCTTGAGCTGCACAGCGACCCAGAGATGCTTTGCGTGGTGCGCGGCGCCGTGCAGCAACTCGCTGAGGTGGCGGGCTTGCCGGAAGCGGAATGTCGCTCGGTGACGCTGGCGGTGGACGAGGCGCTGACGAATATCATCCGCCACGCCTACCAGGGCCAGCGCGGCCGGCCCATTCAAATCTCCTGCCGCTATCTGGGGCCTGCGGCGCCCGGTCGGCCACAGGCACGGTTGGAGTTTGTGCTGGTGGACCGTGGTCGTGGCGTCGATCCGGCCGAGCTGCGCGGCCGCCCGCTTGACGAGGTACGGCCCGGCGGCCTCGGCACTCACTTCATCAGGGAGATCATGGACGAAATAGAGTATGAACGACGTGGGGACTGCAACTGGCTACGTCTGGTGAAATACTTGACCAAGCAAAAATCCAGCGAAACCTCCGGAGGAGGATAAACCGTGCAAATCTCCACGCGCCAGTCAGGTAAAGCCACAATCGTGGATGTATCCGGCGACATCGATTTGTACAACTCGCCCGAGGTGCGGAAGGTGCTGCTGGCGGCCCTGCGGGAGGAGCGCGCGCCGCGCGTAATCGTCAACCTTCGGGAGGTGCGTTATATTGACAGCTCCGGTGTGGCGTCGCTGGTGGAAGGGCTGAAGGTGTCGCGCGAGCTGGGCAGCCGGCTTGTCTTGCTCGGACTGAGCCAGGCAGTGCGCGATGTGCTGGAGCTCTCGCGGCTGAACAAAGTCTTTGAAGTGTGCGACACCGAGGAACAAGCGCTCAGATCGTAGGACATGCCTCCTTGCCGGTCCTTTCGGTCTGGGCAGCATTCCTGCCCCTCCCTGTTTGTGCATCCGCGCGACACCCGTGGGCTGGTGGCGGAGGAAGCCGTGGAGGTAACCGTACGCGTCGGCCGGGCAACCCTGGACAGCCTGGCTTATCTTGGCGGGCTGGCGAGGCTAGGGGGCCGCGCGGCGTATTTTACGTTCGTCGCGCCGTGGCAAGGTCGCCGGCTGCGTTTGGATCGCGCAGCGCACCAGGCTATGGTTGTGGGCCTGCAGGCCCTGCCAATCCTCTCACTGATCACCTTTTTCATCGGGGTGATCCTGGCGCTGCAGAGCGCCTACGAGCTGCGCAAGTTCGGCGCGCTGCATTATGTCTCAGGCGCTGTGGCCATCTCCATGACGCGCGAACTGGGTCCGCTGATGACCGCCATCGTCGTGATCGGCCGCTCCGGCTCGGCCTTCGCCGCCGAAATCGGAACGATGAAGGTGACCGAAGAGCTCGACGCACTGGAGACGATGGCGCTCAATCCCGTCCAGTTTCTGGTCACGCCGAAATTTCTGGCCATGGTGGTGATGCTGCCCTGCCTGACCACCTGGGCGGACCTGATGGGCATCCTGGGCGGGGCGCTGTTCGGCGTCGCTAAGGCCGGCTTCACGTTCACCAGTTATCTGCGGTCTTCGCTCGATGCCCTCTACCTGCGCGACATTTCCACGGGCTTGATCAAGAGCCTGATGTTCGGCATGACCATCACGGCCGTGGGCTGCCATGAGGGCTTTTCGACCGGCGCTGGCGCCGAAGAAGTCGGCCGCTCGACCACGGCAGCGGTGGTGATGTCCATTTTCCTGGTGATCGCGGTGGATCTGATATTCACTGCGCTCTTTTACTTTACGGGGGCCCATTGAGCGCGCAGAGCAGGTATTCTACCTGTCTCCGCATCCATGCCTTCGATGACGGACGAAGCCCAACAGAACGATGCCATCATCTCCGTGCGCGACCTCCGCTTGCGCTTTGGCGAGCGGGAGATACTGCATGGCATCAGCTTCGACGTGCGCCGCTACGAGACCCTGGTTATTCTCGGAGGCTCCGGCTCGGGTAAGAGCACCCTGCTGCGCGCGCTGGTGAGTCTTGAAAAACCCAGCGCCGGAGAGATCTGGGTGAAGGGCAAGAACATTGCCCAGGTTTCCGGCGCGGAGATGGACGAAATTCGCAAGAAGCTGGGGATGTCGTTCCAGGGCGGCGCGCTGTTCGGCTCGCTGACAGTCGGCGAAAACGTGGCCCTGCCGCTGCGCGAGCACACCAAACTGGAAGACTTGACCATCCAAATCATTGTCCGGCTGAAGCTCGAGCAGGTGGGCCTGGCGGGCTTTGAAGATTACATGCCCTCGCAATTGAGCGGCGGGATGAAGAAGCGCGCGGCGGTGGCCCGGGCGATGGCCATGGACCCGGAAATGTTGTTTTTCGACGAGCCCTCGGCCGGTCTGGACCCCATCATCGCCGCGGGGATCGACAACCTGATCCTGAAGCTCAAGAAGGCATTCCGGATATCCATCGTGGTGGTGACCCACGAACTGGCGAGCGCTTTCCTGATCGCCGATCGCGTGCTGCTGCTTGACAAGGGGGATATCGTGGCCCTCGGCACGCGGGAGGAGTTGCGGGAGAGCACGCACCCGCGCGTCCGGCAGTTCCTGAACCGCATAGCGGAGCCCGAAGTGTTCGAGGAGCTGGACTATTTGCAGATGCTGACCGAAAAGCACCGGCCCCGACGTCGGTAGGAAGGCATTCCTACCTCTCCGACCTGCCTCGGAAGCTGGGCAACAAGTATCGCCCGAGAGGTGGACCATGGAAGCAAAACGCGAGCAAGCATTGGTGGGATTGTTCGTCTTGATCGTCGCAACTGTGTTGCTGGCGACCGTCTTTGCGCTCACCGGAGCGTTTGGCGGGGCTAGAACTACGTACCGCGCCTACTTCAAGTTTGCCGGCGGCCTGGAGCCCGGCGCCGAGGTGCGGTACGCGGGCGGGCCGAAAATCGGACGCGTAGAGGGCTTGCGCATCGACCCGCAGGACCCTGCGCGCATCGAGATCACCTTCAGCGTCCAGCCGCAGGTCCCCGTCAAGAAGGACAGCAAAGCGAAGATCATGAGCCTGGGCCCGCTCAGCGAGAATCACTTGGAACTCTCCGCGGGAAGCCCGGAGGAGGCTCGCGCGGCAGCCGGCGCCACGTTGTCGTCGGAGCCCTACCTCGATTTCAACGCCATCACCGCCCAGCTCAACGCTTTGGGGCCGGATGCGAGAAAACTCATCTCCACGCTGAACGAGCGCGCCACCGAACTCCAAGTCACGGTGGAGCGCGTCAACGACCTCCTCAACGCGCAGAACCGGAGGAGCCTCTCCGGCAGCCTCGCCAACGCGCACGCTATACTGGAGGAGAACCGGCCGAAGATTAAATCCACGCTGGGCCACATCGATACCGCCAGCGCGAAGGTAGGGCCGCTGCTCGATGAGCTTAACAAGACCATCGTACAGGCGGACACGGCGCTGAAGAGCATCGACGCCCTCATCGGCGAGAATCGCCCCGACCTGCACAAGTCGGTGGCCGACCTGCGGGAGACACTGGCCTCGACGTCTTCGCTGACTGCGCAACTGGACCGTATGCTCGATGTAAACGCCGAAAACATCGACGAGCTGCTCGAGAACATGCGCCATACCACCGAGAACCTGAAGGAGTTCACCGACCTAATCAAGTCCAGACCCGCTGCCCTGCTCCGCTCCTCAGGCCCGCGGGACCGCAAACCAGGGGGTTCGAAGCATTGAGCGCAAAAAGGAAGCTCTCCATGCGTCCGGTGGTCGCTGTGCTTGTAATCGTCGTGGCAGCGGGAGCGATGGCCGCCTGCGGCAGCACGCGCCCGAGCAAGTACTACCAGCTCGAGGTCCCCGAGACTCCGCCCGCCGCCTCCAATCCCTGGCCGGTGGCGCTGCTGCTCGGACGCATCAGCGCGCCGCACGTCTACCGCGACGACCGCATCGTGTATCGCACCGGTCCCGGGCAACTTGGCACCTACGAGTATCATCGCTGGGCCGAGCCGCCCACGGAAATGCTGGAAGCCGTCTTGCTGCGGATGTTACGCGCCTCGGGTCGCTACCGCACCGTCCAACCTCTGCATAGCAACGCCCGTGGAGATTTCATCCTCCGCGGACGGTTGCACCATTTCGAAGAAGTTTCCGACGGTTCACTCGGCGCGCGCGTGGCCTTTGAAATGGAGCTCTACGAACCCAAAACCGGCACCACCGTCTGGACACACTTCTACTCTAGCGAGGAGCCGGTGCAGGGCAAAGAGGTCGCCCAGGTCGTGCAGGCGCTCGATCACAACGTCAAGCGGGGCCTGCAGGAAGTCACCACAGGCCTCGAACAGTATTTCTCGGTTCACCCGCCCAAATGACCAGGCCTGAGGAACCTGCTTGAAAAGACGATTGGTGGACGGCATGGGATTCGAAACGAGATTAGGATCCGCGCTGGCTGGCGCGACGGGTCCGCACGGTTGAGAAGTTCTCTGCTGACGCGCAGAATTCGAAACCACCGGAATCTGCAACCTTGGTTTCCAGGCCGTTCCTCTTTGTGCAAAGCGCCAGGAGCATCTTTTGACAGAGGACAATCATGTCCTTACGCTTGGGGCGTTACCTCTCGGAGGTCCTTGTGCAGGCACTGTTGCGAAGCTGTCTGGTTGCAATTCTGGTTGTCACGCTGGTAGAAGCGCCGGTGTATGGCGCGCCTTCGGCAGCGCTGGGTGTGGTCCTGCAAGCCCAAAACGCCTCGGTAGGCTCGGGCGTAGCGGCGACCGGTGCCACCATTTTTAACGGTGATACGCTGGCAACGGATTCACGCGGGTGGTTGCGCGTGCGCCTGGGCGCCAACCAATTCTCTCTGCTGCAGCTTAGCAGCGCGGTGATGCGCCAAGCTCCGGGCATCCCGATCGCGGTTCTCGAGCGGGGCACGATGGTCCTTTCCTCCTCGGCGGCTGATCCGTTCGAGTTGCAGGCCTCGGCAGCGCACATCCGTCCGCGAACCGGCCAGCCGGTCATCGCGCAGGTCACCATCGCTGGCCCGAACACGCTTCTGGTCACCAGCAACCGCGGTGAGCTGGAAGTCAGCATCGGCGACGAGGTTCACGTTGTCCCGGCAATGACCTCCTATCGCGTGGAGATCGAACCGGAAGGCCAAGGCTCGGGCGGCGCGGCACCGAATAAGACCGCGCGGAGCAAGTTTGTTCTGGTGCTACTGGAAATGGTCGCTGTGGCTACCGGCGTCGCCGTCTTCCTCGCTACGACCAGCCCCTCCTTACCCTAGCCGCGTCTTACATTCGTCTGAGCCTTGAGTGGGGGGGCGGGGTCTGCAGGAAGTCACCACAGGCCTCGAACAGTATTTTTCGGCCCACCCGCCGAAATGACCAGGCCTGAGGAACCTGCTTGAAAAGACGATTGGTGGACGGCATGGGATTCGAACCCACGGCCTCCTCGTTGCGAACGAGGCGCTCTCCCAGCTGAGCTAGCCGCCCACCGAATAACCGAATTTTAGCAGACCGCTATCCCGGCTGCCAACGCTGGCACCCAACTGAGTTTCTGCGCTACTGATAAGAGCTTTCTCTTCTCACGGGCTTACTGAGCTGAGGGTTTGGCAAATTTGGCGTCGTCCACCGGCACGTTGTGCCGGACCTCAGTCGCTTTGATCACCCAGCTTATGTTCGGGTTCACCTGGCGCACGGTGAAGGGCACCTTGACCCCATCCACTTCTTTATAGTCGTCGAAGTAGACTTCGATCTTCATGCGGCCCTGCGTGGCTGTATCGAGCTCAGTATCGTTCCGCACTAGCAGTCCCGTCTCAACATCGAGGTACATGCGCCGCAGGCTGCCATCCCCCGGATCAGCTTCAACCACGTAGCTCTCGCGCTGGCCGACTTTCTCCGTGCCCTTGAGAGTCATCTTCGGGTAAAGCTGGCGCAGCTTCAGAGACTGGTAGAAATCGGAGCTGCGCTTGGTATTCGCGAGTTCTTGGCCGCTCAGCTCCCGAAAGCCGGCCATCGGATTGTCGGCCCAGGCGAGGGTGCCATCGAAGCCCTGGCGGAATTGCCCGACGCCGGTGATCTCCACGACTGAGGCTGTCTTGTTAGGAGCCTTGGCGTAGGCGTCGAGCGACCCGGTCAGGCCTTGGTCCGGGACCTCGAATTTGCCCTTGGTGACGCGGCTGTTCAGTTTCTCGATGGCTGCCTTGCCGCCGAGCGCTTGAACGTACTTGTCGAGGATTTGATCCACGCTGGGCAGCGCGGGAGCCGGTTTGGGTGCCGGCGCCTTGGTCTCCTGGGCAGTCGCGCTGCCGCTGGCCACCGCGACCAGCACCAGACCGAGCAGGACCAGCTTAGCTTTTCGCCTCATCGCTTGCTCCTTTGGACTCCATTCTATGCGTATTACGCAGCACCGGGGTAGGCAGTTACAACCCATTTTGCTTTAAAGCTGCGAAGCGACGGCGCCAGGTCAAGCGCTGGCCGCTCCGACTGACCCTCGGTTTATTCTGTAAAGTACTCCTCGGGCGCGGGGAGCTTGTCGGCAGGGCGGGCAAACCAGACGTACAGGGTTGGGAGCAGGAAGATGCTCATCACCAGGTCCGCAATCAAGCCGCCGACAATGACAATGGCGAAGGGTCGTTGGGAATCCGAGCCGATGTCGTGGGAAACCGCAGCCGGTAGCAGGCCCAACGTGGCCACGAGCATAGTCATCATGATGGGACGGAGACGCAGGATCGCTCCTTCTGTTGCGGCCTCCAGCACCGTGTGGCCGCGAGTGCGCAACTGATTGATGTATTCGACCATGATGACGCCGATCTGCACAGAGACTCCGAACAGCGCCAGAAATCCGACGCCGGAGGAGACGCTGAAGTGTGTCCCGGTGATGAGCAACGCAAAGATGCCGCCGACAGGGGCCAGCACCACCGTCAGGAGGATCAATAAGCACCACTTGTACGAGCCAAATGCAGTGTACAAGATGAGAAAAATCAAGAGAATTGTAATCGGAACGATGACCAGCAGGCGCTGCTCCGAGCGCTTCTGGCTTTCATACTCTCCCGCCCAGTTTAGGCGATAACCTTCGGGCAGCTTCACTTTCTGAGTGACTTCCCTGATCGCCTCTTCCACTGTGCTGCCCAGATCCCGGCCGCGCACACTATACTTGATGGCGATGTAACGCGAATTGCTCTCGCGATAGATCATCGAGGCGCCATCTTCCAATTTGACGTCGCACAACTGCTCTAACGCCACGCGTTCTCCCGACGGAGCCAGCAAGCGAATGTTCTTGATATCCTCGAGCGTGCGCCGGTACGGCTCCTGATAGCGCACCACGAGGTCGTAGCGCCGCTCGCCCTGCAGGACTTGACTGACGGCCTTGCCGCCGACGGCGGTCTCGATGGCGTCCTGCACATCGGCAACATTGATGCCGAAGCGGTCCGCTTTCGCGCGATTCACGACGAGGTTCAGGTTCGGCTGGCCGACCACGCGAAACAGGCCGAGGTCTTCGACCCCGCGGATGCGCTTCATAACCCTGACGATCTCTTCGCCCTTCTGCTCCAGTGCTTTGAGATCGTCGCCATACAATTTGACCGCGAGTTCTCCCTTCACGCCGCTGACGGCTTCTTCGACGTTATCGGCAATGGGTTGGGAGAAATTCCAGATGACCCCGGGGATCTTTTCGAGCTGGGTATCCATGGCGGCGATCAAGTCTTCTTTGGTTCGGAACTGCCTGCGCCACTCCGCCCTGGGTTTCAAGTCCACGAAGTATTCGGTGTTGAAGAAACCCGTGCTGTCCGTGCCGTCGTCCGGCCGGCCCACTTGGGAGACCACCTGGGTCACTTCGGGGAAACGGGCGAGCACAAGCCGCGCCTCGTTAGCGATGCGCTGGCCCTCGCTGGGACCCGTACTAGGCGCGAGGGTTCCTCTCGCCCAGATAGCGCCTTCATCGAGATGGGGTAGAAATTCCGACCCGATCACCCCGCTGAACGCAAGACACATGGTGCCCACAAAAATCAGAACCGAAGCGCCCACGGTGATTCCCCGATGCGCAATCGCCCAACTCAGCGCTGACCGGTAGTGGTCCGTGAGCCACACGAGAAGCGGGTTTTCCCACTCGTGCGCGCCCTTGCGAAACGAAAGTCTTGCCAAGACGGGGGCCAGCAACAGGGAGAAGAGCAAGGCCCCGAGAAGCGCAAATGCCACCGTCCATGCCATCGGCCGGAAAAGCCGCCCCTCGACGCTCTGCAGAGTGAAGATGGGCAGATACGCCGTGATGATAATGGCGATGGCGTAGAAAACGGGCCGCTGCACCTCGTGCGCGGCGTGGCGGATTTTGGCTCCCACCGTTCGCCTTTTCTCGTTCTCCCGGCCGATGTGTCGCACGATGTTTTCAATCATCACGACCGCGCCATCCACCACCATCCCGAAATCAAGAGCGCCTAAGGAAAGCAAGTTGGCGGGAATTTGGCGGAGGTCCAGCAGAATGGAAGCAAACAGCAGTGAAAACGGAATCGTGATCGCCACGATGAGAGCGGAGCGTACGTTCCCCAGAAACACGACCAGGACGACCACCACCAGCACAAAGCCTTCCGTCAGATTGCGCAACACCGTGTGCGTTGTGTAACGCACCAGATCGTCCCGGTCGATGTGCGGGACAATTTTCACCCCGGCCGGCAAGACATGTGCGTTCAAATCCTCGACTTTCCTATCCAGCGCGGCCAGCGTGGTTTCCGCCACGGCCCCTTTGCGCAGCAGCACAATGCCGTGGACAACGTCGTCATAGTCGATCACCCGGTCTCCCAGGCGAACCGCCTTGGCGACTCGGCCCAGGCGGATTTTCGGGCCCTGGGTGGCAAAGGCCACATCCCGAACACGCACCGGTGTGCCATTCACAGTTTTTAAGAATGTGGCACCGATGTCGTCCGTGTTTTTCATCAAGCCGACGGCCCGAATGTTCACTGCCTGTTGGCCCCGCTCAATGAAGCTGCCCCCGGCGTTGACATTGTTCGCGGCCAGGGCTTGTTCGACTTGCCCGATGCTCAGACCGTAGGAGATCAGCTTGTTCGGATCGACCCGGACCTGATACTCGCGCGTGATCCCTCCGAAACTCACGACATCAACCACATTCGGTACCGACTTGAACTGCTTTTCCAGCACCCAATCTTGCAAGGACTTGAGCTCCATCAAGTCGTACCGGGGGTTCCTGCTCTTGAGGGTGTAAAAGTAAATCTGTCCCGTAGGGCTCGCGTCCGGGGCAAGTTGCGGATTCACGTTTTGTGGCAAAGTAACGAGTGAGAGCCTTTCCAACACTTGCTGCCGGTTTGTCAAGTCGACGGAATCGTCGTCGAAAACCACGGTGACGACGGAAAGACCGAAGAGCGAGGTGGAGCGCAAATGGGTGAGGTGCGCGATCCCGTTCATCTGCACCTCGATCGGAATGGTGACCTGCTGTTCGACTTCCTCGGCGGCCCGCCCGGGCCACTGTGAGATTACCTGTACCCAGTTGTTGGCCACATCCGGGTAAGCCTCAACCGGAAGCGTGTGGAAAGAGATGACACCCCAGACGACAAGGATTACGCC